>OGWV01001673.1_pt1 | contig 13869 bp, 9 predicted proteins | sample 1576081 | NCBI WGS metagenome assembly OGWV01 (sample SAMEA3541541, study PRJEB24748) | human gut metagenome | biome: human gut; feature: human-associated habitat; material: faeces | place: China | collected 2012 | reverse complement strand
ACTTTGCCAAATAGGTGCAGCCGTGATGGGCGAGCAAGGGTATAAGTATGATGCAATACTGCTGCACTACTATATAGGTGCCAGCATTGACAAGCTGTATGAATAATCGAATAGAACACAATAAATCAATATCATGAACCATACAAAAAACATATCGCCATGGGCATGGGTACCCACCTTGTACTTTGCACAAGGCATTCCATATTTTATCGTAAACAACATCTCCGTGATGATGTTTACTAAAATGGGCGTACCGAACGGAGAAATGGCCTTGTTCACAAGCCTGCTCTATCTGCCATGGACTATCAAACCCTTCTGGAGCCCGTTTGTCGACATCATCAAGACCAAAAGATGGTGGACCCTTTCCATGCAGATTCTGATGTCTGTGGCATTCATCCTGCTGACGCTGTCCATTCCACGGCCGGACGAGGCGACTATGGCGGCCGGAACAACCCCCATCAGCATGTTCAGCATCACGCTAATGCTGTTCATCATCACGGCTTTTGCCTCTGCCACACACGACATTGCCGCCGACGGCTTCTACATGCTGGCACTGAAACAGAGTGACCAGGCAGCCTTCGTTGGCATCCGAAGCACGTTTTACCGGCTCGCCTCTATCTTCGGACAAGGCGTGCTCGTAGCCATTGCCGGCGCCATCGAACTGAGAACCGAAAACATTCCGCTGTCATGGACCATCACGATGCTGGTTACAGCCGTTCTGTTCAGCCTGGTGACGTTCTATCACCTCTTTGCAGTCCCCAAACCCACCTCAGATAAGTCAACACTGGCTGCCGATGCCGCCACTGCAGGAGCCATATTCAGAGAATTCGGACGAACATTCGCCACCTATTTCACCAAACCGGGCGCATTGCTGGCCATCGTGTTCATGTTGCTGTACCGCCTGCCTGAAGCATTCCTCATCAAAATGTGTATGCCTTTCCTGGTTGCCTCCAAAGAATCGGGAGGTCTGGAACTATCGACAGCAGAAGTAGGTATCGTATACGGCACCATCGGAGTCATATTCCTCACCCTGGGCGGTATCCTCGGAGGATTGTTCGCATCACGCATTGGCTTGAAAAAATCCATCTGGTGGATGGCAGGATGCATGACTCTGCCATGCCTGACGTTTGTCTATCTTGCCATTGCCCAGCCCGACAATCTGTTTGCCATCTCCACCGCCATCGCCATCGAGCAATTCGGCTACGGCTTCGGTTTCACGGCCTACATGCTCTACATGATGTACTTCTCCGAAGGTGAATTCAAAACATCCCACTATGCCATCTGTACCGCATTCATGGCACTAAGCATGATGATACCAGGTATGTTTGCGGGATATATCCAGGAGGCTATCGGATATACGGACTTCTTCTGGTTGGTAATGATATGCTGTTTCGCCACGGTTGTTGTCACCATTTTTGCAGACAGAAGGATAGACCCGGAATATGGAAAAAAATGATTAATGGTTAATGATTAATGTTTTGTGAGTAGTATTTAGTGATTGGTTATGAAGAGGACTATTATTATATCCTTGCTCTGCCTCCTTTGCGGAGGTGCGATGCAAGCACAGAAGATCAGAATAAAGACCGGTATCGAGGTACTGAAAGAACAGAATTTCCGATGCCTGGAAGGTAAGCGTGTAGGATTGATTACCAACCCGACGGGGGTGGACAACCGGATGAGGTCCACCATTGACATCCTGCACGAGGCGCCCAACGTGAACCTTGTGGCACTCTACGGCCCCGAACACGGTGTGCGCGGCGATGTGCACGCAGGCGACCATGTGACGGACATCAAAGACGCGACTACCGGACTGCCCGTCTATTCGCTTTACGGAAAGACCCGCAAGGCCACGCCGGACATGCTGAAAGATGTGGATGTATTAGTGTATGATATCCAAGACATCGGTTGCCGTTCCTTTACCTACATCAGCACCATGGGACTGGCCATGGAAGCCGCTGCCGAAAACGGCAAGGAATTCATTGTGCTGGACCGGCCCAATCCCGTAGGCGGATTGAAGATTGAAGGCAACTTGGTTGAAGATGATTGCATTTCTTTTGTAAGCCAGTTTAAAATTCCGTACCTTTACGCCCTCACTTGCGGTGAGCTGGCACTGATGCTCAATGGCGAGAAGATGTTGAAGGATGGGGAACAATGTAATCTCCACATAGTGAAGATGAAAGGCTGGAAACGCAAGATGGATTATACCCAAACCGGACTGCAATGGGTTCCCTCCTCTCCACACATTCCACATCCTCATTCTGCATTCTTCTACCCCGTCAGCGGCATTCTGGGCGAACTAGGATATATGTCTATCGGCGTGGGGTATACCATTCCGTTCCAGATGTTTGCCGCACCATGGATGGAAGCGGAAAAGCTGGCCGGAAACCTGAACCGTCTGAACGTACCGGGGGTCATCTTCAGACCGATGTACCTGAAGCCGTTCTATAGCGTAGGCAAAGGCGAGTTGCTGCAAGGTGTGCAAGTGCACATCATGGATTTCGGCAAAGCACCGTTGAGCGACCTGCAATTCCTGGTCATGCAGGAAGTCGCCGCCCTCTATCCTGACCGTGCCGTGTTTGACCATGCCGACAAGGGGCGTTTCAACATGTTCGACAAAGTAAGCGGTTCGCGGCAGATACGCGAGCGCTTCTCGAAACGGAACCGTTGGGAGGACATACGCGACTACTGGTATAAAGATGCCGAAGACTTCCGTAAGTTGTCGAAAAAGTATTATTTATATAAATAAATTTACAGATAAATAAGGAAGGGAAAAGAGCCTGATACGGAGACTATTTCAGTCGTATACAGAACCACATTCAGTCGTATACTTAAATATATTCAGTATACGACTGAATGTACCCCCTCGTAAGACACGTTTACAGAGCACTTTGAAGCGAAGTGATGCAATAAAAAAAGTGAACATGAAAGAGCATAGTTACATGGCTTTCCTGCAGGAAGCAAAACAATTCATTCCGCAGGAAAGGATTTACACCGACGAACTTCGCCGGCTGGCTTGGGGTACGGATGCCGGTTTTTACCGACTGATTCCCCAGATTGTAATCCGTTCGAAAGACGAAGATGAAGTTTCACAACTGTTGAAACTGGCGAGCCGCCACGGGCTGCCCGTCACCTTCCGAGCGGCAGGGACCAGTTTGTCGGGTCAAGCCATTAGCGACTCCATCCTCATCGTAGCCGGCAAGAATTGGGAAAAATACAGCATATCCGCCGACTACGAACAGATAACCCTCCAACCGGGCATCATCGGACAACGTGTGAACGAACTGTTGGCTCCCTACGGCCGTAAGTTTGCACCGGATCCCGCCTCGGTGAAAAGCGCCATGGTAGGCGGTATTGTCATGAACAATGCTTCCGGCATGAACTGCGGTACGCACGCCAATAGCGACAAGGTGCTTATTTCCGCCCGTATTATCCTGATGGACGGTACCCTGCTGGATACCGGAAATCCCGTCAGCCGCGCCTCCTTCGAAGTGAGTCACCGTGACTTCATTCGCCGCATCTGCGAACTGCGCGATGAAATACGTACCAACGAAAAACTGGCCGAACGCATCCGTTACAAATATTCCATCAAAAATGTAACCGGGCTCAATCTGTTGCCCTTCGTCCGTTTCGACGACCCATTCGAAATCATTGCCCACCTCATGGTAGGTTCCGAAGGTACACTGGCGTTCCTTTCGGAAGTGACGATGAAGACTGAATATGATTATCCCTACAAGGCCAGCGCTATGCTCTACTTCAAGACCATCAAAGAAGCGAGCCGCGCTGTGGTAGCCATGAAGAAGCTGGTCGACGAAACCGGCGAATGGACAGTAAAAGGGGCTGAAATGCTAGACTATAAGAGCCTTTCTTCCGTCAACGACCCCGTATTCCTAAAATACAAAGGCGAAGTTGCCTCCTCTGCCCTCCCCGGCGTGGAGCCCGGCGACGAAACCGGGTTGACAGCAGTGCTGACCGAAACCAAAGCCCGTACCCCGGAAGAACTGCAACAGAACATATCTGCCATTGAAGCTTGCCTGCAAGCCTTCACCACCTATATTCCGGTACGCTTCACCGACCGTCCGGAGGAATATTCCAAATACTGGGCCATCCGTTCCGGCATCTTCCCCTCTGTGGGAGGTACGCGCCAGCCGGGAACCACTTGCCTCATCGAAGACATCGCCTTCCACATTGAAGACCTTCCGGAGGCAACGGCAGAACTGCAACAGCTCATAGCCCGCCACGGATATAATGACGCCTGCATCTACGGCCATGCTCTCGAAGGCAACTACCACTTCATCATCAACCAGTCCTTCAGTACCCAAGCGGAAGTGAAACGCTACGAAGACTTGATGAATGACATCAAGACCTTGGTAGTAGATAAATATGACGGTTCCCTGAAAGCCGAGCATGGCACGGGCCGGAATATGGCTCCCTTTGTCTGCCATGAATGGGGAGATGACGCCTACAAAGCCATGAAAGCCGTCAAAGAGCTGTTTGACCCACAAGGATTGCTAAACCCCGGTGTCATTTTCAATGATGACCCGCAATGCCATATCAAGAACTTCAAGCCGCTGCCTTTATTAGTGATGAGTGACAAGAGACAAGCTACGTCACTCGTAGCTGACAAATGCATTGAGTGCGGTTTCTGCGAAGTCAACTGTCTCTCCTGCGGCTTTACCCTTTCCTCGCGCCAGCGTATCGTGTTGCAGCGCGAAATATCCCGGCTGAAACAAAGCGGCGAGGACCCGACACGCCTTGCACTGCTCGAAAAACAATACCGCTATCCCGGCAACCAGACTTGTGCCGGAGACGGCCTCTGCTCCATGTCGTGCCCGATGGGTATCAATACGGGCGACCTTACCCATATAATCCGCCAGGAAGCATTACCCAAAGGCAGTCTGGGATACAAAGCCGGAGACTTTGTCGCCAATCATTTCGCTGGTGTCAAGAGTGCACTGCGTCCCGTATTGTCCTTAGCCAACTTCGGACATTCACTATTAGGGACAAAGGCGATGAGCGGCATTACCAAGGGGCTGCACAATGCATTAGGCATACCTCTATGGACGCCGGCTATGCCGAAAAGTTATCAGTTACAAGCTACGGAGTTACAAGCTACAAGCACTATGCAGCATAATAGCGCAGCACTTGTAGCTCGTAGCTCTGTAACTCGTAACTACAAAGTCGTCTACTTCCCCAGCTGCATCAACCAGACTATGGGTCTGGCAAAGAAGTCTCCCGTAGAGCAGCCATTGGTAAATAAAATGGTGTCCTTGTTGCAAAAAGCCGGTTACGAAATCATCTTCCCGAAAGATATGGACAAGCTTTGCTGTGGCACCATTTGGGAAAGTAAAGGGATGCTGGACATTGCCGATCGCAAGACAGCCGAACTGGAGGCCGCACTTTGGGAAGCCAGCGAACAAGGCAAATACCCCGTCCTCTGTGACCAAAGCCCTTGTCTGCACCGCATGCGCGAATGTATCAAGAAGATGAAACTGTATGAACCTGCAGAATTCATCTATACATTCTTACGTGAGAAGCTGATTTTCACACCTATTAACCGCCCCGTAGCAATCCACATCACCTGCTCCATGCGGAAAATGGGACTGGCAGATACCATTATAGCCCTTGCACGCCTTTGCTCCAGTAAAGTCATCGTGCCGGAAGAAGTAGGTTGCTGCGGTTTTGCCGGAGACCGGGGATTCACCTATCCTGAGCTGAACTCGTACGCCCTACGCAAACTCCGCCCGCAAATAGAAGCGTCCGGAGTGAATATAGGCTACTCTAACAGCCGTACTTGTGAAATCGGATTGACAACAAACTCAGGTATCCCCTATGTATCCATTGCCTATCTGGTAGACGAATGTACAAAGGCAGCTGATAATTAGGATTGATAATTAACTTAACACACAAATATTACAATGAACAGTACAAAAGCAAGTAAACGCATCCTTGCACTCGACATTCTCCGTGGTGTCACCATCGCAGGTATGATTATGGTAAACAACCCCGGTTCGTGGGGACATATCTATGCCCCCTTGCGGCATGCAGAGTGGAACGGTCTGACCCCCACCGACCTCGTCTTTCCCTTCTTCATGTTTATCATGGGAATTTCCACATACATTTCCCTGAAGAAATACAACTTCGAGTTCAGCCACGCCGCCGGCATGAAGATACTGAAACGCACCATCGTCATTTTCCTTATAGGCATGGCTATCGGCTGGTTCTCGCGTTTCTGCTATTACTGGGCCTCCGCTCCGGACGACCTCAGTTTCGGAGAGAAGCTATGGGCTTCCGTCTGGACATTCGACCGTATCCGTATTCTGGGTGTCATGCAACGGCTGGCCCTTTGCTACGGAGCAGCCTCCATCATTGCACTAACCATGAAGCATAAACATATACCTTATCTGATAGCCGGCCTATTGACAGGCTACTTCATACTGTTGATGTGCGGCAACGGTTTCGCCTATAATGAAACAAACATTCTTTCCGTGGTAGACCGTGCCATCCTGACCCCTGCACACATGTACAAGGATAACGGCATAGATCCCGAAGGTTTGTTAAGCACCATTCCTGCCATTGCACATGTGTTGCTGGGCTTCTGTGTAGGGCGGCTGATGCTGGATGGCAACAAGTCGGAAGACCGTGCCTCATTTCTCAATTCGCAGCTTATCACACTGTTTCTGGTAGGTGTTATCCTTACTTTCTCCGGTTTCCTGCTAAGCTACGGCTGCCCCATCAACAAGAAAATATGGTCTCCTACCTACGTACTCGTCACTTGCGGACTGGCATCCAGTTTTCTGGCATTGCTTATCTGGATTATTGATGTGAAAGGCTATAAGAAGTGGAGCATGTTTTTCGAGGCATTCGGTGTGAATCCGCTGTTCATGTATGTATTGGGCGGCGTACTTAGCATACTTTTCGGTAGCATCAGCTTCCCGTGGGGAGACGGCAGCATCAGTATACACGGATTCTTATACAATATAGTCCTCATGCCCGTTTTCGGTGAAACCGCCGGTTCCCTTGCCTTTGCCCTGCTGTTTATCGCCATTAACTGGTGTATCGGCTACCAGTTGTACAAACGAAAAATATATATCAAGATATGAGAATAAGGATGAAGGATGAAGGATTAATGTTTAATGATACCACCTTTATTATATGCAACACCCTAATCCTTAATCCATCATCCCTAATCCTTAATCCTTAAAAACTATTTTATATGATTCTAATAGCAGACAGTGGCTCTACAAAAACCGATTGGTGTGTTGTAGAGAATGGAGTACTTCTCCAACAGATATTCACGAAAGGTACGAACCCTTTCTTTCAGTCGGAAGAGGAGATCAGTAATGAAATAGCAACAGCGCTATTACCTCAGCTGAAAACAAGTGAACTGGATGCCGTATACTTTTATGGTGCAGGATGCGGATTTCCCGACAAGATAAGTATGGTGCACCGTGCCATAACCAAACACCTCAGTGTGAAAAATGAAGTGGAAGTCAATACCGATATGCTGGCTGCCGCACGTGGCCTCTGCGGACATGACTCAGGCATTGCCTGCATCATGGGGACCGGCTCCAACTCATGTTATTATGACGGAAAAAGCATTGTCACCAATGTATCTCCTCTGGGATTCATCTTGGGAGACGAAGGCAGCGGAGCCTGCTTGGGCAAACTGTTGGTAGGCGATATCTTGAAAAATCAGATGACACCCGAGCTGAAAGAGAAATTCCTCAAACAATTCGACCTGACACCTGCTGATATCATCGACCGTGTCTACCGTAAACCTTTCCCCAACCGTTTCCTGGCAAGCTTGTCACCATTTCTTGCACAGAATCTGGGTGAACCTTGTGTACGCGCTCTGGTACTGAACAGCTTTAAGGCATTCCTTAAACGCAATGTCATGCAATATGAAGACTATCAGCATCAAAAAGTACATTTCATCGGTTCCGTAGCCTTCTATTACAAGGAAGTTCTGGCAGAAGCTGCCAAAGAAATGGGTATCCAACTGGGTGCAATCATCAAGAGCCCCATGGAAGGACTCATCAAATATCACAACTGAAAGTGACAAATCGTAAATAGTAAATAGTAAATCGTCAAATAGTAAATAGCCTTATGTTCGTAAAAATCTCAGAGCAACCATCGCTCTACAATGACTTGGAAAAGAAATCAGTCCGTGAAATTCTGGAAGACATCAATACCGAAGACCAGAAAGTGGCGCTTGCCGTACAGAGGGCAATCCCTCAAATAGAAAAGTTGGTAACCCAGATTGTGCCCCGCATGAAACAAGGCGGACGCATCTTCTACATGGGTGCGGGTACCAGTGGACGTCTGGGCGTACTCGACGCTTCGGAAATTCCACCGACTTTCGGTATGCCCCCCACGCTGGTTATCGGCTTTGAACAGAAGCAGAAAGACCATTTTCCACGCTGGTTATCGGCTTGATTGCCGGTGGTGACACTGCATTGAGAAATCCGGTAGAGAATGCCGAAGATGACATTCACCGCGGTTGGGAAGAGTTGACGGAACGCAATATTACAGATAAGGATACGGTCATCGGTATTGCTGCATCCGGTACCACCCCCTACGTGATTGGTGCCATGCACGAGGCACGCGAACACGGCATACTGACCGGCTGTATCACCAGCAACCCGGACTCTCCAATGGCAGCAGAGGCAGATGTAGCCATCGAAATGATTGTAGGGCCTGAATATGTGACGGGAAGCTCACGCATGAAATCGGGAACAGGACAGAAAATGATACTGAATATGATTACTACTTCCGTCATGATACAGTTGGGACGCGTGAAAGGCAACAAAATGGTGAATATGCAGCTCAGTAACAAAAAGCTTGTGGACCGTGGTACCCGTATGATTGTAGAGGAACTCGGACTGGACTATGGCAAAGCCAAGGCGCTGCTGTTGATGCACGGTTCGGTGAAAAAGGCAGTGGATGCGTACCGGATTTAGCTATTACTCACTCTTAAATTCCTTTATTATGAAAGCAATATATTTTTTTCTCTTTTCTCTTTGTCTGCAAGCTGCCACCGCGCAACCCTTGCAACGCGTAGCCCCTGAACAAGTGGGAATGGACTCACGCAAGTTGATGTATGCTGACGAAGCGATTGAAACAGCCATCTCCAACAAGGATATTCCCGGTGCCGTACTTGCTGTAGTACGTAACGGCAAGATGGCCTATCTGAAAGCTTACGGCAACAAGCGTATTTATCCCAATGTGGAGCCTATGACTGCCAATACTATCTTTGATATGGCATCTTGCAGCAAATCCATGTCGACCGCCGTATGTACGATGATACTGGCAGAACGCGGCAAGCTCCGTATGCTGGACCCCGTCAGCCTCTACATACCCCATTTCAAGAATTGGGAAAGCGAAGACGGCAAAGAGAAAAAGGTAATCCGCATTGCCGATTTGATGACACACACTTCCGGTCTTCCTCCCTATGCACCGGTAGCCGAGCTAGAAAAGCAGTACGGTTCTCCCAATCCTGATGGGCTTATGGAATATATTGCTACTTGTAAACGCGACTTCAAGCCGCAGACTGATTTTCAATACAGTTGCCTCAACTTCATCACTTTGCAGCACATTATCGAGACTATAAGCGGGCAGAGCCTGCGTGACTTTGCACGTGAAAACCTATTTGATGTACTCGGCATGGAGCATACCGACTATCTGCCTTGCCAACGTGATAAGGATGGTAACTGGATTACGATAGTTGACAAAGGAACGAGAAAACAAGGACACAAGGAAAACAGCGTAGCCAATCCTCAATTTTCAATTCGCAATTCTCAATTGAATAACATTGCCCCCACTGAAAAGCAACCTAATGGACAAGTTCTCTGCGGACAAGTTCATGACCCGCTGGCACGTGTCATGAACGGAGGTATCAGCGGTAATGCAGGAGTATTCTCTTGTGCTGATGATATTGCCATACTCTGCGCAGCCCTGCAAAACGGAGGTGAATGGAACGGACGCCGCATCCTGAGTCCGCTGGGTGTAAAAGCCATGCGTACTGTGCCACGCACTACCGCCAGTCTGGGACGCACTCTCGGTTGGGATAATTTTACAGCCTATGCCTCCAACAATGGAGATTTGTTTGGTCCTAATACCTATGGGCATACCGGCTACACGGGTACCTCCATCATTATCGATCCGGACAATGACACTTCCGTCATACTCCTTATCAACGCCGTACATCCGGAAGACGGACACAGCGTAGTTCGCCTGCGTTCATTGGTTGCCAACGCTGTGGCGGCTTCCATCTACCCCATTCCGCGTATTTATACAGACCATTACTACAAACGTTTCCTACAGTTTATGGATGAGCCTGCCATTACAAGCAAGGACATCGTCATGCTTGGCAATAGCCTGACTGAAGGTGGCGGTGACTGGTCTGCCCGTCTTGGTAAGAAGAATGTACGTAATCGCGGCATCATCGGTGATGAAGTGATGGGTATCTATGACCGCCTGCATCAGATACTTCCCGGACATCCCGCCAAGCTGTTCCTGCTTATCGGAGTCAATGACATTTCCCATGACTTGGCACCAGACAGTATTGTAGACATGATTCGCATGACGGTGGAACGCATCCGGAAAGAATCTCCCGACACAAAACTCTACCTACAAAGCCTACTCCCTTTCAATGAAAGTTTCGGCCGATACAAAAAACTGACTGGAAAGACAGATATGGTTCCTGAAATCAACTCCCGTCTGGAGGCGTTTGCCAAAGAGGAAGGCATTGCCTATATCAATCTTTTTCCACTATTTACAGAGAAGGGAACAAATGTACTACGCAGTGAGTTGACCGGCGACGGACTGCATTTGAATGAGGATGGATACAAAATCTGGGTAAAGGCCATTAAGAAGAAAATATAAAACGAACCAGTCTCCGAACGTCTGCCACACTACCAACAGGCTAAAGAAGACATCTCTCCATTAACTAGATTCCCCCTGCCATAGACATCTATAGCAGGGGGAATTCTTATATTCGGGGCGTTTCGGCACACACCCTCTTTTATCTCATTCGGCAAAGCTAACCAGTTGCAAGTCAAACGTCAACAGAGAGCCTCCGGGGATTGTATTTGTAGAATAAGGAGCAGTATAATCATTTATACCATATCCGCTTTGATAAGGGATATACAACATCCACCGCTCACCCATCCGCATAAGCTGCAAGGCAGCTGCCCAACCGGCAACGACACCCGAAACTTCAAAATCCACGAATGAATCAAAAACCGTAGGTTCTTTTACCGGAGGAATAGGTATATCGCGGTCAATAGCACTATAACCGTCAAAGCAACCGTCGAATTCTTCGCCATTCACATAAGTCCCATAATAATAAGCATTCACCTTTGAATGATAACCCGTATACAACGGGCGTTCACCCGTCTCATTCTTCACAAGCTTCTTGCAATAGACATACTGAGCACCTTCAGAAGTGCTTGCAGTCGTCTGTATGGCATACAGTTTCCCGAGTTCCATAGCATCGGCCTGCTCTGCTGTGGCGACATAATTCTCGCCAGTCAGCCTTTTTATCGAGTCAACAAAAGCCTCGCCGCGTTCTCTCCAATTATCATACTTTCCAGCCTCTTCCACTTCTTCACAAGAGATAAAAGCACCCACCAGCAACAGCAAGAAAGGCAAAAACAAAAGGGACTTTTTCATTTACTATTTTACTATTTTACTATTTACTATTTCAGTTTGTTCACGCACCGGTCTATTCCATAACCGCTTTATTGCAAGGTTTTCAGCAACGATGTGATGCTTACACGGTCTGCAATAATATTATTCAGTTCAGAGATAGCCACGCGCTCTTGCTGCATGGTGTCACGATTACGCAGTGTCACACAGTTATCTTCCAAAGTCTGATGATCCACGGTGACACAGTACGGAGTACCAATGGCATCCTGGCGGCGGTAACGCTTACCAATAGAATCTTTCTCATCATACTGACAATGGAAGTGGAACTTCAGATTGTCAATGATTTCGCGCGCTTTTTCGGGCAGACCATCTTTCTTTACCAACGGCATTACGGCCAGTTTCACCGGTGCCAGTGCAGCAGGCAACTTCAAGACAACACGGGATTCACCGCTATCCAACGTCTCTTCACAGTAGGAAGCAGACATGATGCTGAGGAACATGCGGTCTACACCGATACTAGTCTCGATGACATACGGGGTATAGCTTTCGTTGGTTTCCGGATCGAAATACTTGATGTTCTTGCCGGAGAACTTCTCATGCTGGGACAAGTCGAAATTTGTACGGCTGTGAATACCCTCTACTTCCTTGAAACCGAAAGGCATCAAGAACTCGATGTCTGTAGCAGCATTAGCGTAGTGGGCCAGTTTGTCGTGGTCGTGATAACGGTAATGGTCATCACCGAAGCCCAGCGCCTTGTGCCATTTCAGGCGAGTAGCCTTCCAACTCTTGAACCAGTCAAGCTCTGTACCCGGCTTCACAAAGAACTGCATTTCCATCTGCTCGAACTCGCGCATACGGAAGATGAACTGGCGGGCTACAATTTCGTTACGGAAAGCCTTACCAATCTGGGCGATACCGAAAGGAATCTTCATGCGACCGGTTTTCTGTACATTAAGGTAATTTACGAAGATACCTTGTGCCGTTTCCGGGCGAAGGTATATCTTCATGGCACCATCGGCGGTAGAGCCCATTTCAGTTGAGAACATCAGATTGAACTGGCGTACCTCTGTCCAGTTCTTTGTGCCACTGATAGGGCAAACGATTTCTTCGTCAAGGATAATCTGACGGAGTTCGTCCAGATTATTATCGTTCAAAGCCTTGGAAAAACGTTCATGCAAGGCATCACGTTTGGCCTGGTGTTCCAGCACACGACCGTTGGTACTGCGGAACTGAGCCTCATCGAAAGCCTCACCAAAACGCTTGGCAGCTTTGGCCACTTCTTTGTTTATCTTGTCATCGTACTTAGCAAGCTGGTCCTCTATCAACACATCGGCACGATAACGTTTCTTGGAATCGCGGTTGTCAATCAAAGGGTCATTGAAAGCATCTACGTGTCCGCTGGCTTTCCAGATGGTGGGGTGCATAAAGATTGCTGAGTCGATACCGACAATATTTTCGTGCAGCAGCACCATACTCTGCCACCAGTATTGCTTGATGTTATTTTTCAGTTCCACACCCATCTGACCATAGTCATACACAGCTCCCAGTCCATCATAAATCTCGCTGGAAGGGAACACAAAACCATATTCCTTACAGTGTGATACGAGTTTCTTAAAAACGTCTTCTTGTGCCATTTTTTGTTGTATCTTAATTAATTTGAAATCTTTATTTAACTAAAAACGCCACAAAGATAGGGATTTATCTTATATGTAGGGCAACGGGGGTATTAATTTATCTTATTCTTCCTCTGTCTTTCGGTTCTCGTTTGCCCGTTGCATCGCAAGGGCCGTATGAACTGAAAGAATAACAGACAGAAGAAACCAAAGGAAATCCAACCATAACAGGAAACCTGCGAAATGGATAAAAGATATAATACCTCTATATTCTGAACGGCAATCAGACGTAATCAGCCAACTTTTACTTTTTTAGAATAACTTCGAAATAAAAGTCCAAATAATTGAGATAATTCTGAAACTGAAAACCAAGAATCTTCCGTAATTTTGTTTTAAAAGAAATATCTATTTTTAAGCATATAAATATGAAGACAACATTTCTAGTGATCGGATTATGCCTGTTCTTGTTGACAAGTTGTTTTTCTTCTAATAGTCAAGCAAATAAAGATCTGCAAGATAGTAAATTATTTATGGAACTTCCATATAATTGCCCCTGCGACTATGCGTACGCGATGGGCTCTTACGATTTCTTTAAGGGCTTCCTCAG
>OGWV01001668.1_pt1 | contig 13888 bp, 18 predicted proteins | sample 1576081 | NCBI WGS metagenome assembly OGWV01 (sample SAMEA3541541, study PRJEB24748) | human gut metagenome | biome: human gut; feature: human-associated habitat; material: faeces | place: China | collected 2012 | reverse complement strand
GTTGCCGCATTGAAAAAAGTAATTGATGATATGATAGAAGGAGGAGACATCTAGATGAAGGTAATATTGACAGAGGACGTAAAGTCTCTTGGAAAAAAGGGAGAAATTGTAGACGTAAGTGACGGATATGCAAGAAATTTTATTTTAAAGAAGAAAAAGGGTATAGAAGCAAACAGTAAGAACTTAAATGATTTAAAGCTTCAGAAGGCGAACGATGATAAGATTGCGCAGGAGCAGTATGAGGCGGCGCAGGAATTGGGGCGTAAGCTGGAAGCAGGAAAGATCGAAGTATCCATTAAGACCGGCGAAGGTGGAAAGGCATTTGGCTCCGTCTCTTCCAAAGAAATTGCAGCAGAGGTAAAGGCGCAGTTGGGTCTGGAGATTGATAAGAAGAAGGTGCAGTTAAAAGACGCCATCAAAACGCTTGGAACGCACACCGTTCCGGTAAAATTACATCCGAAGGTAACTGCTGATCTGAAGGTGGTTGTATCCGAGGAAGCTTAGGAGGAGAGCGAATGGAAGGACAGAGCATGGAAGAGTCTCTGATTAAGAGAGTAATGCCCCACAGCGTAGAGGCCGAGCAGTCGGTTGTCGGCGCGATGCTGATGGATAAGGATGCGATTACGACGGCGTCAGAGATTGTCAGTGGCCATAAGACGATATTATTTTTTCAAGGAGGCCGGGCAATGAAGGGCAGAGAGGCTTATCCCGACGAGGAACTGCGCCGCCGCATCATGGATTTTATCATGGCGGCCGGGCAGACCCTGTTGGAGAACGGTGCGGAAGTGTTCCGGGTGGAGCAGACCATGGAGATCATGGCACGCTCCTTCCACCTGCGGGAGTTCCATGTTTATGTACTGACCAACGGCATTTTTGCCAGCGCCGGCACCGCAGAGATCAGCGAAGTGCGCAACGTGCCGGTGCGCACCACCCATCTGGGCCGGGTGGCGGCGGTGAACGCCCTTTCCCGCGAGATCGCCGAGACCAATATGTCGCTGGGGGAGGCCGAGTACCGTCTGGCGGCCGCCCAGCGCATTCCCTTCCCCAAGGAATGGGTGCAGCTGGTCAGCGGCATGGGCGGCGCGTTCAGCTTTGCCATGATCTTTGGCGGAGACCTGCGCAGCGCCATCGCTGCCGCCGTGGCCGGTCTGGCGGCCAGCGGCTACCTGCTGCTGTGCGGGCGGTACGGCCTGCCCGGCGGCTTCCAGAAGATCACCACCGCGTCCCTCATCACACTGGTGTGCATCCTGCTGTGTCAGGCGCTGCATACCTCGGCCAGCCATGCCATCATCGGTGCGCTGATGATCCTGACCCCCGGCATCGCCTTCACCATGGGCATCCGCGACTTCGTGCACGGCGACTACCTGTCCGGCACCATCCGCATGATCGACGCGCTGCTCATCGCCGCCAGCATCGCCATCGGCACCGGCCTTGTGCTGGGTCTGTATTCTCTGCTCACGGGGGTGGTGGTCGCATGATTTCTCTCACCAATTCCCAGATCGGGGAGCTGATGGGCCAGTTCCTGCTGGCCGGCACCGGCACCCTGAGCTTTGCCATCCTGTTCGCCTGCCCCCGCCGGAGCCTGCCCACCTGTGCGCTGGTGGGTGCCGTGGGCTGGTTCGTGTATGAGCTGTGCGTCATGCTGGGGCTGGACACCGCTGCGGCCAGCCTGCTGGCGGTGATTCCCCTCACCATCCTCACCCGCGTGTTCGCCATCTTGCAAAAGACCCCTGTGACCGTGTTCCTGCTCTCCGGCATCTTCCCGCTGGTGCCGGGTGCAGGCATCTACTACACGGCCTACTATTTCATTCAGGGCGACAACGCACTGGCGTTGTCCAACGGCATCAGCACCTTCAAGGTCGCGGTGGCACTGGCCGTGGGCATCTCGCTGGTGCTCAGCATCCCGCTGCCGCCGCGCCATCGCTCCGGCTGACGGAAGGCCCAATTTCCTACCAAAAAACTTCGTTGTAGGTGTTGACAAATCCGCCGGAGTGGTTTATTATAAATGCAATATCACAAAAATGGCTGTGAAGAGAAGAGTAGGCCTTCGCATTGATCCTTACCAGAAAGCCCGGGCGATGGAAAAGGGCAGGAAACAGGAAGCTGAAAATGGTCTCGGAGCCGTGTGGGCGAGGCGCAGGAGTGCTAAGTCTGCAACGGGATGCGCCCGTTACAGCGTCCGGCTGTAAGCAGCAGAAGCTGCCGCAGCATCGAGGCTTTGTCCGTGAGGGCAGAGTAAACCAAGGTGGTACCACGGAAGATGTTATGCCTCCGTCCTTGCTGAGCGTTCGGCTCGTGTAAGGACGGAGGCTTTTTTCGTCCTCCGGCAAGGCGTGCGCGGACTGTGCCGCGCCGCCGCTCAACAATTTTTTACAAAGATAGAGAGGGATTTTACCATGATTACTCGTCGCGATTTTCTGAAAGTTACCGGTGTGGCCGCTGCTGCCGCTGCCCTGACCGCCTGCGGTGGTTCTTCTTCCACTGCATCCTCCACCGCTTCCAGCGCCGCTGCTTCTGCTGTGGCCAAGCTGGACAAGGTCAAGGTGGCCGTGCCCAACGACACCACCAACGAGGCCCGTGCCCTGACCCTGCTGGAGAAGAACGGCTTCTTCAAGCTGAAGGCTGACGCAGGCCTGACCGCCACTGCAAAGGACATCGAGGAGAACCCCCTGAACGTTACCGTCGATGAGGTCGAGGCTGCTCAGGTGCCCAACGTCCTGCAGGACGAGGACTACGCCGTCATCAACTCCAACTACGCCATCCCTGCCGGTCTGGACCCCACGACCGATGCACTGGCCATCGAGGACGGCTCTTCCGCTTACGTCAACGTTCTGGTCTGCAAGGACGGCAACCAGGAGGAGCCCAAGATCAAGGCTCTGGCCGCTGCCCTGCAGAGCCAGCAGGTCAAGGACTTCATGGATGAGAACTATAAGGGTGCCGTGGTGTCCGTTGTGGAGAACCCCACCGACGGCTATGACGCTTCCGTTGACTACGACGCTCTGAACGGCGAGACCGTGAGCTGCGCCGCTACCCCGGCTCCCCACTGCGAGGTGCTGGAAGTCTGCAAGGAGATCCTGGCCGCCAAGGGCATCACGCTGGACATCCAGGAGTACGATGACTACATCATCCCCAACAACGTGGTCGAGGACGGCACCGTTGACACCAACTACTTCCAGCATCAGCCGTATCTGGATGACTTCAATGCAGAGCACGGCACTCACCTGGTGACGGTTGCCGGCATCCATGTGGAGCCCATGGGCATCTACGGCGGCAAGCAGGACAGCCTGGCACCCATCGAAGGCTAAAAGGAGCAATTTTCTGTGATCGAGATCAAACACCTTTCCAAGACCTTCCAGATGAAGGACGGCGCGGTAAACGCGCTGAAAGACATCAACCTGACCATTCCGGATGGTTCCATCTATGGCATCATCGGCATGTCCGGTGCGGGCAAATCCACGCTGGTGCGCTGCATCAACCTGCTGGAGCGCCCCACCGAGGGCAGCGTGGTGATCGACGGCACCGCCATGGAGACCCTTTCTCCGGCGGCCCTGCGTGAGCGCCGCCGCGAGATCACCATGATCTTCCAGCAGTTCAACCTGCTCATGCAGCGCAGCTGCCTGAAGAACATCTGTTTCCCCATGGAGCTGGCCGGTGTGAAAAAGGCCGACGCCGAAAAGCGCGCCAAAGAGCTGCTGGAGATGGTGGGCCTGCCCGACAAGGCAAACGCCTACCCCGCCCAGTAAATCTTAAAGCTGTTTGCCAAGACAGCCTTAATGACTGCATTGCAACTTCGGCTACAATTATTTCACTTGTAATATCTCATTTTACAGGCTTTTACCGTATTGACGGAATTGTGGGTATTTTTGTTGCTGTTGCGATTATTATGTCCGGTGTCGGAATTCTAAAAGATGTAATGGGGCCGCTTCTCGGTCAGCCGCCGTCTGCCGAACTTGTAAAAAGTATTGAAGATTTAATTTTGAGTGAATCTGAAATAGTCGGCGTTCACGATTTAATAGTGCATGATTATGGGCCGGGCAGAATTATTGCTTCCGCCCATGCAGAAGTACCGTCAAATGAAGATATAGTTCATATCCACGATGTTATAGATAATGTTGAAAAGAAAATACAAAAAGAACTTAATATTGTAATTTGTATTCACCTTGACCCGATTGATATTGATAATGAAGAAGTAAATAAATATAAGTCAATCGCTCAAAAAATAATTAAAAGTTATAACAGTGAATATTCATTTCATGATTTTAGGCTTGTAAATGGTGAAACTCATAAAAATCTGATTTTTGATCTTGTGATTCCTTTTGATAAAAATAACGATACTACAAAAATATTGAATGATATTATGGCTCTGTTTAAAGAATATGATGAAAAAATAAATGTAGTTATTACTATTGAACACTCGTTTATTTAAAGTTTATAATTATTTTATAATTTTGTTGACGGATTATATCTTAACTGTTATAATATACTTAATAATTTAAGGGGGATTTTTATAATGAATGTTCTTATTTTCGGCGGTACAGGCCTTTTGGGTTCTGCTGCTGCTCAAATTTTTATTAACCGTGGTCATAAGGTTAAAACTATTGCTTTGCCTCCGCTTCCTGAAGGTGCACCTATTCCTAAGGAAATGGATATTGAATTCGGTAACTTCCTTGAACTTACTGATGAAGAACTTGAAAAAGCTATGACAGGTATGGATGCTTTCGTCTACGCAGCAGGTGTTGATGAAAGAGTTGAATTCCCTCATCCTGTTTATGATGCATACAAAAAGTATAATATCAACCCAACCGATCGTTGCTTGAAAATGGCTAAAAAGTGCGGCGTTAAAAGATGCGTTGTTCTTGGCTCATATTTTGCTTGGCTTGCAAAGGAAAGACCTGATATGCAGCTTTGCGATAAGCACCCTTATATCCGTTCCCGTGTTGAACAGGAAGAGGTTGCTTTTAAATATGCTGATGATGATATGGGTGTTGCAGTTCTTGAACTTCCGTATATCTTCGGTACTCAGCCGGGCAGACGCCCTGTTTGGGTTATCCTTATTGAACAGCTTCAAAGATTTGAAAAAATGCCTTTCACTATGTATCCAAAGGGAGGCACTGCAATGCTTACAGTTCGCCAGGTTGGTGAAGCTATTGTAGGCGCTGCTGAACAGGTTAAGGGCGCAAGAGCTTACGGTATTTCTTGCTATAACTTGACTTGGAGAGAATTCCTTAAAATCGTTTACAGAGCTATGGATGGTATTCCTGACCGTAAAATTGTTGACTGCCCTAAGGTATTCTTCCAAATGTTCGGCCATGTAATGCGTAAGGATTATGCTTCCCGTAATGTTGAAGCCGGTATTGACCCGGTAGGTCTTGCAGATATTATGGGTATGGATCTCTTTATTCCAACCGATGATACTAAAGAGCTTGGCTGTACTCCTGACGATATTGAAGCTGCAATATTCGATTCAATTAAGCTTTCAAAGGATTCATTTGAAGGCAAGGCAAAGCTTCTTGAAATGAAGGGCGAGTAATTTAATATTACATATTATAAAAGGCGGCTTTTGCCGCCTTTTTCATTTATCTTTAGGTCGGCAGATAAGCGCTACCGTAAGACCGCTGAGCATTGCAACGGTAATTCCGACTGCACACGCTTGAAGTCCGCCTGCCACTACACCCATAAAACCGTCTTTTTGTATGGCTTCCTTTACACCTTTTGCAAGTGAAGCACCAAAACCTGTTAGCGGAACTGTTGCGCCGGCACCGGCAAAATCAATCAAATGTTGATATATTCCGAGTCCGCCGAGCAGTACGCCGATACATACGAATAAAACAAGAATTTTTGCAGGAGTCAGCTTTGTTAAATCTATAAGTAATTGACCTATAACACAGATTAAACCGCCAACTATAAATGCTTTTAAAAACATCATTTTTATATCACCATATATAATTTTTGCCATTTTGATATAAATATTCATTTGCATTTTGAATTTTGCAAAAAATAAGGAAATTTGCGAAATTTAATATAGCTTATGTTATTGATATGACTTGACAAGTGTGATATAATGATAATTAAGAGAGGAAAGATATTTTAGGAGGGTTTATACTATGGCAATGACATATGATTCAGTTGTTCAGGCAACAAGAAAGAAATTTTTAAACACGGATGTTTCTTCAGTTCAGGGAACTCTTGCTTTTCAAATCAATCTTATCGGTAAAGTTGAGGGAATTTTCTATATTGAAATTAAAGATGGTCAGGTTCACGTTGAGCCTTATGAATACTATGACAGAAATGCAATTCTTACCGTAAATGCAACTAACTTTACCAAGCTTATTAACGGCAAGCTTGACCCTGTAATTGCTTTTACAACCGGCAAGCTTAAAGTTGACGGTGATGTTAATGCAGCACTTGAACTTATTAAGTTTATAAAATAAAATTAAAAAGGACTGTATTAAAATCAGTCCTTTTTTTATTGAATTTATAGTAGGTGATTTTATGTTTAAAGAAATCAAAGCAAGTGATATTAAAGAAAATATTTGCGATTTGCTAAAAAACAACTGGGGGCTTGTTACAGCAGGCAACAGCGATAAGTTTAATACTATGACTGTTTCTTGGGGCAGTATGGGTGAACTTTGGGGGAAAGACAGTGTGACTGTATATATTCGCCCGCAAAGATATACGGAAGAATTTATGAATTCTAATGACCATTTTACCCTTAGCTTTTACCCGCTTGATAAAAAGCAGGCTATTCACGGAATTTGCGGTTCAAAGAGCGGCAGAGATGTTGACAAGGTTAAGGAATGTAATCTTACACCTAATTTTGATGAAAACGCTCCGTATTTTGAAGAAGCACAGCTTGTGCTTGTTTGCAAAAAAATGGCAAAAAGCAAGTTCGACCCAAAAGATTTCACAGATGCTTCAATTGACGGCAGATGGTATCCTGAAAAAGATTATCATTATATTTATTTTGCAGAGATAGAAAAAGTCTTGATTTCTGAATAATTATGTAGTATAATACTTTCACAAAAGGTAGGGGTTATTCCTTATTTCATAGTGTAGCGTACGGGCCCTGTGCAACGGGATGCTACGAACCTTGTCAGGCGGGGAACCGAGCAGCAATAAGTGGATTATTCTGTGTGCCGCAGACAAGTCTGTGCGTTACATTATGAAATAAGCTGTCTCTGCCTTTTAATTATATTAGTTAAGTGTAGGAGTGATGAAGATGTATCAGGTATTGTACAGAAAATACAGACCTAAAGTTTTTGCTGATGTGTATGGGCAGGAGCATGTAACTTCTACGCTTAAAAATGAGATTAAGGAAAACAGAATTGCTCACGCTTATCTTTTTACAGGTTCGCGCGGTACAGGTAAAACAACTTGTGCAAAAATTTTGGCAAAGGCTGTTAATTGCGAAAACAGTGTTGACGGTGAGCCTTGTAATGAATGTGAGGTTTGCAAAGGGCTTGACAGCGGTACTATTTATGATGTTGTTGAAATAGACGCCGCTTCAAATAACGGCGTAGATAATATCCGTGATTTAAGAGAAGAAGCTAATTATACACCGAGCAAGGGTAAATACAGAGTTTATATTATAGACGAGGTTCATATGCTTTCTACCGGTGCATTTAATGCTCTTCTTAAAACTCTTGAGGAACCGCCGGCTCATGTAATATTTATTCTTGCCACTACCGAGGTGCATAAGCTTCCGGCAACAATTTTGTCACGCTGTCAAAGATTTGATTTTAAGCGTATTCAGCCGGAAACTATGTCAGTCAGGTTGAAGCAGGTTGCACAGCTTGAGGGTATGGAGCTTGATGATGATGCGGCAATTCTTATTGCCCGTATTGCAGACGGTGCATTGCGTGACGGACTTTCTATTCTTGACCAATGCGCAGGCAGAAGCAAAAAAATTGATTCTGCCCTTGTAAGTGAAGTTGCAGGTTTGGCAGGCCGTGAAGCTTTGTATAAACTGACGGATTGCATTTGCACTCAAAACAGCTCATCTGCTATGACTGTTATATCCGAACTTTATCAAAACAGTTATGATATGGAAAGGCTTTGCGTTGAGATGATAAATCATCTTCGCAATTTTCTTATTGTTAAAACAGTTAAAGACAGCAGAGGCTTGATTATTTGCACAGATGATGAGTATAATTCCATCATATTATCGGCAGAAAATTTTACACTTGAAAATGTAATTTTTGCTCTTGATTTGTTTCAGGATGCTTTAACTAAAATTAAAACAGGGGCAAATGCAAGGGTTGAGCTTGAAATGGCATTTGTTAAGCTTTGTGAGCCGAAACTTGATGTAAATATTGATTCCCTTGTTGATAGAATTTCAAAGCTTGAGCGTGCAGTTAACCGTGGTGTTAATGTTTCGCAACAACCGGCGGTTGTTGAAAGTACAAAGTCTGTTGTTGCAGAAAACAAGCAGGAGGTTAAGGCTGAAAAAGCTGTTGAAGAAATTAAAAACGATACTTTGCCGCCGATAACATCTTCTAAACCAAGCATTGAACCAAAAGCTTTGCAAGGTAAAAACGAAACTGCGGTTAATAAGCCGCAGCAAACTGTAAATACAGATGATTCCAATACCCAATATGAATTTGAGCATTGGGGTGATTTTATGGATGTTATTCATAAGCAAAATATAGCCTTGTTCGGCGTACTTGCGGGTTCACGCGGATATATAAGAGGGGAGTATTTCTTAATTGACAGTCCGAATCCGACAATCATTCAGTTTTTAAAAACTCCTACTTATTCTAAAGCAATTAAGCAGGCACTTTATGATGTTACAGGGCAAAGCTTTAAACTTGGTATTTTTAAAAAGAAAGCAACAGACGCACCTAAAAGAGATTTGCTTGAAGATTTAATTCATCAGGCAGAGGATAATATCAAAATAAATTTTGAATAAAATATAGGAGAATTAACTATGAAAGCAAGACTTCCTCAGGGAATGGGCGGCGGTCCGCAAAATATGCAAAATATGTTCCGCCAGGCTCAAAAAATGCAAGAAAATCTTGAAAACAAAAAGGCAGAACTTGAAGAAAAAGAATATGTTGTAACTTCAGGCGGCGGTATGGTTGAAATTACCGCAAAAGGTGACCATACTATTAAAGCTATCGGTATCAACCCTGAAGTTGTTGACCCGGAAGATGTAGAAATGCTTGAAGATATGCTTGTTGCCGCTCTTAATGAAACTATGCGTCAAATAGATGAAGAATCAGAGCGTGAACTTGAGAAGGTAACCGGCGGTCTTAATATTCCGGGACTTTAAGTTTAAACTTTATAATAACATTATATTTCTAATTACAGAGGTAATAAAATGGGCTTTGACCTTGCACCACTTCAAAATTTAATAGACCAATTTGAGCGTATGCAGGGTATTGGGCATAAAACTGCTCAGCGTATGGCGTTTTATGTTCTCGGTCTTTCTGATGAACAGGCGCGCGAATTTGCACAAGCCATAACCGATGCACATACAAAGATTAAGCAGTGTAAAGTTTGCTGTAATCTTGCAGATGATGACTTATGCCCTATTTGTAAAAGCAAGACAAGGGATAAATCCACTATTTGTGTAGTGCAAGACCCTCGTGATGTTGTTGCAATTGAAAGAACACATGAATATAACGGTACATACCATGTTTTGCACGGTGCCATTTCACCTATGGATAATATCGGGCCTGATCAAATTCGTATTAAAGAGCTTGTGGCAAGGCTTGGCAGTGAAGAAGTGGAAGAAGTTATTATGGCAACAAACCCAACTGTTGAGGGTGAGGCAACAGCTATGTATATCAGCAGGCTGCTTAAACCTATGGGTATTACTGTCAGCCGATTGGCTTACGGTGTTCCTGTCGGTGCTGATCTTGAATATGCAGATGAAGTTACACTTTCCCGCGCACTTGAGGGAAGAAGTTTAATATAAATTAAGGAGTGGTAGACTTGGATAAAAATCAAAAGCAAATAATTGCAAATAATAAAAAAGCCTATCACGATTATTTTGTGCTTGAAACTTATGAAGCCGGTATAGAACTTTTCGGCACAGAAATTAAATCTATCAGAAACGGCAAAGTTAATCTTAAAGATAGCTTTTGTTCGGTTGATGACGGTGAAATGTTTGTTATCGGTATGCATATTTCCCCTTATGAGCAGGGAAATCGCTTTAATCGTGACCCAATGCGTAAAAAAAGACTTCTTCTTCATAAAAAAGAAATTATGAAACTTTTCGGTGAAAGTCAGCAGCAGGGGCTTTCAATAATTCCGCTGAAATTATATATTTTTAAGGGCAGAGCCAAGCTTGAAATCGGGCTTTGCAAAGGTAAAAAGCTTTATGATAAGCGTGCAGTTCAGGCAAAGAAGGATTCTAACCGTGCCATTGAGCGTGCTATGAAAGGCAATTATTGATGAAAATCACTTGCAGTCAATGCGGCAAAACATTTGAACTTACTCAAAATGAGATAAATTTTTATAATTCTAAAGGGCTTGATTTACCAAAACGCTGTAAATCCTGCCGTGATAAAAACAGCGGAAAATATATTGTGGCTTATACTCAAAAAAAGCCTGAAAATTTAGTTTTTTCGGTTCTTTTCTTTGCGCTCGGCGTTGCAATTTCATATTTCACTTTTAAGATGAAAACACTTTCGGGTATTGTGCCTGTGGCAATCATTGTCTGTTCGTTTCTACTTTCTTTTGCTTTATTAGTTAATGTACAAAAGCGTAAAACAGTAGATGTTTCGTTTAATGAAAAATATCAATATAAATTTTATGATGCTCAAAATTTTCTCAAGCATTATTATAAGCATAAAAACGATGTCGGTGTAACAAGCTTGGAAAGTTATTTGAAACTTGCAAATAAAGTTATAACAGATAAAAAATCAGTGCATAAAACCATTTCAAACGGTGATATAATATATTATAACAAGCAGACTCAATATTTTGTTGTTCTTTCAAAGGCAGGCTATATTCGCAGTTTGTATAAATCATCATATAATCATTATTTAAAGCAATAATATGGGGATGAAAGGATTTCGACAGGGTTGGTGAGCCTTGTTCAGCGAGTAGAGGAGTTGCACCTCTTTAAAAGTAACACTTTAAAATTAACTGACAATAATAAATCAGTAGCTCTTGCTGCGTAATTAGCAGCTTGCGTTCTCCCAAAGAATGCCACGACTTTGGATAGAGCGTCGACTTAGTGGCGAACATGAACGAAAGTATTCCTCGTCTTTCGTCAGGTATTAGAGGATACCGTAGCATATAGGCCGTTTACCGCCGATATGTGAGGGGATAACCCAAAAGGTAAAATACACTCGTAGAGCCCTTGGTAAGCCGATTTTGGACGCGGTTTCGATTACCGCCATCTCCACCAAAAATTAAGAGTACCCTTGTGGTACTCTTATATTTTTGCTGTGGAATGTAATCGAAACAGCCGTTAAGAAAACAGTCCGGTGGACTGTTTTTAGGCGCGGCGTGTCGGCGAGCGCAGAAGCGAGCCGAGCGATTACCGCCATCTCCACCAAATATTAAAACCCTACATAGTACCTAACTATGTGGGGTTTTACTTATGTTTGCGTACTACTAACTACTACATACTGTACCACGGTTGGTAACAAGTTGGTAGCACGTTGGTAACAAATATTCTATGTATGAATTGTGTTTACTGCATCAATTTTTGTCTTTAAATAAATATGAGTGTAAACTCTTTCTGTAAACGATTGAGCTGATTTGTGTCCGACTATCTCTTTTATAACACTTTCATTTACATTATGTATTGTCATTTGAGTAATGCAAGTGTGTCGAGCCTCATGCGTAGTGTGTTTCATTGATAACGATTTTAATACACTTTGCTGTTGTTTTCTGTACCAACTGTCAGCAAGTCTGCCACCGTATTCGGCTGTTATAACCCATTGTAATGATTTTAGCTATATGATATAATACTATAAAAAATCAGTGATTTTATCACATTGTATAAATTTAATTTAGGAGGAAAATAAATGAAAAACAAAACTAAAATGTTATCAATCGTTTTGGCGATTGTTATGATTCTAACAAGTGTCAGCATTGGTGTGCCGACATTCGCAGCAAGTAAGCCAAGCGCAACGCAAATTACTTCAATTAAGGCTGTTGATAATGGCTTTAAAGTTAAGTGGAAGAAAAAGAGTGTAACAGGCTATCAGGTGCAGTACAGCACTTCTAAAAAGTTTACATCAAAAACTTCTAAAACTTTGAAAGTAAACAAAGCTAAAACTACAAGCAAAACTGTAAAGAAACTCAAAGCAAAGAAAAAGTATTATGTAAGAGTAAGAACATACAAGACTGTTAAGAAAAAGAACTATTACTCAAAGTGGTCGGCTAAATACAGCGTGACTACTAAGGCAAAAAAAGGTTCTTCAAGCAGCAGTTCAAGTGTTCCTACTATCAAATCTATTTCTTATCTTGATAAGGGATATGGCTTTAAGCTTACTTGGAGCAAAGTTTCTAAAGCTTATGGTTATGAGATTCAGTATAGCACTGATAAGAATTTTTCAGATGTGTATGATAAAGATACAGGTTATCCATATTTAGGTCATTATCTTGAAGTAGGAAAAAATAAAAATTCAGTAAACTTCAAAATTGATGAAAAGGATCCGGCAGGTGATGAAACTTGGTATGTAAGAATTAGGGCAAAGAAAAATCAAGGCTCACTTACAACGAAAGTAAAATATACCGGTTGGTCAAAGACCACTTCAGTCCTTACTCCTGAAAGAAAAGATTATCTCAGACTTATGGATGAGGCTTATAACGAAATGGGTATTACTGCTCAAATGAGTGACATTCAAAAACTTGCTGCTATTCAAAATTGGATTAGTAGTCATTGGCGTTATAATCAAAAAGCTCAATATGATGATGCAGATTGGGGTTATGGACTTGCTAAATATAAGAGTAGTGCTTGCGGTCAATTTGCACATAATTTTAATTATTTCGCTAATAAAGCAGGTATTCAAAGTTATTCAATATTCGGCTATTATGCTAACAACCCTGTTGATGGTCATATTAGGAATCTAATTTGCATTGAAGGCAAATGGTATGGCTATGATTGTGAAACAGGCAACAATGGAAGTGGTGGTATGGAAGGTTTTTATCAAATAGATCGTGAACTTAACACTACTTGGAAACTTGACGATAAAAGTAATAATTTATACCAATCTAAACAACCTCATGGAACTAAAGAAGATTACACAAGCGTAAATAATCAACTTCGTGAAATTTGTCCTAAGTGTAAAGTTTCACATTTTAAATAAAATAATGTTAATTTAAGAACTATCAATGTAAAAGTTGATAGTTCTTTTTTTATACCTTTTTAGCAAAAAAGATGCCGTTCTACTTCTTTTCACTTTGGAGAATAGATGAAAGCCTACGCTCACATTCAAAATATGGAAGTGACTGTATTTTGAACGCCAAAGAAACTGTGTGAGGAGTCGAGGTCAGTGACACTTTGGCAATATTTTTTCAATATTATAATAAATTTATAATTTTATTAAAAATTGAAAGGTGGTGAACAGTAATGAAAAGATATTTTTCAGGATTCATTTAGAATGAAATTGAAAGATTTTATTTTATTTTCCGGAAAGTAAATTAAACAAAAATTAAAAGTCTCAAAGAAAGGAGAAAACTATATGGCAACTAAATTAAAATTTAACAAAAAAGTCGGCAAAAAGATACTTGCGTTGCTGTTATCAGTGTTAACAGTGTTTACTTGTATAACACCTGTTATGTCAGTATTAGCTGATTCATCAATAAAAGATGTATGGTCATCAAGCGGAATGGCACACCATAGGCTTGAAGTAGACGGTAAAGATGCCTTTTGCTGCCATAAGGCAACACGCTTATTATGATTTTATATCTGCCTCCTTTAATT
>OGWV01001664.1_pt1 | contig 13910 bp, 15 predicted proteins | sample 1576081 | NCBI WGS metagenome assembly OGWV01 (sample SAMEA3541541, study PRJEB24748) | human gut metagenome | biome: human gut; feature: human-associated habitat; material: faeces | place: China | collected 2012 | reverse complement strand
AATAAGCTTTTTAAAATTTCTCACCTGCATTTCACTATTTCCTGACAACTGCGTCAGTTCTGCCCCCATCACTACATCTTTAGGCAAATGAAGGCAATCCACCACATGCTCCGCTCTTTGTTTTTTCACATCACGTCTTATCTGATACTTTTTCTGCTTTCGCATCCTTTTTTTCGTGTTTCGTTTCATGGCAATGACCTGTTTATTTGTTCTTACGCCAATCTATGCGCCCCACACATAATTTATGCCAGACTTGAACGGACAATAGTTCCGAACCAAGCCTGGCATATTCATTATTTTAACTTACAGTTCTCTTATATAATCTGCTAACCAGAAAATCAATTCACCAATACGGTACAGCTCACTCTCACGGCTGATTTTGTTCCGCCAACTCCACCACATGTCCCTGGCAGGTGGAGAAGTTCAATTCCACACATTCCGCGCAGATGTCTTTCAGCAAAGTCTCGATATACTCCGCACTCAGTTCTTTGGCTTTCACGTGGAAAGAGAGTGAATCGATGCCATCTTACCTGCCTGCATCGCCCACTCGATCGCATCAAGTCCGGTATCGACACGTCCACCGTTCTTGAACACATTCCAGCCGCTTCCATCTTCTCTTCTTCTCGCATCGATTGCAACGACCACACACTGGCTGCCAAACTTGTCTGCAGCATCACTGATCAGCCGTGGTGTATTGATAGCAGAGGAATTGATACTGATCTTATCGGCGCCCTCACGTAAAATCGCCTTAAAATCATCAACTGTACGGATACCGCCGCCAACCGTAAACGGAATAAATACGGTCTCCGCAACCTTCCGCACCATATCGATCACGATATTTCTCGAATCCGAAGATGCTGTAATATCCAGAAATACAAGCTCATCCGCACCTGCCTTATCATAGGCAGCACCAACTGCAACCGGATCACCCGCATCCTTCAAATTCACAAAATTGATACCCTTTACAACCCTGCCATTGTTGACATCCAGACAAGGAATAATTCTCTTTGTATGCATACTCTCTTCCTCCCCGTCTCTTATAAGTGTATAAAGTTATCCAATATTTTCAGTCCTACCGTCGAACTCTTCTCCGGATGGAACTGACACGCAAATACATTTCCCTTTTCCACAGATGCATGAATCTCCACGGAATAGTGTGTCCGCGCTGCAACATCTGCTTCGTCCTTCGATTTCAGGTAATACGAATGCACAAAATATACATATGGATGTTCCTCCACACCGGCAAATAATTTTGCGCCCGGTGTGATATCAAGCGAATTCCATCCAATCTGTGGCACCTTCAGATCCGGTGCATTTGGAATCCGTAAAATCTCGCCGTCCAAAATTCCAAGTCCCGTTGCTCCCGGGCTTTCCTCGCTTGTCTTATACAGAAGCTGTAAGCCAAGGCAGATTCCAAGAAATGGTGTCCCGGCATCTACCACATCGTAGATCACCTGATCCAGCTTGTACTCCCGCAGCTTACCCATCGCATCACCGAAGCTTCCCACGCCCGGCAGGATCACCTTGTCACACGATAAGATCAGATCCTTATCCCGCGTGATTACAGCTTCTTCGCCCAGATAATGCACTGCTTTTTCTACACTTTTAATGTTGCCTGCATCGTAATCTAAAATTGCTATCATCGTCTCATCCTCTGTCACATTCATACGGTCAATAGTTGCATTTATTACTGTCCCTGCGCATCCGTCGGTGTTTCTGTCTCCGCCGCTTTTGCGCCAAGCTCCGACAAGGTTTTGGTATATTCCTGTCCTTCCATTGCTAAGATCTGGTATGCCGTCTCCTCAGTAATACCATAAGTATTCCACAAGGCATTTATAATCTTATCCCGGCAGGAATCAATATCTTTTACGATATCCAGTTCTACCGCCTCATCGTAATGCTCATCATATTTCTGAATACCACGGAGCAACGCATCGAGTGCCTTGTCCGCTCTACCAAGCTTCATGTTATTCTCATAGGATTCGTAGAGCCGTTCTACATACATAACTGTATAGATACGGTCTTTCAGATCCTGATCTTTTTCTTTGACTTCCACGCCAGATACTTCGTCATATGCCAGACGATATCGCTGCCGTTCGAAATAATTCGCCGCTTTTTTGATCACCTGCGAATAGTTAAACTGATTCGTACCGAGTACGACTCCTGCCGCAAGTGCAAAAAACAGAACAAATACGACAATAACGGTCGGTGTCGAAACCTTTTTCTGATCTTTTTCGGCTTCAAGCTCTGCCGCATAGGCTTCATCTTTTTGTCGTTTTTTGTCGGCTTTTTCCTTCTGCTTTGCTTTATCCTTCGCCTGCTTCGCAGCAAGCATCTCCTGCTTGGCTGCGTCCTTTTCTTCTTTTTTCGCTTCCCGCTCTGCCTGTTTTTTCTTCTTTTCAGCTTCCTTCTTCGCTTTCTTCTCCTCGAACAAAGCTTCCTCTTCTAAGTCATCCTCATCCGGCTCACCAAAAAGAATCTCAGAAATCGTTTTCTTTTTATGTTCTGTCTCTTCTTCCTCGATTTCCGCTTTTTTCTTCTTCTCTGCCTTTTTCCGCGGCTGCTTCACCTTTTTTACCGGTTCCTCCGTTTTTTCGCCAATATCCTCGATATCAGCCAGATCCCCGTTCAACAAACTTTCTGCCATAGAGGACTGCAACAATGCATCCAGGCTATCCTCATCTGCCGTATATGGATTTTTTTCCTTCTCTGACAGTTCTGGTTCTTCTGACATTCCCATATCCATCGAACCAAACAAAGCATCATCGAACACGCCCTCTGGCAACGCGGTATCTTCCTGCATCTGCAAGTCTGCTTCTCCAAAAACATCGGTATTGTCCGCCTGCGCCGACGGCTCTTCCTGTGACGGTTCTGGTTTCACATTCTCCTGATTTGCCTTCTCGATCAGGGCATCCAGACTCATATCGTCCGTTTCCTGTTCCTGCGGCTTCTTCTTTACGACCGGATTGGCACCGGCATCCAGTTTCGTGATATCAACATCATCAAAATCAATATCATCGAAATCCAGATCTCCAAGATCCATGCCATCTAAATGATCCAGTTCATCGAGAGAAATGTCATCCATATCATCTGCATCGACATCCACGCCGGAATCTATATCAATATTCTCATTCAATTCTCCATCCATCGATGATAATTCATCCAACAGACTATCCAGATTGTTCTCGTCCAAAATGTTCCTCCATGTGTATCACAAATTCCACAGATAAAAGTATCATATCACATTCATTTCTCCAAGACAAGTAAAACCACTACATACCAGCACGCAAAAAGGCACCATACAAACTGCTGTATGGTGCCTGCCTTTTTATTCCCAATCATCAAAATCCTCATAATCATCATACGCGCCATTGGCATAGTTCTTCGTATAATTGATATTGCTTGACCGCTTCTGCTTTGGCTGCGGACGACTGGATTCCCGTTTTTTGTTGTTCTGCTTCTTCTTAACCGATTTCTGTTCCTTTTCTAAGCGCATCTGGACCTTATTTTTGTCCGGAATTGCGATCGTCGGCTTACTCTCCTTTGGACGGGATGGCTTGCTTCTTCTGCCTCTGTCTTCCTCATCCTCATCCTTTTTCGGAAACTTAGGAGCACCTCCGTAGTTTCGGTTTGGACGCTCATTTCTCGGTGGTCTGTCTCCATATGGTCTGTCACCGTATGATTTCTCTCCATATGATCGGTTTCCGTTTCCACGCGGTGGTCTGTCTCCACCTGCCTGTCGGTCACCTCGCGGTGCGCCGGAACGATCGGATTTCTGGAATCTTGTTCCTCCACCTGGTCGTTTCTCCCGATCAAAATATTTTCCTTGTCCTCTGTTCATGCTGGAACCACCTTCTCTTGTTCCTTCCGTTGCCACGTCTTTATCTCCTTTCGTAACTTTCGCATGGATTTTATTTTTTAGCTTGCATGCATTTTATACTCAATCCTCAGCTTGTCCGCGATCAGGGCAATAAACTCGGAATTCGTCGGCTTTCCTTTTCCTGCACTCACCGTATAGCCAAACATATCCTCGATGACTTCGATCTTGCCTCTTCCCCATGCCACTTCAATCGCATGACGGATGGCACGCTCCACACTGCTGGACGTCGTCTTGTATTTTTTCGCTATACTTGGATACAACAGCTTCGTTATATAATTGAGCATATTCATATCATTGACTGCCATCATGATGCCCTCACGTATGTACTGATATCCTTTGATATGCGCTGGAATACCGATCTCACGGATGATCTCCGTTACGTCGTTCTCCATCGTATGCATACCATAGTCATACACATTGTTGGCTGGCAGTTTGGTATCCTCATCTTCGCATCCTTCCATCGGCTCCCCAACCTTTGCAAAGTCTGCAATCTGTATAATTCGTTTTGCCAGTACCTTCGGATTACAAGGCTTCATCATATAATAATCGGCACCCAGATTAAATGCCATATTGATGATCCGGCTCGATCCCACGGTCGACAGAAAAATAATCTTCAGCTCCGTCAATGACGGATTCTCCCGCAGCTGCTCTAATACTTCCAGTCCGTCTACGTTGGTAATGAACACATCCATCAGCAACACATCCGGCTGTGCCTGCAGCACCTGATCATACACCTCATTTCCATCCGCTGTACAGCAAACGATATCGAATCTCTCCCCATTATAGGCTTCTAACTGCCGGCCAAGCATCTCATACCCGGCGTCCGCAATCATCACCCTGATTCTCTCCGTATTCATATTATCCTCCCCTTCTTGGAACCAACCTCCTATCAATCAAAATTAACCATAGGAAGATGATATAATTTCAAAATACCATTGTCAAGCGCATTTCCACAGAAATTTTCTTTTTGTGGATAATTTTGTCTACGCGCTTTTCATCTTCGATTCGAGTCGTATTTTGTCGGCGATAAGTGCTATAAATTCCGAGTTCGTCGGCTTCAGCTTTCCCTGCTGCAATGTATATCCAAATAGCTCATGCATCGTGTCGGAATTACCTCTGCTCCATGCCACCTCAATGGCATGCCGGATGGCACGTTCCACACGGGATGGTGTCGTTGCGTATGCCTTTGCAATCGAAGGATAGAGCTGCTTCGTGATGGAATCGAGGATATCCATATCCTGTACTGCCATCAGGATAGAGCTGCGCAGATACTGGTATCCCTTGATATGTGCTGGCACGCCTACCTCATGAATGATTTCCGTAACCTTTACTTCGAGCTTTGTCTGCAGTTCTTCTCCTGCATCCTCCGGCTGGCAGACACTCATCCCCGTCTGTTTGCCACGCGCTAAGGTCAGGATTTCCTTTTCCAGATCAAGATCATTATATTCTTCATCGATAAAACGGACGAAAATATGATCAACATTTCCCCGGCATGTATTTTGTGCAAATCGAATCTGGCTGGCATTCCCCTGCAACAGGAAGCGGTATCCACGGGTTCCCCATCCGTTGACCTCTTCCATCACTGCCAGTCCATCCAGATTCGGCAACAGGAAATCCAGCAAAATGACATTTGGATTTTGTGCGCGAATTGCCGAAACTGCGTTTCCGCCGTCTGAAATAATATCGCACACGCAAATATCCTTATTCTTTGCAAGCTGCTGTCTTAATTCCGTCGCTGCCTTTGTATCATGTTTTATGATAAGCACTTTTGTCTTCATAAAACTATCCCCCTCTAATCTTGATATCAAAGACATTATAGTTTCATTATTTTGCGAGGGCAATACATAATAAAACGCAAGTTGCGACAGTAAATATTGACAGCATTTTCGGTCAATTTTTCCCATTTTTTACTGCATCATTTCTTCGATGAAAATACCGTAGCCTCGTGTCGAATCGTTGACAAATACATGTGTCACTGCCCCGATCAGCCTGCCATCCTGCAGGATTGGTGTGCCGCTCATTCCCTGCACAATTCCGCCGGTCAGAGAAAGCAATGTCGAATCGGTTACCTTAAATTCCATACACCGTCCGTTCTCATTGTCAGAATCGACTGACACAATCTCGATTTCGTATTGTTTCGACTCCCCGGATACCGACGAAAGCAGATACGCGGTTCCGACATGCACCTCTGATTTTCGTCCAACTGCCACCTGGATGTCCTGCGTATGTGTCTTTTGCTGTCGTTTTGTCAAGTATCCGTGAATACCAAAGGCACTATTTTCCTCCACGCGCCCGATCACATACCGTCCGGTATAATTGATGATGCCCTCCAGTCGTCCCGGCTTATCCGCTTCCGGCTTTTTGATGCGCACGATCGTCGTCTCATACACCGCGCCATCGGACACGCGGAACATAATTCCTGTGTCGTTGTCGTTGATGCTGTGTCCAAGTGCAGCAAACCGTTCTCCATCTGTATAGGTGATTGTTCCGATTCCGGAAATATCATCCTTTACCCAGAGTCCAAGCGCATAGCTGCCATCCTTTTTCTTTACCGGTGTTACACGCACCGTCCGGTACTCATTTTCCCGGCAGACACGAAGCAGCAATTCGTGTCCTTCGCTTTGCTGTACCAGTTCCAGCATTGATTTTTTATCGTCCACACTCTGTCCATTGATACGCATTACATAATCGCCCGGCGACAACAGATTCTCACATGGATTGCATGTGATTCCCTGTTCGTCCACAACCGAATTGACGCCGATCACCATTACACCTTTTGTTTTCACATAGATTCCAACTGGTTCTCCTGACGGACAGACCATGCATTCGGTCTCCCCTTCACTTGATACAACCGGCAGGGAATCCGCCTGCGTCTCCACATCTGTATCTCCTCCCTTTGCGAACAGGAACTCCCGGTTATGATACCCTAAGATGCCAAGCACTATCAGCAACAGTACAACTAAAAAGATTCGATACTTTCTCACATCGTTTCCTCCTCTCCTGATTTCATTTCTTTATTTCAAATCGCTTTATTTCATATAATTTGTGCTATAAAAAAGAGTACATAGATTCCTCCATGTACTCTTAGTATCGAATATTTCATTCTATGTAATTCAGTTTATTTTTGCCTGTTCTGCCAATCCTTTCATCTCGGTCACAGTGTGAATCGTCGTCTCCGTGATTTTTGCACCACCGATGAGTCTTGCCAGTTCTTCAATTTCCTCTTCCTTTGAAAGTAACCGGATGCTGGAAATTGTTTTCTCATTTTCCACATTTTTTTCAATCAGATAATGTGCATCTGCCATCGCTGCGATCTGGGAAAGATGCGTGATACAGATAACCTGATGCTGCCGTGACAGGATCGACATCTTCTCTGCCACCTTCTGTGCGGTTCTGCCACTGATACCGACATCGATCTCATCAAAGACAAGTGTCGGTGTGTCGTCCTGATTTGCAAGACAGGATTTCATTGCCAGCATGATTCGCGACAGTTCACCACCGGATGCAACCTCATGCAACGGACGCATCGCTTCACCGACATTCGTCGAGATATAGAAGCACGCATCATCGTAGCCATTTGCAGAATAATTCGGGGATGTCTCAAACCGCATCTCAAACCGGACCATATTAAAGTTCATATCCTCCAAGGACTCCCGGATCTTCTTACAAAGCTTTTCCGAAAGTGCCCGTCTGTGCTCGGATAATACCCGGCAGCTCTCTTCAAGCTTCGCCGTCTGTTTCTTCCATTGTGCCTCAATCTCCTGCATATGCTCCTCATAGCTGGAAAGAGCATCATATTCTTTCTCGAAAGCTGCAAGGCTTTCCAAAATCCGGGAAATGGAATTTCCGTATTTTGCCTTTAAGGAATTGATCTGATCCAGACGACTTTCCATCTCACGAAATTGTCCTTCATCAAACTCCATATCCTTCATATACTCACTGATCTCACGATTAAAGTCTGACAGCAGACCATCGGCATCCTCTAAGATACCAGCCGCATCGGCAAGCTCCTCGTCCAGTTCCGTGAGTCTGCGCATATCCTTGATCGCACGTCCTAGCTGTTCTCCCGCAGAAGTAGCTCCATATCCGGTCAGTGCATAGATGTCGTTTGCATATTGCAGGATTTCCTTTGCATTGACCGCCTTCTTGTACTGCCGTTCCAACTGGACATCCTCGCCATCGACCAGCTTCGCATCTTTGATTTCCTTAATCTGATACTGCAGGAAATCCATGCGTTTGTTTTTCTCTGCCTCGTCCATGCTGCCTTTTTTCTTTTCTTCTTCAAGTTCCCGGTAGATATGATAATCTTCCTGCACCTGTTTTTTCAACTTCTGGATATCCTCCCCACCAAAACGATCGAGTATCTCCAGATGCTTTGCTGGCTTTAACAGTGTCTGCTGCTCATGCTGTGCATGCAGATCGATCAGAAGCGATGCGATTTCTTTTAACCGCGTGATCGTCACCGTCGTATCATTTACCCGGTTGACGGTTCTGCCATTCGGCGATAACCGCCGTGATATCAGCAAAGTACCGTCCTCATCCGGTGTCACCTCCAGCTTCTCAAGCGCTTCCACAATTGCTGGCTGGTCAACCGAAAATACAAGCTCGACCAGTCCATCCTTTGTGTCATCCCGCAACAGTTCTTTCGGGAATTTACCGCCCAGACAGATTCCCAGAGATCCAATGATAATAGATTTACCAGCACCCGTCTCTCCGGTCAGAATATTCAGCTGCTCGTGAAAATCAATGTCAATCTCCTCGATCAGCGCTATATTTTTTATGTGCATTGTCAACAACATTTTTTTATCTCTCCAATTATATGTTCTGCCTGCTGCCCATCTTTGATCGCCAGAAACAGCGTATCATCGCCTGCAATACATCCCATAATACCTTCCACCGACAGATTGTCGATTGCAGCACCAACCGCCATCGCCATACCGGATACAGTTTTGACTACAATAATATTCTGTGCGGCTTCAATCGAAAGAATACACGATGCCATCACATGCTGATAGGATGCATGTGTTCCGGTATCAGGTTCCAGACTTGCAGCGTAACGATGCTTCCCACTTCCGTAGGAAACTTTTTCCAGTTTCAACTCCCGTATATCTCTCGATACAGTTGCCTGTGTTGTCTCAAATCCAAGTGCCTGTAAACGTCTGGTAAGCTCTTCCTGCGTGTCTATCTCATATTCCGATATCAATTCCAGCAATGCCTGCTGGCGTCTCTGCTTACTCATGTTAAGCGCCTCCTATTTTTTCCCGAAGTACACTATAAAAGCTGACATCATACATTTTTATCAATCGGATCTCACGCTTCGAGCAGGTCACTTCCACGCTCTCACCCGCAGATAATTCGATATTGTCTGCTCCGTCAAAGGAAACGATTGCTTCTGTCTCCTGTGTTCTCCGTTTCTTGACAACCTCGATCCGTATACGGTCTGCACTGTCAAACACGACGCTCTTGGAGGTAAGCGAATGCGGAGAAATCGGTGTCACAACGACTGCCTTGGATTTCGGGCTGATGATCGGTCCACCGGCGGACAAATTATATCCGGTCGAACCAGTCGGCGTCGCCACAATCACACCATCTGCCTCATACGTGTCTAACAACTGCTCATTTACATAGATATTCAGACCAATGATCCGGGAAAATCCTGCACGTGTGATCACCACATCGTTCAGGCAGGAAAAGGATGTCTCTCCCTTGCGTCCCTCAATCATCATCCGTTTTTCTATGCTGTAATCGTCCGCCAGCAGACGGTCGATTGCTTTATATGCGTTTGACTCTTCCACCTCAGTTAAAAAACCAAGCGTTCCGAGATTGACGCCCATAAGTGGAACATCATAGGTTCCAATGCTGTGTGCTGCACGGAGCATCGTTCCATCCCCGCCAAGCACAATCACAGCCTCTACGCCTTCCATGTATTCGGGCTTGATCGTCGTGCCATTGTAGTGCTGCTCATCGCTCACCACAACCGCCTGCGCACCTTTTTCCCTGATGTACGCAACGATATCCTGCGAAAGTTTTAAATTGATGTCTTTGTCAGTATTTGCGACGATTAAAAACTTATTCATTGCCCGGTTCCTTATCTAACGTATCATGTGAAGCTGTAACAACTGCTTTTATATCAATGGATGAAGCATCCACGATTTCCTGATCTTGTTTATTCTTGGATAAGAATAATAAATACTCAATATTTCCCTCTGGTCCCTTCACCGGAGAAAAATCCAGTGCCAGCGGATAAAAATCAATCGAAGAGGCATAGTCCATCACCATGCGGATCACCTCTTCATGGACAGCGCGGTCACGCACAACGCCCTTTTTTCCTACCTTTTCCCGTCCGGCTTCAAACTGCGGCTTGATCAGACAGACCACCTGTCCATCCTCCGTCAGAAGATTCTTCACTGGAAGCAAAACCTTCGTCAACGAGATAAACGATACATCAATCGAAGAAAATGCTGCCAGCTCGTCAATATCCTCCGGCACAACATAACGGATATTCGTCTTTTCCATGCAGACTACCCGCTCGTCATTGCGAAGTTTCCACGCAAGCTGTCCATGTCCGACATCGATTGCGTAGACTTTTGTCGCTCCGTTTTGCAACATACAATCTGTAAATCCGCCGGTCGAAGAACCGACATCCATGCAGACTTTGCCAGACAGTGTGATCGGGAATTTCTGCATTGCCTTTTCCAGCTTCAGACCGCCGCGGCTCACATACGGCAGAGTTTTCCCCTTTACCTCGATCACCGCGTTCTCTGGAAATGTCGTCCCAGCCTTATCTTCTTTGTTGCCATCTACATATACAATTCCCGCCATGATGATTGCTTTTGCTTTCTCTCTCGAAGGCGCCATTCCTTTCTCCACAAGCAATACATCCAGCCGCTGTTTCTTCTGCTTCTCCATCGTTCTTCCTCTATATTATTTCTATTTCAAATGTTTCTTATAACACGGTACAATCTTTTCTGCCAGTCCCTCTGCATCGATCTGCATATGGTGCCTTAACTCCGGAATTGTTCCCTGTGGCACACTCGGAAGTGGAATCGCTCCGCTGATAAATGTATACTGTTCCGGACTGTTTTTCTCTGCCAGATACGCATGCAGCTTCTCGCCATATCCGCCCTGCATGATCGTATCCTCCAATGTTACAAAGACGGTATGCGTCTTCATCAGCCGGTCTAAAAGCTCCGTATCAAGCATCGACTGGAACCGCACATTGACCAGTGTCACAGGAATCTGCTTCGCCTCTAACCGTTCCACAAGGCGGTCTGCTTCCTCCATCATATGTCCACAGGAGAACACTGCCACGCCAGATGCCTCCTGTATCACTTCACTCTTTCCATAGACAATCGGCGTCTGAATATCCGCATGTCCCTTATACGCACTGCCTCTTGGATACCGGATTGCAATCGGTCCATCATATGCATAGGCATAATCAAGCATTGCCTCCAACTCATACCGGTTCTTCGGAGCCAGTACGATCATATGCGGCATATGCGACAGATACGCCAGATCATAGATACCCTGGTGCGTCTCTCCATCCTGTCCGACAAGACCGGCACGGTCAATCGCCAAAATCACATGCAGCTTCTGCAACACCGGAAACAGGGATATAAAAGACAGAGAGAAAGAATGGGTAGACGTAAAATGGAATCCCACAATCACACTGCCCCAGCTCCGCTCCCTGGTGGACATGATGAATAATATGCTGCTGATTCCGGCCAAAAACAAAGAATTCATCATGGGGAAAACTATGGGAAAAGGATATGACTCACCGCAGCACACCGTTGTATTAAGTTCCGATTATTATATGTGTAAATACGAAGTAACACGTTCGTTGTGGTATGCCATTATGAATGACTCCATTGTTACGGAAGAAGGTATGCTGCCTATGACACATATAACGTGGAATGATGCAGAGGCCTTCACCAAGAAACTGAACAAGCTCACCGGTTTACCTTTTTCCCTCCCTACGGAGGCGCAATGGGAGTATGCAGCCGCCGGAGGCGAAAGCTATCCTTATGCCGGTTCAGACAACATTCGTGATGTAGCCTACTATGCCTCCAATGCCAATGAACGCCTGCATCCCGTTGGCGAGAAACGCGAAAACGGATTCGATTTATACGACATGTCAGGCAACGCCGCCGAATGGTGTACAGACTGGATGAGCCGGTATGAAAATACACGGGTCACAGATCCCCAAGGTCCGGCAGAGAATCCCGGACACCATAAAAAGATAGTGAGAGGAGGCAGCTACCTGGCCAACGAACGTGATATGGACATTCGCCATCGTAGCGTACAGACTTACGATACATCAGAACCACATATCGGATTTCGTGTGGTACTTAATCCTATTCAATAACACTATGAATGCAGAATAAAAATGAGCAGGAAAACTATTTTCAGAGTATTCATCCTCCTGTTTTTTTCCATCGGAGGGCAAATGAGTGCCAATGCACAGACAACGACACCCTTTGAAACGGTGTTCGACGCCTGTAAGAAAGCATGTGAAGCATTGGACGGCGGCTTTGCCAGTGGCGAACAACTGCTGGCAGTAAGCAAAACGCTGCGTGATGCAGCCCCTATCCCATTAACCGTCAAACAAACCCAGGGCGATGTTTTGAGCCTGAAAGGACATCTGGTATTTGACTACGAATTCATTCAAGCCTGCGTTGATAATGAAACAATCTATGAAATTGCGGACAAGTATGCAGCAGAAGCGAGGATGAGAGGTGATAAGGACTCCGCCAACAAAGTAAGATTAGATACCAAAATGGTGGCTGCCGGTCAGACCTGTACTTTCGAGATTCCGAGCTGTTCGGGAACCTCGCAGATAGGCTGTGTGGCAGAGGTGAATCGCTCTTTCAGTTGGAAAATAAAGACAATCGGTTATCAATCGAAAAGTGAACGGGAATACAAATGTAATGACAGTGTCCGGAAAGGTCTTCCTTTCCGTAAAGAAAAGGTTAGCTCGGACGAACGGTATAAAATCATCGTCTCGATCACCAATAAAAGCAAGAGAGACGGGAGCTTTGCCTTGATCTTATTTTAATCCACTAAAATCTCTATTATATGCGACAATTCATTCTATCTCTATTAGCCTGTCTATGTCTGACAGCCTACTCACAGACTGCAAGCCAAGCCGACCTACTGGTTGAAGAAGCTCAAAAACTAGAAAGTAAACAAGATTACCCAACTGCCATTACCAAACTGAAACAAGCGGATGAATTATATGTCAAAACAGAAAAGACACAGAGTGCGGAACGCGCTACCTGCCTGCACATTCTCGGCCGTTGTTATCTGAATCTGGAACGTCCCGAAGGACTAACCTATACACAAATGGCAGCAGATATGCGCAAGACCATACTGGGCGAAACAAATATCAAATATATTTCCTCCCTGAACAACACAGGACTCTACTACCTGACTGTTGCAAAAGACTATCCTAAAGCAGCAGAAATTCACAGCAAGACATGGGAATTGTGCAGTCGCATTCAACCCCGTCCCGAACTGGCATTCATGTTTCATATCAATCTCGCCCGCTGCTACATAGCTTTAGGAGAAATGGACAAAGCAAGTGCCATCGTAGAAGAAGAAGTAGCCATCAGTAAAAAGATGTATCACTTATGATTCTCCCAATTGGAACAATGAGGGATTCATTTTCAGGAGCATTGACTGATATGGTGCTTGGAACAGGAAAGATGCCACTTGGAGAGATTGCGAATATTTATCCGAGTGCTCAGTTCTCATCGGAAATGATAAGATATTTGTATCCGTCGGGCGCGATGATGTATACATTTGTGTCAGTTTGGGTTTCATTTTCAATTCTTGGTCTTTTCATGTACTGGGTTAGTTTGATAAGAAGGAATGTAGTGTGTGGAATGGCAATTGCAGGAGCTCTTGTATTTCTCGACCCGATTTTAGTGTGGGCAGCCTGGCCAAATAATTATTGGATATTGGCATTTTCTCCTGTCAGTTGGTTATCAAAAGTTGGGGTAAAATATGGTTTATCGCTCAATTTTAGCCA
>OGWV01001660.1_pt1 | contig 13927 bp, 10 predicted proteins | sample 1576081 | NCBI WGS metagenome assembly OGWV01 (sample SAMEA3541541, study PRJEB24748) | human gut metagenome | biome: human gut; feature: human-associated habitat; material: faeces | place: China | collected 2012 | reverse complement strand
TATTCCATCTATGAGAAGCTGGGTGCACACCCGGTAAAGATCGATGGTATCAGTGGTGTTTACTTCGCTGTCTGGGCACCGAATGCGATCCGTGTCAGCGTTGTCGGGGATTTCAATAACTGGGACGGAAGAGCATATCAGATGAATCTTCTGGAGTCCGGGATCTACGAACTCTTTATCCCCGGTGTTCGCGCGGGCGACATCTATAAATATGAAATTAAGGCAAAGGGCGGTCTGACGTATCTGAAATCGGATCCATACGCGAATGCAGCACAGCTGCGTCCGAACAATGCGAGTGTTGTGGTTGATCTTGGAAAATATGCCTGGCAGGATGAGAACTGGATGAAGAAGCGTGGTGTCACACAGGGCGACAAAGCGCCGATTTCTGTTTATGAAGTGCATCTTGGCTCCTGGAAAAAACCGGACGATGGCCGTGAATTTTATAACTACCGTGAGATCGCTCCGATGCTGGCTTCTTACGTCAAAGAGCTCGGCTACACCCATGTAGAACTGATGCCAGTGATGGAGCATCCTCTTGACGAGTCCTGGGGGTATCAGGTAACGGGCTATTACGCACCGACAGCACGTTACGGAACGCCGGATGACTTCCGCTATTTTATGGATACGATGCATCAGAATGACATTGGTGTCATTCTCGACTGGGTACCGGCACACTTCCCACGTGATACTTTCGGACTTTCTGCTTTTGACGGTACATGCCTGTACGAGCATTTCGATCCAAGACAGGGATCCCATCCACACTGGGGCACGCTGATTTACAATTACGGCAGACCGGAAGTGAAGAACTTCCTGATCGCCAATGCTCTTTTCTGGGCCAAAGAGTATCATGCCGACGGAATCCGTATGGATGCGGTTGCTTCGATGCTGTATCTTGATTATGGCAAGCAGGACGGGGAGTGGGTCGCAAATATCTACGGCGGAAATGAGAACCTTGAGGCAATCGAATTTTTAAAACATCTGAACTCCATCTTCAAAAAAGAGTTCCCGGATGCGCTTCTGATTGCAGAGGAATCGACCGCATGGCCGAAGGTGACGGGAGACCTAGACGACGAAGGCCTTGGCTTCGACTACAAGTGGAACATGGGCTGGATGAATGATTTTACGGAATATATGAAAAACGATCCGGTATACCGCGGGGCACATCACGATCAGCTGACTTTTTCTATGGTATATGCATACTCGGAGAAATTCATGCTGAGTCTGTCGCACGATGAAGTGGTTCATCTGAAGGGATCCATGTATACCAAAATGCCGGGTACACCGGAGCAGAAAATGGCAAATCTTCGTCTGGCGTACGCTTATCAGATGGTGCATCCCGGAAAGAAGCTTCTGTTTATGGGACAGGAATTCGGACAGGAAAAAGAGTGGAATGAGAAACAGTCCCTGTCCTGGGAGCTTCTTGAGGACAAGGAACATCTGCAGTTAAAGAACTATATGGCAGCACTGCATGCGTTTTACAAGGCAAATCCGGCACTGTATCAGCTTGACGAAAAGCCGGAGGGCTTTGAGTGGATCAATGGCATGGAGTGGGAAAAGAATCTTCTGATCTTCCTTCGCAGAACAAGGAAGAAAGAAGATACGCTGCTTGTCGTATGCAACTTCTCGAATGTCGAGTACGATGATTTCCGCATTGGTGTGCCGTATCCAGGAAAGTACAAAGAGATGTTCAACAGCGATGCGGAAAGCTATGGCGGAACAGGCGTCGGAAATCCACGCGTGAAAATGTCGAAAAAAACAGAGTGCGACGAGCGGAAAAACTCGATTACCGTAAAACTCGCACCGCTTTCTGTTCAGGTATTTTCTTATACGAAGCCGGAGACGGGCGCTGCAAGCAATAAGAGCGCAAAGGCAAAAACTGCAGCGAAAGCGGCAGCAGAGAAGAAAACCGGAAAGAAGGGAAAACCGGCTGGAAAAACGGAAGAAGCAGTAAAAGCAGTAAAAGCAAAGAAAACAACAAAGACTGCCCAAAAAGCAGAGAAAAAGGTATCGGAAAAAACGGTGAAAACCGCAGAGAAAAAGCAGGGAACTACGACTGCGACAGAGAAGGTGGAGAAAGCCGTAAAGCAGGCGATTGATAGCAAACCGGTGAAAACGGTAGAGCAGACGGTGGACAAGCTGGTGAAAGCCGGAAAATCCGCAGCGGCAGAGGCAGCAAAAGCCGTGGAAAAATACCGCGCAGCCGCCGATCCGGAAAAGAAGCCGGCTACAAAGCCGGAAACAAAGCCGGAAACCAAGTCGGAAGCAAAATCAGAGGCAAAACCAGAGACAAAAACGAAAAAAAGCACAGGCATGAGTGAACTCGGCGAGGAGCTGCAGAGAAAATTCGAGACAGAGGAGAGATAACACATGGTGAATCTGACAGCGGCGGAACGCGTCTATGAATACTGGATCGACAAGGCCTCTTCGGCTGCCGATCTGGTGCTGAAGATCGTGTTTGCAGTAATTCTGTTTCTGGTTGCACGCAAACTGATCCTGTGGCTCTGTGGTCTGATCCGGAAAAACATGCGGCGTTTTCACACGGAGGAGGCGGTGGTCAGTTTCACCGTTTCCATGGTGAAATACAGTCTGAACACGCTGCTGGTGCTGACCATTATCGTTCAGCTCGGTATCGTATCCGAAGCGTCGATCGCAGCAGCCATCGCCTCCGCCGGCGTTGCCGTATCCCTGGCACTGCAGGGCGGCCTCTCAAACTTTGCAGGCGGCGTGATGATTCTGCTGCTGAAACCATTTAAGGTCGGTGACTACATCATTTTTCCGGGCGAAGGTCAGGAGGGAACGGTTAAGAAGATTGAGATGTATTATACGACAATCAACAGCATCGACAACCGTACCATCATGATCCCGAACGCTAATCTGACGAACCACACCATCATCAACGTGACGGCGATGGACCGGAGAAAGCTGGAGATCAAAGTCGGCATTTCTTATGAGTCCGATATCAAAAAAGCGAAGGACATCCTGCGCCGCCTCGTTGAGGAGGAGCCGCATTTTCAGTCGGAGGAACAGCAGTTTTTCGTAGATGAGCTGGGCGAGAGCGCGATTACGGTCGGTCTCCGCGCCTGGGTCGCAACGGAAAATTACTGGCCGGTCAAATGGAAAATGAATGAGCGCATCAAAGAAGAGTTTGACGCGGCGGGAATTTCCATCCCGTATAACCAGCTCGATGTCCACATCTGCCCGGAACCGGCGAACAAAAAAGCCGGAAAAGGCGATAAATAAAGGATATTTTGAAAATTAACCCTTGCAATTGCACGGAAAAGGTGCTATAGTAAAGTTGTTAATAAGTGACTGTTAAGGAGTGGACGATTTCGTCCACTCTTTCTTGTGTACAGGGAAATGAAAGAATTTTTCGAAAGTTTCCCTGAATCAAAAAGGTGGTGAGGATTTGAGCAGAAGAGAAGAATACGAACAGAAGGCAGAAGAACTGATCACTCCGATTGTAGAAGCCAATGGTTTTGAACTGGTGGATGTGGAGTATGTCAAAGAGGGCGGTACCTGGTACCTGCGTGCTTACATCGACAAAGAAGGCGGAATTACCGTGGATGACTGCGAAATCGTCAGCCGTGCATTTTCTGACCGGCTGGACGCAGAGGACTTTATCGATGACGCCTATATCATGGAGGTCAGCTCCCCGGGCCTTGGACGTCCGCTGAAAAAAGAGAAAGACTATAAGAGAAGCATGGGAAAAGAGCTGGAAATCCGGACATACCGTGCGATCGAGAGAAACCGGGAATTTTACGGAATACTCACCGCATATGATGATAACAGTGTGACCATTTTGGAGGAGGACGGAACAGAGCGCGTCTTCCAGAAAAGCGATATTGCATTGATCCGTTTAGCATTTGATTTCTAAACAGACGCAGATACAGGAGGAAAAGAGAAAAATGAATACAGAATTAATGGAGGCCCTTGAAGTTCTTGAGAAAGAGAAGAATATCAGCAAAGATACCCTGCTTGAGGCAATTGAGCAGTCGCTGATCCAGGCCTGTAAAAACCATTTTGGCAAAGCAGATAATGTAAAGGTAAGCATTAACGCCCAGACTGGTGATTTCAAAGTCGTAGCAGAGAAAACCGTTGTTGATCTGGTACAGGATCCGATCATGGAGATCGCCCTTTCCGATGCAAAACGTGCAGACTCCCGCTATGAACTCGGCGATATCGTTCCGGTAGAAATCAAATCCAAAGAGTTCGGCCGTATTGCAACCCAGAATGCCAAAAACGTCATTCTTCAGAAGATCCGTGAGGAAGAGCGTAAAGTTCTGTTTGATCAGTACTTCGAGAAAGAGCACGATGTGGTTACCGGTGTGGTACAGCGCTATGTGGGACGCAACGTCAGCATCAACCTCGGTAAAGTAGACGCTCTGCTGACCGAGAACGAGCAGGTCAAAGGCGAGAAATTTGAGCCGACCCAGCGTGTGAAAGTATACGTTCTGGAAGTAAAGAATACAACCAAGGGACCGAAAGTCATGGTATCCCGTACCCATCCGGAACTCGTAAAACGTCTCTTTGAGTCTGAGGTTTCCGAGGTTGCAGAAGGCATCGTAGAGATCAAGAGCATTGCCCGTGAGGCAGGAAGCCGTACGAAAATGGCAGTATGGTCCAACGATCCGAACGTCGATGCAGTCGGCGCATGCGTCGGTATGAACGGAAGCCGTGTCAACGCGGTTGTCAATGAGCTGAACGGAGAGAAGATCGACATCATTACATGGGATGAGAACCCGGCACTCCTGATCGAGAACGCACTGAGCCCGGCAAAAGTTATCTCCGTTATGGCAGACCCGGAGGAGAAGACCGCAAAAGTAATCGTTCCGGATTACCAGCTTTCCCTTGCCATCGGTAAAGAGGGACAGAACGCAAGACTTGCCGCACGTCTGACCGGATTCAAGATCGACATTAAGAGCGAGACCCAGGCACGCGAGGCAGGAGACTTCGACTACGTAGAAGAGGAATACGAGGAAGAGGACAATTACGATGAGTCCGCAGCAGAGGAGGAAACCATCTCTGCAGAAGAAAACTTCGACGAGAATGATGTAGAAACAGCAGAGAAAGCCGGAGACGAAGAGTAATTAAAATAAAAACAAAGGCGGGATGAGCATTTGAGTACAGTTCGTAAAGTGCCGCTGCGTAAATGCATTGGCTGCAATGAAATGAAAAACAAAAAAGAAATGATCCGCGTGGTGAAAACCACCGAAGGAACGATTGTTCCGGACACAACCGGAAGAATGAACGGACGCGGTGCTTATGTCTGCTCTCTGGAATGTCTTGGGAAAGCAATGAAAAACAAAGGACTTTCCCGTTCTCTGAAGGCAGAAATTCCATCAGAGGTTTATGAGCAGTTAAAGGAGGCATTTGCGAAGATTGAACAGTCAAAGTAAAGGATTATCCATGCTGGGCCTTGCCATGAAGGCGGGTAAGGTATCGAGCGGCGAATTTGCGACCGAGCAGGCCGTAAAGAGCGGCAGCGCATACCTTGTCATTCTGGCGGAAACGGCGTCGGCCAATACACAGAAGAAATTTCGCAATATGTGTGCATACTATAAAGTGCCATGCATTCTTTTTGGGGACAAAGAGCAGCTTGGAAGAGCCATCGGAAGAGAATACCGTTCTTCCCTTGCCGTATGTGAAGCGCATTTTGCAGAAAAAATAGCAGCATTGTTGGCAGAAGCGTAAGGCGTAAGGCCGGAAAGGTCGGTGGATGGATGCAGGAAACACGAAAACCGCAGAAAGAGGAGAAAAGATCATTGGAAAAGAAAGATACAGAAAACATGGAAATGAAGAAACCGGAAGAGCAGGCAAAACCGAAGAAAAAGAAAATTATTTCCGTTGTGCGTCCGCAGAACGCAACAAGTAAAGAAGCAAAAGAGTTCACAAAGAACCAGGGACAGAAAAAAGACCGTCCGTCCCGCGGAAACGGCCGTCCGGAAGGAAACCGCAATGGAAACGGAAGAAGCGAGGACCGTCCGAACCGTGGAAACGGAAACGGCGGAAATGGAGATCGTCCGAACCGCAATGGAGACCGTCCGCAGGGAGAGCGCCGCTTCAACAATAACGGAGACCGCCCGAACCGCAGCGGAGACCGTCCGCAGGGAGAACGCCGCTTCGGCGGAAACAATGGAGACCGCCCGAACCGCAGCGGAGACCGTCCGGGAGGAGACCGCAATAACGGCGGAAGAAGCGGAAACGGTGAGAGAAGCGGAAGACCATTCGGTGAGCGTTCCGCACGTCCAAACGGAGGCAGACCGGGAAATAATGGCGGAAGACCGTTCGCAGGAAAGGATGATGATTCCCAGAATCAGAACCGCCGTCCGGGAGGAGACCGCCGCAGAACCGAGCATAAGAGCTCTGCAGGCGATACAATGAGCCTTGGCATCAAGAAGCCAGGCCGTGATACAGGAAGAAAAGAAAAAGACAAAAACAAAGATTCTTTAAGAGAAAATAAATTCAGTGAAGACAGAGGAAGAGGCGGAAACCGTCCGAACCAGGGACATCATCAGCAGTCCAGACTCCCGAAAGCGCTCCAGAAACCGGTCAACAAACCGAAACAGGAAGCTCCGAAGGACGAGGTAAAGGAGATTACCCTGCCGGAGAAAATGACCATCCGCGAGCTGGCTGAGAAGATGAAAATGCAGCCGGCAGTCATCGTAAAGAAACTGTTCATGGAAGGAACGATGGTTACTGTAAACCATGAGATCGATTTCGAAAAAGCACAGGAAATCGCGCTTGATTATAATATCATCGCTGAGCCGGAAGAGAAAGTCGATGTGATCGAAGAGCTCTTAAAAGAGGACGAAGAGGATGAAAAAGACATGGTTCCGCGTCCGCCGGTAGTCTGCGTTATGGGACACGTTGACCACGGTAAAACATCTCTTCTGGACTGCATCCGGAACACCCATGTCACCGACCGCGAGGCTGGCGGTATTACCCAGCACATCGGTGCATACACCGTTTCGATCAACAAACAGAAGATTACGTTCCTCGATACCCCGGGACATGAGGCATTCACCGCTATGCGTATGCGTGGAGCCAATGCAACGGATATCGCCATTCTCGTTGTCGCAGCAGACGACGGTGTGATGCCGCAGACCGTTGAGGCAATCAACCATGCAAAAGCAGCCGGCGTTGAGATCATCGTTGCGATCAATAAGATCGATAAACCAGGCGCAAACGTAGAGCGTGTAAAACAGGAGCTCTCCGAGTACGAACTGATTCCGGAGGACTGGGGCGGAAGCACCGTATTCGTTCCGGTATCTGCAAAGAACAACGAAGGTATCGACGATCTGCTTGAGATGATCCTTCTGACTTCCGAAGTGCTCGAGCTGAAAGCAAACCCGAACCGGAAAGCAAGAGGTCTTGTCATCGAGGCTGAGCTGGATAAAGGAAAAGGACCGGTTGCTACCATTCTGGTACAGAAAGGTACCCTGCATGTCGGCGATTACATCGCAGCAGGCGCATGCTCCGGTAAAGTCCGTGCGATGATGGATGATAAGGGACGCCGCGTCAAAGAGGCAGGCCCGTCTACTCCGGTTGAGATCCTCGGACTTTCCGATGTTCCGAACGCAGGAGAGATCCTCGTTCAGACCGATAACGATAAAGAAGCAAAGAACTTCGCAGCAACCTTCGTGGCAGAGAACAAGAAGAACCTGCTTGAGGAGACAAAAGCGAAGATGTCCCTGGATGATCTGTTCAACCAGATTCAGGAGGGTAACTTAAAAGAACTGGCACTCGTTGTCAAAGCCGATGTACAGGGATCTGTCGAGGCAGTAAAACAGAGTCTTGTCAAACTCTCCAACGAGGAAGTTGCCGTACGCGTCATCCACGGCGGTGTCGGTGCGATCAACGAGTCCGACGTTATGCTGGCAACCGCATCTTCCGCCATCATTATCGGATTTAACGTACGCCCGGATGCGAACGCAAAATCCATGGCAGAGCAGAACGGCGTAGACATCCGTCTGTACCGTGTCATCTACCAGGCAATTGAGGATGTTGAGGCAGCCATGAAGGGTATGCTTGAGCCGGTTTACGAAGAGAAAGTTATCGGCCATGCCGAGGTACGTCAGCTCTTCAAGGCATCCGGTGTCGGAACGATCGCCGGAAGCTATGTACTGGACGGAACGTTCCAGAGAGGCTGCAAAGTTCGAATCAGCCGCGAAGGAAACCAGATCTTCGAAGGAAATCTGGCATCCCTCAAACGTTTCAAAGACGATGTCAAAGAAGTGCGCTCCGGCTATGAGTGCGGTCTTGTATTTGAAGGATTCAACGATCTTCAGGAGTTCGATCAGGTCGAGGCCTATATCATGGTAGAAGTGCCGAGATAGAAATGAGGAATTAAGTTGAGAAAAAACAGTATTAAAAACACCAGGATCAACGGGGAAGTACAGAAAGAGCTTTCCAACATCATCCGTAACGAGATCAAGGATCCGCGCATCGGAATGATGACCTCTGTCACAGCGGCAGAGGTAGCGCCGGATCTGAAGACGTGTAAAGTATATATCAGTGTGTTTGGCGATGATGAGGCGAAGAAAGAAACCATCCGCGGCTTAAAGAGCGCGGAGGGCTTCATCCGCCGTATGCTGGCCAAGACCATTAACCTCCGCAATACACCGGAGCTGACCTTTGTCCTGGATGAGTCGATTGAATATGGCGTTACGATGTCGAAACTGATTGATGAAGTAACACACAAAGAAGACAAAAAGGATGAGGAAAATGAAGAAAATTGATGAAATTCTAAACGGAGTCTCCTGCATGGCCATCGCCGGACACGTTCGTCCGGACGGTGACTGCATCGGTTCCTGCCTGGGATTATACCAGTATCTTCGCGACAATCGGCCGGAGATTCAGGCAGATGTCTATCTTGAGGATCCACGGCCGGAATTTTCCTATCTTCCGGGCTTTTCTGAGGTAAAGACAAGCTGTGAAGAGAAAGCGTACGACCTTGTGGTCCTTCTGGATGTATCCAGCGAGGAACGCATCGGCGTTGCCGTACCGCTTCTTGCAAAAGCGGGAAAGACGATCTGCATCGATCACCATGTGACGAATACAGAATATTGCGAAATCAATCACGTAGAGCCGGATGCAAGCTCTGCCTGCGAGGTGCTGTTCGGGCTTCTGGAGGAAGAAAAGATCTCCGAGCCGTGCGCCGAGGCGCTGTACACCGGTATTGTGACCGATTCCGGCGTATTCCAGTACAGCAGCACCTCTCCGCACACGATGCGGGTTGCGGCCGCTCTGATGGAAAAGGGAGTTCCGTTTACCAGAATCATCGAGGATGCATTCTTCAAGAAAACATACGTACAGAACCAGATTATGGGACGCACGCTGACAGAGAGCATCATGCTTCTCGACAAGCAGTGTATTGTCGGTATCGTGCGGAAGAAGGTCATGGACTTCTATGGCCTGACACCGGGAGATATGGACGGCATTGTCAGCCAGTTAAAAAATACAGAAGGCGTTCACGTAGCAATCTTCCTGTATGAGCTGGAGCCGCAGGTCTTCAAAGTAAGCCTCCGCTCCGACGAGCTGGTTGATGTGAGCAAAATCGCAGCCGTATTCGGCGGCGGCGGCCATATCCGTGCGGCTGGCTGCACGATGTCAGGTTCTCCGTATGATGTAATCAACAATCTGACTCTGTATATCGAAAAACAGCTTCTTGCAGAAGAGGAAGAAGAGACGACAGAGGAAGAAGCATAAACAGGAAACAGCCGGGCGCAGAAAATATATCCACGCCCGGTTTTCTTGTGAAAAAGAGGGAGACAAAACAACATGATAAACGGAGTTCTGAACGTATGGAAAGAGGCGGGATTTACGTCGCATGACGTGGTTGCGAAGCTGCGCGGCATCCTGCACCAGAAAAAAATCGGCCACACCGGAACCCTAGACCCGGATGCGACGGGCGTGCTTCCGGTCTGCATTGGAAAGGGAACGCGTCTCTGCGATATGCTGACCGATGAAACGAAGACGTATGAAGCGCTGCTTCACCTTGGAATCGCAACGGATACGCAGGACATGAGCGGAACCGTGACAGCAGAAGCGCCGGTGACCGTGACGGAAGAAGAGGTGCGGGACTGCATCGCCTCGTTTGTCGGGGAGCAGCAGCAGGTGCCGCCGATGTATTCCGCGCTGAAGGTTAATGGAAAGAAACTCTACGAGCTGGCGCGGGAAGGCATCGAGATCGAGCGGAAAGCCCGCACGGTGCACTTTTACGAGATCAGCATTCTGGAAGTGAAGCTTCCGCTGGTGCGCATGGAGGTAACGTGTTCGAAGGGAACGTATATCCGCACCCTGTGCCACGATATCGGCGAAAAACTGGGCTGCCACGGATGTATGGAGCAGCTGATCCGCACGAGAGTCGGCCAGTTTGACAGAAACGGAGCGCACACGCTTGACGAGATCGCAGCGATTGTCGGTGAGGGCCGCCTTTCGGAGATCCTCGTGCCGGTCGATGAAATGTTTGCCGCGCTGCGCAGCTTTGCGACAGCGGACGATCATGCGAAAAAGCTTGCGGAAAACGGAAATCCGCTGAAACCGGCGCAGATCCGCGAAATCGGGGAAACTGCTTCCGGCGGGGACTTCGCAGAAGACGAGGAGTTCCGCCTTTATCTCGATGACGGAACGTTTGTCGGTATTTATCAATACAGACCATCACAAAACTTAACCAGACCGGTCAAGTTATTTCTGGAGAGAACATGAGATATCTAACAAAAACACTGGATTTTGACAGCAGAGGGGACAGCGTTGTAACCCTGGGAAAATTTGACGGCCTCCACCGGGGGCATATGCTTCTGATCCGCCGTGTCCTTGCAATCGGCAGAACGGAAGGACTGGAAACGGTTGTGTTTACATTTGACGTGCCGCCGCAGTCGAAAGTGCAGCATGTCAAGCCGCATCAGCTGCTGACGAATGAGGAGAGAAGAGCCCGCCTCGAACAGCTTGGCATGGACTGCCTTGTGGAATGCCCGTTTGTGGATGAAGTGATGCACATGACGCCGGAAGCCTTTATCAAAGAGATTCTGGTGGATAAGCTGCACGCGAAAAAAGTTGTTGTGGGAAAGGATTTCGGTTTTGGCTACAAGAGAAGCGGCACAGCCGAAATGCTGAAAGAAATGGGCCCGTCCCTTGGTTTTGAAACCGAGATCATCGAAAAAGCAGAGGAAAACGGCCGCGAAATCAGCAGCACCTGGGCACGGGAAGAGCTGGAACAGGGCAATATGGAAGCCGTGAGCGGTCTGCTCGGCTACGATTACGCGGTTCACGGCGAGATTGTCCACGGTCATGCACTCGGCAGAACGATCGGCGTGCCGACCATCAATCAGATCCCGCCGGCAGAAAAGCTGCTTCCGCCGTTTGGCGTCTACGTTTCCGAGGTGAAAATCGAAGGAAAAATTTATTACGGTATCACAAACATCGGTGTTAAGCCGACGGTACAGGAAAAATTTACCGGCGTGGAGACGAATCTTTTTGACTGCAGCGAGGATCTCTATGGAAAACAGGCGGAGGTTTCTCTGTTAAAATTCCTGCGCCCGGAGCAGAAATTTGCTTCGATCGACGCGCTGAAAAACCAGCTCGATCATGATGTTGCGGCAGGGAAAAAATATGTAGAAAAAAAGTTCGCTCAGCAGTGAAACACTCGCTGTTTCGCTGCGTAAGAAAGTGATTCAGGTGTGAGCAGCTCTCCTTTTGCGAAGCAAAACTTAAAATGAGAGCTGCGAAAGTTACAGTTCGGAGAACTGTAACTACGTGAAAATTCATCGCGAAAACATCTGATTTTAGTATTTACAATTCGAAAAGCGTATGCTATACTAATCGAGTATGCGGGACAAAAAAGATCCCCGGACCCTGATTCAGAGGCAGGACACTCCGACCACTTCTTAGTCAGCGGTGCAATCAAAATAACAGGAGGAATTCAAAATGATTTCGAAAGAAAAAAAACAGGCAATCATCAAAGAGTATGCAAGAACTGAGGGAGATACAGGATCACCGGAAGTACAGGTAGCTGTTCTTACCGCAAGAATCGAGGAGCTCACTGAGCATCTGAAAGTTCACCACAAAGATCATCACTCCAGAAGAGGTCTTCTGAAAATGGTTGGTCAGAGACGTGGTCTGCTTGACTACTTAAAGAAAACTGATATTGAAAGATACCGTGCTTTAATCGAGAAGTTAGGAATCAGAAAATAATCAGCTTGGAACAACGGGCGGGATACATTTTCCGCCCGTTTCTTTGCTTGTAAGATCAAAGACGCAAACGACATGGAGCCATTCTGAGCTGCATTGCATCCGTAAGAAGCTGCCAGTGGCAGGTTCTGGAGGTGCAGGAATTTTATCCGAGACCACTGAAAAACACATTGAAAAGCTGCATCCTGTCCGTATTCCGGTGTGCTTTTCAGTTGTTTCGGAAATTCTGCTCAGAAGAAAAAAAGGAGATTATTTATGTACAAGAGTTTTTCTATGGAACTGGCAGGCAGAACCCTGACCGTAGACGTAGGCCGTGTAGCAAAACAGGCAAACGGCGCAGCATTTATGCATTATGGCGATACTGTAGTTCTTTCTACAGCAACTGCATCTGAGAAACCGCGTGACGGCATCGACTTCTTCCCATTAAGCGTTGAGTACGAAGAGAAGATGTACGCCGTTGGAAAAATCCCGGGCGGATTCAACAAAAGAGAAGGAAAAGCAAGCGAGCACGCAATTCTGACCAGCCGTGTCATTGACCGTCCGATGCGTCCGCTGTTCCCAAAAGATTACCGCAACGATGTTACATTAAACAACATGGTAATGTCCGTAGATCCGGAGTGTGATCCGGAAGTAGTCGCAATGCTGGGTTCCGCAATCGCAACCTGCATTTCCGACATCCCGTTTGACGGTCCGTGTGCCATGACTCAGATCGGTATGATCGACGGCGAGTTCATCGTAAACCCGACTCTCGCACAGAAAGCCGTATCCGACCTGAAACTGACCGTAGCTTCCACCAGAGAGAAAGTCATCATGATCGAAGCCGGAGCAAAAGAGATTCCGGAAGCAAAAATGATCGACGCCATCTACAAAGCACACGAAGTAAACCAGGAAATCATCAAATTCATCGACAGCATCGTAGCAGAGGTTGGAAAACCGAAACACGCTTATGAGAGCTGCGCGATTCCGGAAGAGCTGTTTGCAGCGATCAAAGAGATCGTTCCTCCGGCAGAGATGGAAGAGGCTGTTTTCAGCGATGACAAACAGACAAGAGAAGAAAACATCCGTGTCATCACCGAGAAACTCGAGGAGGCATTTGCCGACAACGAAGAGTGGCTGGCAGTATTAGGCGAGGCTGTTTACCAGTATCAGAAAAAGACCGTTCGTAAGATGATCTTAAAAGACCACAAACGTCCGGACGGCCGTGCGATCACAGAAATCCGTCCTCTGGCAGCAGAGGTTGACATTATCCCGCGTGTTCATGGTTCCGCTATGTTCACCCGTGGACAGACTCAGATCTGCAACGTAACAACACTGGCTCCGCTTTCCGAAGCACAGAAACTGGACGGACTGGATGAGTTCGAGACCTCCAAACGTTACATGCATCAGTACAACTTCCCGTCCTACTCTGTAGGTGAGACAAAACCGTCCCGCGGACCGGGACGCCGTGAGATCGGCCATGGTGCTCTGGCAGAACGTGCCCTGGTTCCGGTACTTCCGACCGAGGAAGAGTTCCCGTACGCAATTCGTACCGTATCCGAGACCTTCGAGTCCAACGGTTCTACTTCCCAGGCAAGTATCTGTGCATCCACCATGTCTCTGATGGCTGCCGGTGTACCGATCAAAAAACCGGTTGCAGGTATCTCCTGCGGTCTGGTAACAGGCGAGACCGATGATGATTACCTCGTACTGACCGATATCCAGGGTCTCGAAGACTTCTTCGGCGACATGGACTTTAAGG
>OGWV01001655.1_pt1 | contig 13944 bp, 6 predicted proteins | sample 1576081 | NCBI WGS metagenome assembly OGWV01 (sample SAMEA3541541, study PRJEB24748) | human gut metagenome | biome: human gut; feature: human-associated habitat; material: faeces | place: China | collected 2012 | reverse complement strand
AACAGAAAGGAAATTTTTATGACAGACTACAATGTAATGCCCGACTACCAGACCACGAGGGCATCGACGCCTGCCGCAAAATCTGCATCCTGGCTTCGCTGGCCTACGGCAGACAGATCTACCCGGAGGCGGTCCACTGCGAGGGCATCGGCAAGCTGACGCTGGAGGACACCGAATACGCCGAGGACTGGGGCGGAGTCATCAAGCTGATCGCCAAGGCCACCCGCCGCCAGGACGGGCAGACTGTCTCGATGCTGGTGGCGCCGATGTTTGTCCCTCAGGACAGCCAGTTGGCCGGCATCGACGACGTTTTTAACGGGATTTTGGTGGACGGAGACGCCACCGGCGAGGTGCTCTTTTACGGCAAGGGCGCGGGCAAGCTGCCCACCGCCTCCGCCGTCATCACCGACGTCATCGACTGCGCAAAACCGCTGGGCGGCGACACCCTGTTCTGGAGGGACAGCACCCCCGAGCAGTGCCGGCAGTTTATGGCCGACTGGCGGCAGACCCCTTCCCGCTTTTATCTGCGCTTGGCGCTGCAGTACCGCCAGCAGCTGACACTGATTGACGAGCTGTTTGCCTCCCCTGTCCTGCTGGCCCGCAAAGGCGCACCCGACACCGAGGCTGCCTTTGTCACCGGGGAGCTCACCCCCATGCGGCTGGAGGCGCTTTTGGAGCAGCTGCAAAAAGAAAAGATCGAGGTGCTGGGCAGGCTTTTTGTGCTGTAGTTCCTTTTTTCTTTTCTCTTTCCCGGCAGGAGCGCGGGATCTTCTTTCTTCTCGGGCTGTTGCGGGTTGTTCCTTTTTCCCTTTTTTCACATAGAATGTGTTATCAGCATCCGCTGACTTTCGCCCTGTAAAGCGGCAGCATATCGCACAAAATCTTCTGCCCATCCCGCTTATTTTTACTTTGAAAAGTAGGTTTTGAGACGAAAAGAATGCTGCTGCTTGCAGTGATTCCATTTTTTGTATTATAATCAAACAAACAGGTAGATACGGAGGGAACGTTATGAGCTTAATTGTACAGAAATTTGGTGGAACCTCTGTCGCCAATGTGGAGCGCGTACGCCACGTTGCCCAGATCATCACCAATACATACGACCAGGGAAATTCGGTCATCGCGGTCGTCTCCGCCCAGGGAGACACCACCGACGAGCTGATCGCCAAGGCGGCTGAGATCACCGACAAGCCATCCAGCCGCGAGATGGATGTGCTGCTCTCCACCGGCGAGCAGATTTCGATGTCCCTGCTGGCGATGGCCATCGAGCAGATGGGCTATCCGGTCATCTCGCTGACCGGCTGGCAGGCGGGCTTTTTGACCGAGTCCACCCACCGCAACGCCCGCATCAAAAAGATCAACACCGAGCGCCTGCAGAACGAGCTGGACAAGAAGAACATCGTCATCGTCGCAGGCTTCCAGGGCATCAACCGCTACGACGACATCACCACCCTCGGCCGCGGCGGCAGCGACACCAGCGCGGTGGCCATCGCAGCGGCGATGAAGGCGGACAAATGCGAAATCTACACCGACGTGGACGGCGTCTACACCACCGACCCGCGCATTGTGCCGCACGCGCACAAGCTGGACGAGATCACCTACGACGAGATGCTGGAGCTGGCCACCTGCGGCGCCAACGTCCTGCACAACCGGTCGGTGGAGATGGCCAAAAAATATTCTGTAAAATTGGAAGTACGCTCGAGCATCCACAGCGATGTGCCGGGCACCGAAGTCAAGGAGGTTTGCAAAGTGGAAAAAATGCTGATTAAGGGCGTCGCGATGGACAACGACGTTGTTCGAATTTCTGTCATTGAGGTTCCGGACCGCCCGGGCGTTGCCTTTAAGCTGTTCTCCTCGCTGGCGGCCAGCAAGATCAATGTCGACATCATCCTGCAGTCGATCGGCCGCGACGGCACCAAGGACATCAGCTTTACCGTAGCCACCGCCCACAAGGACGAAGCGATGCAGATCGCCGAAGAATTCTGCCAGACCGTAGGCGCAAAAAAGGTCACTGCCAAGGACAATCTTTCCAAAGTTTCGATCGTCGGTTCGGGCATGCTCTCCAATCCGGGCGTCGCCGCCACCATGTTCGAGGCGCTGGGCGAAAACAACATCAACATCAGCATGATCTCCACCAGCGAGATCAAGATCTCGGTGCTCATCGACCAGGACCAGGGCAAAAAGGCGGTCAACGCCATCCACGACGCATTCTCTCTGTAGAATCCGGCCGTGATTTCACGATTGCAAAAACGGCATGGAGAAACTTCTTTGGCAAAGAAGTTTCTCCATGTTTTTTTATCCGCAGCAGCTTTTCCTCCGCAAAAGAGGGAAAGCAAATCTGATATTACAGGCAGATTTATACGGACAGTTTCAATTTAAAAGGAGGTAAACATTATGCCGCTTCATCATGCAGGAACACAAATTCTGAAAACCAAACGCCTTGTACTGCGTCCCCTCTCCCTGGATGACGCGCAGGCGATGTACGACAACTGGGCCAGCGACCCGCAGGTCACCCGCTTTATCGACAGCAGCGTCGCAGTGGCCGCACATGAGGCCGGAAGTCCTGATTGTGTAACGCATGGGTATTCCTCTCTGTTGTGTCGGCTTTCCCAGGCACCCGACCTTGACCTTCAAGCCGTCGCTCGCGTACCAAAGTACGCGTCGCTCCTCTTTCAGGTCAATCTCTGGCACCTGGAAAACCCGTTCTAAATGGACGTAATAGTGAGCCTATTTTGCCACTTTAGGCTTAAAGGTTCGCAGGCGCAGCGCATTGCTTACGACGCACACGCTCGACAGGCTCATGGCCGCGGCGCCAAACATCGGCGAGAGCTGCCAACCGGTGAGGGGGAAGAACACACCGGCCGCCAGCGGAATGCCGATGCCGTTGTAGAACAGCGCCCAGAACAGGTCCTGCTTGATGTTGCGGATCGTGGCGCGCGAAAGCTCGATGGCGCGCGCAACATCCATGAGGTCGCTGCGCATGAGCACCACATCTGCCCCTTCTTTGGCGATGTCGGCGCCGGTGCCGATAGCGAGGCCAACGTCGGCGCGCGCCAGGGCGGGGGAGTCGTTGATGCCGTCGCCCACCATGGCGACCTTGCCGCCCGCATCCTGCAGTTCGCGCACGTGGCGTTCTTTGTCGGCGGGGAGGACGTCGGCGATGACCTGTTCGCTGGTGAGTCCCACGCGGCGGGCGATTGCTTCGGCCGTCACGCGGTTGTCGCCGGTGAGCATGCGCACGTCGACGCCAAGCGAGCGGAGCGCGGAAATGGCCCCGGCGCTCGTCTCCTTGACCTCGTCAGCCACGGCAATGGTGCCGGTAAGCTCGCCATTCTTGGCAAAGAACAGCGGCGTCTTGCCCTCGGCGGCAAATTGCTCGGCAAGACCCGCGGGCACGGTAACGCCCAGCTCGTCCATCAGGCGTACGTTGCCGGCTGCAATGGCGTTCTGCCCCTCGCGCGCCGTTACGCCACGACCGGGCACGGCGGCAAAGTCCTCGACCATGCGCGCGACAATTCCGCGTGCCTCGCACTCGGCCATAATCGCCTCGGCCAGCGGGTGCTCGCTCGAGCGCTCCAACGCGGCGGCCAGCTTGAGCAGCGACTTTTCGCTCATGGCGGGCGAGCCGTCAGCGCGCGTGGCTACTACGATATCGGTCACGGCAGGCTTGCCGCGGGTGACCGTGCCCGTCTTGTCGAGCACCACGGTGCCCACACTGCGCAGATTCTCCAGCGCCTCGGCACTCTTGAACAGAATGCCCATCTCGGCGCCCTTGCCGGTACCCACCATAATGGCGACGGGCGTGGCCAGACCCAGTGCGCACGGGCAGCTGATCACCAGCACGGCCACGGCGGAGGTGAGCGCCTCGTTCATGCTGCCGGTCAGTGCCATCCACACTACAAAGGTCACGACCGAGATTGCAAACACCACGGGCACGAACACGCCGGCGACCTTGTCGGCCATGCGGGCGATGGGCGCCTTGGTGGCGTTGGCGTCCTCGACGAGCTGGATAATCTTGGCGAGCGACGTGTCGGCGCCCACACGCGTGGCGCGGAAGGTAAACGAGCCCGTGCGGTTGACCGTGGCCGCGTTGACGGTGGCACCGGCGGTCTTTTCCACGGGGATGGACTCGCCGGTGAGCGCACTCTCGTCCACGGCCGAGCTGCCCTCGAGCACCACGCCATCGACGGGGATGGACTCTCCGGGGCGTACGCGCAGGACCTGGCCGGGAAGGATGCTGTCGACGTCGACGGTGGTCTCGGTGCCGTCCTCTGCCACGACGGTCGCGCTCTTGGGCGCCAGGTCGATGAGCGCCTCGATGGCGCCGCCGGTCTTGGATTTGCTGCGTGTCTCGAGGTATTTGCCCACGGTGACGAGCGACAGGATCGTGCCCGCACTCTCAAAATACAGGTTGCCCATGCTCGTCATCATGGCCTCGTGGATTTGCCCGGCGGCCAGCTGGTCGGCCATGATAAACATGGCATAGAACGACCAGGCGACGGAAGCGGTGGCGCCCACGGCAATAAGGGCGTCCATGGTGGGCGCGCCGTGCGCGAGCGATTTAAACCCGTTGATAAAGTACGCGTCGTTGACATAGACGATGGGGATAAGCAGGACGAGCTCGGTGAGGGCGAGCGTCATGCTGTGGGTATGGTCGGTGAAAATGCCGGGCAGCGGCCAGCCAAGCATGTGCCCCATGCCTATGTAGAACAGTGGGATGAGGAATACGATCGAGACGATGAGACGAGTGCGCATGGCAGAGGCGGCGGCCTCCAGTTTTTTGGTGGGCGACTCCATATGGGCGGCGCCGGACCCGGCTTGCGTACTGCCGCTTTGGGCGGCGTCGGTGCCCGTGCTGACGGGTGAGGCCGAGTAGCCAGCACGATCGACGGCGGTGCAGATGTCGTCGGGGGTGACCTGCGCGGGGTCATAGTCGACCATCATGGAGCCGGCGAGCAGATTGACCGCGACGCTCTCGACGCCATCGAGCTTGCTCACGGCACGGTCCACGTGCGCCTGGCAAGCGGCGCATGTCATGCCGCCCACGTCGAACTTATCTTGAGCCATGGCTTCTCCTTTCTGTAGTTTAGTGTTGGAATTGTTAACCTGCTGATACTATACACCCATACCCCCTGGGGGTGTCCAGTAATGGTTGGAATGTATGACTTTTCATTACAGATGAGGGCGGCTGCTCAATCGTTGGCAGTCCCTGCCAAACATCTCAATCTGTAACATCTGGTCCAGTTTTTGAGCCGTAACTGTTACAGATCGAGACATTACATCGAGCCACAACTTAACGTCTCAATCTGTAACGCCTGGGGACCGTTTTGCCTGCTAGATGTTACAGATCGAGACAATCTCGGAGCAGATGCCCCGGCCATACAACGTAAAACGCCGGGGCGCCCGTGTGGTAGACGTCCCGGCGCATGTCAGGCGGGGTTTGCGAAGCGGTGGGAGGGAGGAGAAGCCGTCCTCCCGAAATCCTTACTCCTGACGACGCTTCTTGTCAGTCAGGAAGACGCCGGCGGCTACGAGCACGACACCTCCGATGACAAACGTCTCACCGGCGAGCGCAGCATTGTCGCCTGTGGTGGGAAGTGCCGAGTTGGCGGCCGTCTTGGCGTTGCCGGCAGACGGCTTTCCAGTAACCGGCTTAGCGGCAGCCTGTGTGATCTTGGCCTGCTCGGCCTTCGCCGCCTCTTGCTCTTGGCGGGCGATCTCGTCCTTCAGGGCTTGCTCGGCGGCTACGCGTTTTGCCTTCGCCTCGTTGTAGCCGTTGAGAGCCGCGGTGTAGGCGGGCGTCGCAGCATCAAGGTCTGCCTGAGCGGCATCAAGTGCGGCCTTTGCGTTATGTTCTGCCTGCTTGGCGGCGACGCACTTGGCAAAGAGGGCATTGAGCGTATCGTTCGCGTTTGCGTCAGAGCCAGTAGCAATGCCGTTTTCGACGTTGATGGACTTGAGCTTTCCGAGAGTAGCAGCAGCGGCGTCCGATGCGGCCTGAGAAATCTCGACCGCCTGCTCGGCGTTCGCGATGGCATCATTTGCCGTGCTAAGGGCGACTCCGGCATCGGTAACTGCTGCGTCGGCCTCCTTCTTGGCCGCCTCGGCGGTGGCAAGATTATCGGCTGCATTGCTCAGGGCGTCGGCACGGGCCTTCTTTGAAGCAAAGTCGTTTTTCGCCGTGGTCAGATCGCTCGCAGCGTGCTCCGCGGTCGCCGCCTTGGCCTCGGCGTTGTCCTTCGCGGTGTCGAGGGCCTGCTTTTTGGCAGCCTCGTCGAGCTTCGCCTTTTCGAGAGCGCTCTGGGCAGACGTCTGGGCTGCCGTGGCTTCATCAAGCGCCTGATGGGCCTCGTCGGCTTTCTCCTGAGCCGCAGCAACATCGGCTGAATACTTGGCAAGTTCCTTCTTTGCATCTTGCAGAGTCTGCTGCTTTACGAGAGTCTCTGCCTTGGCGTCATCAGCCTTCTTCTGACTCTGAGCGGCTTGCTCTTTCGATGCCTTAAGCTCGGCGCGCTTCTGGTTGACGACCTGCTCTGCGGTCACCACGTTGCTTTGGGCGGCTTTGACCTGGTCTTCGGCTTCGACAACTTTTCCGTTTGCCTTGGCGAGATTCTGCTCTGCTAGGGCAACAGCGGCGGCGGCACTTGCTACGCTGTCGCTCTTGGCGGCAAGGTCGCTATTCGCGGCAACAATGCCTTCCTGCTTTTGAGCGACGAGGGTTTCAGCTGCCTTTACGGCATCGGCTTTCGATGCCGCTGTGCTGCGCTTTTGCTCAAGGTCCGTCTTTGCGGTGGCGAGCTTTTCGCTGGCTTTGGAGAGGCTCAGCTGATACTGATCAAAGAGATTCTCGAGTTCATCGATCGAGTATTCTTTTTCGTACGAACCGTAGTTGTTATCGATTTCCAAGACGAATGTGTATGGCCAATGGGTCCCGCGTGAATTGATGCCATATCCCATGGTCTTGGCATCAGGCTGCACGATATTCAAATAGTGGCCGACTTTGCCAAAACCCACGCCTTGGGCTCCGAATTCAGTACCGTGACTCCAGAAAGTCTTCCAAGCATCTTTGGGGGCAACGTTGCCAAGGCCGGCTTTCGCTGCAGCCTCGTCAAACATCTTCTTTTCATTATCGACCCATTGGTGCGCAATGTTTTCTTTAGTGCTGAAGTTCCAAGCGGCATTTTCAAAATTGGCGTAATCTGAGTGGTCTAACATCGCATCAGAGTAATTGGAGTTGGACTGAGCGATCGCCATTTGCTCGGCTGTCACCCTAAGCTCACTCAATCCAACGCTTGCACGGTATTCGTTAATCTCGCGCAGCTTGTCAAACGATAGCTTGGCGTTGTCAAGTGACGTGCCGTCTTTTTTATCGCCAATGGTCGTCGGGTTTTTATCGCTCTGCCTATAGATGATGTTTGCAGCGTCGTTGGCACCGATGAACTGGTAGAAGCCGATGACGCTCCGCGCCTCCGCTGTCGTTGCCTTATCGGTTGCTGCCTTGCACGTATCGTATGCTTTCTGTGCATCGACAACGGCTTGATCGGCGGCCGCCTGGTTTGCCTTGGCAGTTTCGAGCGCCTTGTCTGCCTGCTCCTTCTCGGCTTTTGCCTGGTCGACTTGTTTCTGAGCGGCCTTTGCCTTCTCTAGTTCGGCGGCATGTGCCTGCTTTGCCGAGGTCAACTCCGATTGCGCCGCATCGGCTTTCGCCTGTGCTGCCGTTACATCATTTTCGGCTGCTGCGACTGTCTGCTTCTTGGCTTCGAGCTCGCTTTCGGCACCGGCGAGGGCGTCCTGCTTGGATGCAACGTCGCTATTTGCCTTAGAAAGACCTGCTTCGGCAGCCGCCTGCTGCTGCTTCGCCTGGTCGAGTGCGCTTTGGGCAGCATCGACCTTTGCTTGGGCGGCGTCATACTCCGGGCCCTCGGCGCCTGCCTTTGCGGCCGCCAAATCGGCTTGTGCGCTGTCATACGCTGTCTGTGCTGCGACTACCTTACCATCCGCGGCGGTCTTTTCCTGCTGAGCGGAAGCCAGCGTGCCTGCCGCTTCGTCGTAAGCGCTCTGCGCGGCGCTCTGAGCCTGCTGGGCATCGGCGAGCGCGGAATCGGCAGTAGCCTTCGCAGCCTTTGCTTGGTTCAGAGCGGCTCGCGCATCAGCTGCCGCCTGCTTTGCGGTATCAAGGACCTTCGACTTGTCCTCGGCGTCGGTCTTGGCTGCATCGAGCTTTCCTTGGGCATCCTTCAGCGTGGCACTGGCGCTGTCGGCCGCCTTGACGCTTTCATCGAGCTGGCGAGCATATTCGGCGCGCGCGGCGGCCTCTGCCTGCGAATTATCGGAGACGGAGGCGTCATAGGTGCTTTGTGCGTTGTCGCGGGCCGCCTGCTTTTCGGTATAGGGGGCAGCCACCGTGTCGTAGTCGGATTTGGCGTCTGCCTCGGCAGCCTTTGCGGCGTCGATCGCAGCCTGCAAGTCGGCAATCTTCTGGGCGTTTGCCTTTACTGCGGAGCCTGCCGCCTCGCCGGCGTGGACAGCAAGCGGGGACATGATCGCGTCCTGTGCCGTGGTATCACTCGCATCGTTGGCAAATGCCGAGAACGGCGCGAGCAGCGTCGAGCCAGTCATAGCAATGGTGGTTGCCGCGGTGACGGCGAGTCGTGTTGCCTTGTGGCCCGAGAATGTGGGGCGAGGCTCGGCGACGCCTGAGGCTTCCAAGTGTTTAGGTGCGTACTTTGCCATTTCTTCTCCCAATCGTTGAAGGGGTACCTATGACAATTCGTACGTTACGACCGCCGAAGGGACTTCTGTTGCGCAACATTGGCAAGGAAATATCGACACACTTGAGTCACATTTATGAGGCGAAGTTCTCGGCAAGCTAATGTCTCGTTCTGTAACATCTAGACCTGTATCTGCCGAGCTAGTGTTACAGATCGAGACAATTGCCGGGGAGGGGTCCCGTCACGGCAAGACGCCCGCCGCCTAGATACAGAACCCGGGGATCACGCAGGTTCGCTTGCTTGGCTTTTCCGCAGGTGTGGCATACATAAAGACGTCGCCGTCGTAGCCCACACGGTTCATATAGAGCGTGCCTTCGCTCTCCGATGTGTCGGGACTCACCGTGCGCTCCCACCAGCAGGTGTCCTTGCCCTTCCACTGGCGGACCATCGTCTCGTTCGTGGAATACGGGCTCACCTTGAGCTCGCGGAAGAGCTGATACTCCTTGCCCTCGCCGTTGTAGATGTCTGCCAGGTAGTGATAGCCCTCGGCAAACGAATCGGGCGGTTGCGTACCGCACAGCTCGACCATGGCGGGCAGCCAAAGGGTTGCGGGCAACTCGCTCAGACACGATGCACTGTTGGCGGCGCCCACATTGTTCGAGACCTTCTTGACCCCTTTAATGAGCGCGCGCAACTCGTTGGGTAGCAGCTTAAGGCCGTCGCCGTCGAGCCATTCCCGCAGCTCGCAATCTGCCCAGCCGGCGCTCGACGGTTCAGCCGCAGCGTTGCGCTCGGCAATACCCGCGTCGAACATAAACGTCAGCCCGGCCTTGCCCGTCCCGTCCAGAAGCTCATCGTGGCGGATGCCCACAAGCTGCGCGCCAACCTGCAGTCCGTTGGTGAGCGTGACACGCTTGGTGCACGGATAGGGGATATGCCCATCAGCGTCGAGCAGGTGGTAGCGCTTGGCAATCTCGCGTGCCTCGCTACGGGTCTCGGCGGCCTTAATCTTGAGCGAAATCTCCTGCAGCTGGTCCCAAGTGTAGTCGTCAAGCGAACCGCGGATGCCGCCCAGGTAGTCGGGGATGCCAAAGCCATGGGTTGCCTCGCCAACGACGCCGAGCCCCGCAACGACCGCAACGACGCCGCCGATAATAAAGCGACGGCGGGTCATGGCGTCGTGCCGGGCCTGCTCCAAGATCTCTCGCGCGCGCTCGCCGGCGACGTCGACCTTAAGGTGCGTGCCAGAATCGATATCAATTGCGGCCTCGTCTCCTGCACCCTCGCGGTCCTCAGATTCTGCAGCGGGGAGGTATGTCGAGAGCACCTCGAGCATCTGCTGCTCGGTAGGGCGATCGCCCTGTTCGACCGAAATGCCTTTCATGATGATCTGGACAAGCGCTTTGTCGCCCTCGCAGCGCGGCTCGAGCGGCGCCGGTTTGGTCTTGGTCTTTATGAGGTAGAACGAGCCGGTCGCCGCGGCACCCGTCGACTCGACATCGAACGGTTTGCGACCGCTGTAGAGCTGGTACAGAATGCTCGAAAGCGCATAGACGTCGATCGCGGGCGAGCGGCGAAGGGCCGCGATGCCTTCGATATCCTGCGTGAGCATCTCGGGCGCGGCATATGCGAGTGTGGCAAAACGCCAAATGTCGGCACGTCGGGTGATTGTGTCGTCGCCGAGTGCCATGGTCGCGGAGCCCATGTCGATGAGGCAGGGGTCAAAGGAGCAATCGGCAATCTGCTGCTCGAGCGTTCGGCTGGTGGTGCGGAACATGATATTGGCAGGCGACAGGTCGCGATGAATGACCGGATTCACGAGGCCTTGGGTCATCAAGAGCGCGCGAAGCACGGCGTTTCCGACGGCGGCGACCATCTGGGTGGTCAGCCCGCCCGAGGCGTCGTGCGGAAGCAAGGGCAGCGCCTGCTTGAGCGAGGTGCCCTCGACCCACTCCATGAGGATGAGTGGGTCATCCTCGCACGATCCGTAGCCATAGACGCGCGGAAATCCGCGCAGGTGCGAGACGGTACACAGATGACGATACTCCTCGAACAGCGCGGCGGTGTTGGCCAGGTGAGCGGCCGCTTGCTCGGCGGAGCGGTCGGGGGCTTGGCCGGAAAGGATGGCGTTGTCCTTGAGTAGCTTGACGGCAAAGACCTCGCCGCTCGTGTTGGTCGCGCGCAGCACGTGCCCGATGTTGCCGTTGTTGCGGTGGGCCGTCTGGAGAATAAGCGTCATAAACCGACGCTTGGCGTCGTCCTCGGCGCTGGGGTCGACCGCCACGGCGGTGTCGAACGTGTCAAGACGGATGAGTTTGTCGCCATAGGCGCTATCGGTAGTATCCATGGCGTTCCTTTGTCTAGCATGGGTTGCTGCGCGTATACGTGGGCAGTGTGGATATCGGTAAAGTACCATGATAGCCACACTGCCCACGTATACCGCTGAGTATTGTCGTTTACGACGCAGAAGGTAGAAGACGAAAGACGGACGGCGACCGTCTTTCGATCGCCGTCCGCGCTAGTCCACAATGACAAGGAATGTCGTGTAGAGACCCAGATGGAGCCTGTCGCTGTTTTCGATTTCCACTGGGGGATAGATCTTGCCGGGCTCGCGTTGGTCGCGCGGCGGCTCAATCACAATATCGCCGTCGCCCGCGCCCGATTCGAGCACTGTGCCGTTGGTCGACCCAAGGCCCTGGGCGTACCAGCGTCCACCTTCGAGCCAAATGCGGAGATGCTCGCGCGATGCATCAGCGCCTACATCGGTGATGCTGGGCGAAGTTTTGGGCAAGGACCCAATTACCGTGCCGCGCGGATCGCGTGTGAGGGGATGGATTTGCATGTCGGCGCAGTTGTCGGCATGGGTTCTGAGCAGACCGAGGTTGGGGGCGACAGTGCGCGGCTGCTCCAGGCTGCTCATAAAGCCACGTCCGACGGTAGTTTCGGTGGTGCCAAAGTGCCCGCCTGTCTTGCTGTCGCAAAAGCGCTCGACGGTGGCCACGCCTTGGATGGGGTCAGCGAGCGCCCCCGTTGCCACAAAGAGCATAAGGTAAAGCGTGCTTTTCTCGCGCACGGCATTGCCGTCAAAGTTGTCGATGCGATTGAGGGCATTTGCATATAGGCGGCTGTCCAACTTGTAGCTGGCGAGAGCCGACATCATTTCGTTGGCGGCCGGGCCGCGATAGTGCTCGGCGATTGCCTGATAGGCGGACTCGCCGCTGCCGAGCTTGCTGCAGATTGCCGCGGAAAGATTGAGCGTGGTGATGGCAAAGTCGCTGTAGATGGCGGGCGCGCACTGGTCAGGCTCGCGATGGACGATGTAACGGGTGAGATACGAGCGGTTGGAAGAGCATTTCTCGAGCAGGGTACTGCCGAGATAAGAGTTTCCATTGATGAGCATTCGGGCAATCTCGAGATGTTTAAGACCGCCGAACGAGCGAATATCGTTATAGAGGACCGAGCAAGGCGTCTCTGCTGCCACGGATACCTCCTTTGATTGCTTCCTAGCCAATATGGCGATAGGAATTAATGGCCCCCGGTGGGCGACGTATTAAATGGCTGCGCAATATATAGCGTAACCAAAGCAACATTATAGGCCACATGTTCGAAATTGCAGGAAGACTGAGAGATTTGGTTTGGACTGGACGGAAATCCCCCTCTGTCTTGTTCTGTAACATTTAGGGCCGGTTTTGCTTCGCAGCCGTTACAGATTGAGACAATCAGCCGGGCCCGCCTCGTCATCTGTGGTTTACGTGGGGGCATGCGATGCACGGGTATACTAACCAGCGGCGAATCTGCTCCATCGCTTAGAGCTGCTGCGTCTGGACGGCGCGTGATAGGGCTGCCAAAGCGATCGCCAGCGTGCTGAGCAACGTCCTCTCTGTGCGCACCCGTTTTTGTATGTATTAGCGCACTACCAAGCACGCCCGCGCGGCCGCATGCCGTGCCCATTGCGCGTGCAGATAAGGAACAACAACATATGCGTAATTCTGTATCCGACGTCACCGACGCCGAGATCCTGGACGAGACCCGCGAGGCCATGACCCAGGCTGCCTTCGATGCCGCCGATGAGGCCAATGCTGCCCAGGCCGTCGAGTCCGCTACCAAGAGCCTGCCCGCCTTTGACGAGCTGGGCCTTTCTGACGAGATGCTTCGTGCTATCGAGAACCTGGGCTACACGGCGCCGACGCCCGTGCAGGCCGGCTCGATCCCCGTGGTGCTCGAAGGCCGCGACCTGCTTGCCGCCGCTCAGACCGGCACCGGCAAGACGGCCGCCTTTTTGCTGCCGACCATGAACAACCTGGAGCACATCGCTCCGCCCAAGCCTGTGCGCGAGCGCAGCGGCCGCAACCGTCGTCGCGGTGCTAAAAAGCCCGAGGGCAACGGCCGCGGCCCCGTGATGCTCGTCATCACCCCTACGCGCGAGCTTGCCCAGCAGATCGACGAGGTCGCGAGCAAAATCGCCGACGTCACCGGCCATGTTGCCGTGACCGTCGTGGGCGGCGTGAGCTACAAGCCCCAGACCGCTGCCCTCAAGTACGGTTGCGACATCCTGGTCGCAACGCCGGGCCGTCTGGTCGATCTGATCGAGCAGGGTGCCTGCCACCTGGGCGAGGTCAAAGTGCTGGTACTCGACGAGGCCGACCGCATGCTCGACATGGGCTTTTTGCCCGCCGTCCGCCGCATTGTGCGCGAGACGCCGGCCGAGCGCCAGACGCTGCTGTTCTCGGCGACGCTCGACGAGGAGGCCGTGGGCGAGATCACCGACCTGGTGAGCGACCCGGCTTCCTCCGGGGGCAGCACCCGGTCATAGGTCAGCTTTTCGCAGCCCAGACCCACCACCATGATCTCACCGCCGAAGTTGGGGTGGCGGATGACGTTGGTGATGGCCCGGATGGGAATGTAGGCCAGCGGGGCATTGATGGCCACGCCGCAGCCATAGGGGTGGGTGATGGCCACCACACCGTCCACGTTGGGGTACTTGGGCAGCAGTTCCTTTTTGATCCGCTCCACGGCCACCTTGACCACACCGGCGGCGCACTGCACGGTGGTCACGATGCCCAGCAGGTTGCGGGTACCGGCAGGGCCGACTTTGTTGCGGTAGCCCATCCAGGTCGTGCGGGGCGGGGTGGGCAGCTCGTCCGGGGTCTTGATGCTGGTGCCCCAGGGCATATCGGTCAGAGCAGCGCGATCACAGTATCCGGCAGGCAGTCCGGCCGCGTGGCGACCGACAGCG
>OGWV01001653.1_pt1 | contig 13952 bp, 10 predicted proteins | sample 1576081 | NCBI WGS metagenome assembly OGWV01 (sample SAMEA3541541, study PRJEB24748) | human gut metagenome | biome: human gut; feature: human-associated habitat; material: faeces | place: China | collected 2012 | reverse complement strand
ATCCGGACAGAGAAAATGAGGGAGATCTGATATGTGCGGCAGAGTTTGCGACCAGGGAAAATATTAATTTCATGGCGCCCATTACGTTGTGCCGAAGGAGCGTATGGAGAAAGCAATAAAAAATATCGAGATTGAACTGGAAGAACAGGTAAAATATTTCAAAGAAGAAGGGAAACTTCTGGAAGCACAGAGAATTGCGGAACGAACGAATTTTGATATAGAAATGATGCGTGAGACCGGATTCTGTTCAGGGATTGAGAACTACTCCAGGCATCTGGCAGGACTTGCTCCGGGGCAGCCGCCGAATACATTGATGGATTATTTCCCAGATGATTTTATCATAATGATCGATGAGTCGCACAAGACGGTTCCGCAGATCGGCGGTATGTATCATGGCGATCAGTCGAGAAAGCGTACACTGGTAGAGTATGGATTCCGTCTGCCATCGGCACTGGACAACCGTCCGCTTAGTTTTGAGGAATTTGAAAGTAAGATCGATCAGGTCATGTTCGTGTCTGCAACACCGGGGAAATATGAAGAAGAACATGAACTTTTAAGAGCCGAGCAGGTGATTCGGCCGACCGGACTTCTGGATCCGGAAGTAGAAGTGCGGCCGGTAGAAGGACAGATCGATGACCTGATCGGAGAAGTGAATAAAGAGATTGCCAATAAACACAAAATACTGATAACAACGCTGACCAAGCGTATGGCAGAAGATCTTACCGACTATATGCGTGAGCTGGGAATCCGCGTGCGCTATCTGCATTCGGATATTGACACGCTGGAACGTACAGAGATCGTGAGAGATATGCGCCTGGACGTATTCGATGTTCTGGTCGGCATTAATCTTCTGCGGGAAGGACTGGACATTCCGGAGATCACATTGGTTGCGATCCTGGACGCGGATAAAGAAGGATTTTTGCGTTCCGAGACGTCTCTGATCCAGACGATCGGCCGTGCGGCCCGTAATGCAGAAGGGCATGTTATCATGTACGCAGATACGATCACAGATTCCATGCGTGCAGCACTGGATGAGACGCAGAGAAGACGTGAAGTGCAGATGGCATATAATGAAGAACATGGTATTACACCGAAGACGATCCAGAAAGCAGTCAGAGATCTGATCTCAGTATCCCGGAAAGTGGCGGCTTCTGAATTACAGATGGAAAAAGATCCGGAATCCATGAGTGAGAAAGAATTAGAGAAGCTGATCAAAGAGCTGGAGAAGCAGATGAAGAAAGCTGCGGCAGATCTGAATTTTGAGGCAGCGGCAGAACTCAGGGATAAGTTAATAGAGCTTAAGAAGACATTACAGGAAATAAAGATATAGAAAAAGGAGATCATAGACTTACATGCCACAGGAAAAAGATTCAAGACAATATATCAAGATCAGAGGAGCAAATGAACACAATCTGAAGAATGTAGACGTAGACATACCAAGAGACAAACTGGTGGTACTGACCGGTCTTAGCGGATCAGGAAAATCATCACTGGCATTTGATACAATTTATGCGGAAGGACAGAGAAGATATATGGAATCATTGTCTTCTTACGCCAGACAGTTCCTGGGACAGATGGAAAAACCGGATGTAGAAAGTATAGAAGGATTGTCTCCGGCTATTTCCATTGATCAGAAATCTACGAACCGCAATCCAAGGTCTACCGTAGGAACGGTAACGGAAATCTATGATTATTTCCGGTTATTATATGCAAGAGCAGGAATTCCGCATTGTCCGAAATGTGGGCGCGAGATTAAGAAACAGACGGTTGATCAGATGGTAGAACAGGTGATGGCATTTCCGGAAAGAACCAAGATACAGCTGTTGGCACCGGTTGTAAGAGGCAGAAAGGGAACACATGTAAAATTACTGGAGCGCGCCAGGAAGAGCGGATATGTCCGTGTCAGGATCGATGGTAATATGTACGAACTGTCGGAAGAGATCAAGCTGGATAAGAACATCAAGCACAATATAGAGATTGTTGTAGACCGTCTGGTAGTAAAAGAGGGTATTGAACAGCGTCTGACCGATTCCATTGAAAATGTACTGAATCTTGCGGAAGGACTGATGACCGTGGATGTGATCGGCGGGGAACCGGTCCAGTTCAGCGAAAGCTTTTCATGTCCTGACTGCGGAATCAGTATTGAAGAGATCGAACCGAGAAGCTTTTCGTTCAACAATCCGTTCGGCGCATGTCCGGAGTGCTTTGGACTGGGATACAAGATGGAATTTGACGAAGACCTGATGATTCCGGATAAACGTCTCAGTATCAGTGAAGGTGCGATCACTGTTATGGGATGGCAGTCCTGCACGGATAAGAAGAGCTTCACGTATGCGATCCTGGATGCGTTGAGCAAAGAATATGGCTTTTCATTAGATACACCGTTTGAGGACTATCCGAAGGAAGTCCATGATGTCCTGATCCATGGGACAAACGGCAAAGAAGTGAAAGTATATTATAAGGGGCAGCGCGGAGAAGGAGTTTATGATGTGGCATTCGAAGGTCTGATCCGCAATGTAGAGCGCCGTTACCGGGAGACTTCGTCGGAAACGATGAAAGCAGAATACGAAGAGTTTATGAATATCACACCGTGTTCTGCGTGCAAAGGCCAGCGCCTGAAGCCGGGAGCACTTGCTGTGACGGTAGGAGATAAAAATATTTCCGAACTGACAGGAATGTCAATTGAAAAACTGCAGACCTTTTTAAAAGAACTGAAACTTTCGAACCAGCAATTGCTGATCGGCGGACAGATTTTAAAGGAGATCAATTCCAGAATCCAGTTTCTGATGGATGTCGGACTTAATTATCTGACACTTGGAAGATCGACCGGAACACTTTCGGGAGGAGAGGCACAGAGAATCCGTCTGGCAACACAGATCGGTTCCGGACTCGTAGGTGTGGCATATATTCTGGATGAACCAAGTATCGGACTGCATCAGAGAGACAATGATAAATTGCTTGGAACTTTAAAACATCTGCGGGATCTCGGGAACTCAGTAATCGTGGTCGAGCATGATGAGGATACTATGAGAGAAGCGGACTTTATCGTGGATATCGGACCGGGAGCGGGAGAACATGGCGGTGAGGTAGTTGCAACCGGAAATGCGGAAGAGATCATGCAGAATGAAAATTCTGTAACCGGAGCCTATCTGAGCGGGCGGATCCGGATCCCGGTTCCGGAAGTAAGAAGAAAACCAACCGGATGGCTGAAAGTACTCGGAGCACAGGAAAATAACTTGAAGAACATAGATGTGAAGTTTCCGCTTGGCGTGATGACCTGTGTTACCGGTGTGTCCGGTTCGGGAAAAAGCTCACTTGTGAACCAGATCCTCTATAAACGTCTGGCAAGAGACCTGAACCGTGCAAGGACCATTCCGGGCAGACACAAAGGCATCGAGGGACTGGAACAGCTGGATAAGGTGATCAACATCGACCAGTCTCCGATCGGGAGGACTCCGAGATCCAATCCGGCAACCTATACCGGAGTATTTGACCTGATCAGGGATCTGTTTGCAGCAACACCGGATGCAAAAGCAAGAGGCTATAAGAAAGGAAGATTCAGTTTTAACGTCAAAGGAGGACGATGTGAGGCCTGCAGCGGAGATGGAATCATCAAGATCGAGATGCATTTCCTGCCGGATGTCTATGTTCCGTGTGAAGTATGTAAGGGAAGACGTTACAACAGAGAGACACTGGAAGTGAAATACAAAGGAAAGAATATCTATGATGTTCTAGACATGACCGTAGAAGAAGCAATGCATTTCTTTGAAAATGTACCAAGTATCCGCAGAAAGATGGAGACTTTGTATGATGTCGGGCTTTCTTATATCCGTCTGGGACAGCCGTCTACGACTCTGTCCGGCGGAGAAGCCCAGCGTATCAAGCTGGCAACAGAGCTGAGTAAGAGAAGTACGGGAAAGACAATCTATATTCTGGATGAGCCGACGACGGGACTGCATTTTGCCGATGTGCATAAGTTGACAGAGATTCTCCACAGATTGACAGAAGATGGGAATACAGTCATTGTGATCGAGCACAATCTGGATGTGATAAAGACCGCAGATTACATCATCGATATCGGTCCGGAAGGCGGTGACAAAGGCGGAACCGTGATCGCAGAGGGAACACCGGAAGAAGTTGCGGAAAGTCCGGTATCCTATACCGGAAAGTATATAAAACCAATGCTGGAACGGTAGAAATATGACATTTTGTTCAATGCATCGTCCGGATTCGTCATATTGTAATATTTATGTAAAAAGGTTCATAAAGATTTAAGCAAAATGGGTCTTTTTATTTTAAATGATTTTGATTATAATGGGAACATGCTCAAAAATAGCATGTGATATAATCATATCTCACCAAAGATAGGAATATAGACAGCTTGATGAAGGGAGAATTGGGAATGTCAGTAGATCTTGGAATTGATTTGGGAACCGCCAGCGTACTGGTGTATGTAAAAGGAAAGGGTGTTATTTTAAAAGAGCCTTCTGTTGTAGCGTATGACAGAGATACGAATGCAATCAAGGCGATCGGAGAAGAAGCAAGACTGATGCTTGGAAGAACTCCGGGAAATATTGTGGCAGTCAGACCTTTGAGACAGGGCGTGATATCAGACTATACAGTAACAGAAAAAATGATCAAATATTTCGTGCAGAAAACACTTGGAAAGCGTACATTCAAGAAGCCGAGAATCAGTATCTGTGTACCAAGCGGGGTTACAGAAGTGGAACGCAAGGCAGTGGAGGAAGCAACTTATGCAGCAGGAGCAAGAGAGGTACATCTGATCGAAGAACCGGTTGCGGCAGCAATCGGTGCGGGAATCGATATCTCAAAGCCGTGTGGCAATATGATCGTTGACATCGGCGGAGGTACATCCGATATTGCCGTTATCTCACTTGGCGGAACGGTTGTAAATACATCCTTAAAGATTGCCGGAGATGATTTCGACGAGGCGATCGTCCGCTATATGCGAAAGAAACATAATCTTCTGATCGGTGAAAGAACAGCGGAAGATATTAAAATCAAGATCGGTACAACCTATCCAATGATCGAAGATGAGACGCTGGAAGTCAGAGGAAGAAACCTGGTAACAGGACTTCCGAAGACGGTAACGGTAACTTCGACAGAGACAGAAGAAGCACTCCGGGAGACAACGGGACAGATCGTAGAAGCTGTTATCAGCGTGCTGGAGAGAACACCACCGGAGCTTTCCGCAGATATCCTTGACAGAGGGATTATGCTGACCGGAGGCGGATCTATGTTACGTGGTATGGAAGAACTGATCGAGGAAAAGACAGGCATCAACACGATGACGGCGGATGATCCGATGAAGGTTGTTGCCATCGGAACCGGAGAATACGTAGAGTTCATGGGTGACAGAAAAGGAATCTAGATTCAGATAGGAATCCGGATGAGTGAAATCGAATGGAAGAAATAAAAGGATACGTAGAACATATTGTTTACCGCAATGAAGACAACGGGTACACGGTATTCCATCTGAATAATTCAGATGGAGAAGTGACCTGTGTCGGAAGTTTTCATTATATTGAAGAAGGTGAACTGTTAAGACTGAAAGGAGGCTATACAACGCATAAGATGTATGGCCTTCAGTTCGCTGTGGAGGAATCGGAGATATGTGAGCCGGAAGATCTGGTATCCATCGAACGGTATCTGGGTTCCGGTGCGATCAAAGGAGTCGGAGCTTCTCTAGCGGGAAAGATAGTGAAAAAATTCAAAGAAGATACCTTCCGGATCATCGAAGAGGAGCCGGAACGACTGGCAGAGATCAAAGGAATCAGTGAACGGAAAGCAAGAGAGATCGCTTCACAGGTAGAAGAGAAGAAGGATATGCGGCAGGCAATGATCTATCTGCAGAAATTCGGCATTTCTACAACACTGGCAGCAAAGATCTATCAGCATTACGGACGTAATGTCTACCGCACGATAGAGGAGAATCCGTATCATCTGGCAGACCATGTGCCGGGAGTGGGATTTAAGACTGCCGATGAGATTGCAATGAAGATTGGCATACACACAGATTCTGATTTCCGGATCCGCAGCGGAATCTTTTATACCTTACAACAGAGTGTGAATGAAGGACACGTCTATCTGTATCAGGACGTGTTGCTGAAAGAGACGGGAGACCTTCTTGGAGTACAGATACAAGATATGGAAAAGTATCTTATGGATCTTATGATGGAAAAGAAGATCGTCATGAAGCAGTCAGAGCAGGGGGTGAGAGTGTATACTTCCCATTATTATTATATGGAGTTGAATACTGCGAAGATGCTGCATGATCTGAATCTTGATTTTGAAGCAGCTGATGTGACACTTCTTCACAGGATCAATCAGATTGAAAAGAACACAGAACTGTATCTGGACGAGATGCAGAAAGATGCAGTAATGGAAGCAGTCAGGCATGGTCTGATGATACTGACCGGAGGACCGGGTACCGGTAAGACAACGACCATCAATGCGATGATTCATTTCTTCGAAAGTGAAGGACTGGACATCTATCTGGCAGCACCGACAGGAAGAGCAGCAAAGCGTATGACCGAAGCAACCGGATGTGAAGCACAGACGATTCACCGGCTGCTGGAAGTATCCGGCAATCCGGATGATGAGACAGTTGGTGGTTTCCAGCGCAATGCAGAGAATCCGCTGGAAGCAGATGTAATCATCATAGACGAGATGTCAATGGTAGATCTGCCGTTGATGTATGCACTTTTGAATGCGATCGTGCCGGGAACCCGTGTGATCCTGGTGGGAGATGTGAACCAGCTTCCGAGTGTAGGGCCGGGAAGCGTACTGAAAGACATTATTTCATCCGGATGTTTTCCGGTGGTAAAGCTTACGAAGATATTCCGGCAGGCAGGCGAAAGTGATATTATCGTCAATGCCCACAAGATCAATCGGGGTGAACCGGTTGTGCTGGATAACAAAAGCATGGATTTCTTCTTCCTGAAACGTGATGATACGAATATGATCATCAGTAATATCATCACACTGATCCAGAAGAAACTTCCCAAATTCGTGTCTGCATCAGAAGCAGATATTCAGGTTTTGACGCCGATGCGAAAGGGCCTGCTCGGAGTGGAACGGATCAATAAGATCCTGCAAGAATATCTGAATCCGCCGAAGCCTGGCAAACAGGAAAAAGAATATGGAGATCATCTGTTCCGTGAGGGGGATAAGGTGATGCAGATCAAGAATAATTACCAGCTTGAGTGGGAGATTACCACCCGGTACGGAATGACGATCGATAAAGGGATCGGTGTATTTAACGGGGATATGGGGATCATCAAAAAGATCAATACATATGAAGAGACCGTGACGGTCGAATATGATGAAAAGAAGCAGGTAAAATATCCATACAATCTGCTGGATGAACTGGAACTGGCTTATGCGATCACAATCCATAAAGCGCAGGGAAGCGAATATCCTGCAGTCATTATCCCTTTGTTACAGGGACCAAGACAGCTTTATTATAGAAATCTGCTCTATACAGCTGTCACAAGAGCGAGAAAATGTGTGACGGTGATCGGAAGTGAAAGCGTATTCCAGGAGATGATACAAAACACAAACCAGCAGAACCGCAATACGAGTCTCGCAGAGCGAATCCGTGAATTTAATGAATAAAAGTATCATACAAGATATCAAAGAAAATATAATTGTTCTGTTCTGGCCGGAAACCTGTCCATTCTGTCAGAAAGTCTGTAAAGAGGGCATCTGTACAGAATGCAGGGAAAGGCTGGAATTCTTACGAATCAGAGAACCAAGGTGTATGCAATGCGGCAAGCAGATCCGTAGTATGGAAAAGGAATACTGTTATGACTGTATGCATACACATCATTATTATGAGCAGGGATTAAGCTTATGGAACCATAAAGCTCCTGTGAATCAATCTATCTATCAGTTCAAATACCACAATCAGAGAAGATACGGGGAACTGTACAGTCAGGAACTCGTGAAAAATTTTCAGAAAGAAATCCGGCGATGGAACCCGGATGTGATCATACCGGTCCCGCTGCACCGGGCGAGACGTAGAAAACGGGGTTATAATCAGGCACAGATTCTTGCGGAAAACCTGGGAAGGATGCTGCGCATTCCGGTGGACAGTAAAAGCCTGGCAAGAAAAAAGAAGACCAGTCCGCAGAAGAAACTTGGACATAATGAGAGAAAAAAGAACCTGAAAAATGCATTTGCGGTAACACCGGCATTTCGCCCTGTCCGGAAGGTGCTGCTGGTGGATGACATATATACGACCGGCAATACACTGGATGCGGCGGCAAAAGCATTAAAGGAAAAAGGCGTGGAGAAGGTTTATTTTTTAACTATAAGTATTGGACAAGGGTACTGATATTTGTTATACTTAAAATGATGTTTTTAATGGAATTAATATCATGTTGAGGTGGATATATGTTAGATGAGAGAAAAGTAAAATTAATGACAAAGCTTGCTCTCTATGAAGAGACTTATGGAAAAGAAGATTTTAAGATCAGTTCCTATTATAGAAAAGATTATGCAAGCCTGCACGTTATATATGCATTTCTGAGCGTATCAGTCGGTTATGTGTGTCTGGTGGCGCTGCTTTTACTGGCCGGTGTGGAGGATATAATGAGTAATATGTCGAATGGTCTGATCCTGTTCCTTTTTCTGATCATTCTGGCAGGCTATGTGGGTGTGGTGATCGTATATTGCGGAATTGCCAGTCACATTTATAATGAGAAACACAAAAAGGCAAGGAAAAGAGTGAAAAAGTATAATCATAATCTGATTCAACTGCTGAAAATGTATGAAAAGGAGAAAAGATAGATGGACAATATATATGTAATACGTGAAAGAATAGAAGCGGTTTATGGGAAGCATTCAAAGTCGTTTGATAAAGCCTTTCAGTTCATACTGGCAATGATAACATTTACAATGATCAATCAGAATACAGGATTTATGAAATCACTTTCCTCACCGGTGATATCTCTGGGGCTGGCTGTGGTTGCTACTTTCCTTCCACCTGCGGTTATGGTGGTGCTTGCAACGATACTGCTGCTTGCACATACACTGGCAGCGTCCATAGGCATATTCGCAGTGTCTGCACTGATCTTCCTGATTATGTATATATTTTATATCAGACTGGCACCGAAAATGGCATTTGTTGTGCTTCTGACACCGATTGCATTTGCACTTAAGATACCGTTTGTGGTACCGGTTGCATGTGCATTGATCTATACACCGGTAAGTCTTGTACCGATGGGATGTGGAACTGTTGTATATTATATGATGGAATATCTTAAGAAAATAAGTGCGGCATCTAAGACGTCCGGAAGTAAGGCGATGCTTGCCGAGATCAGCACATACGTACAGAAAGTGTTCCAGAATAAAGAAATGTGGCTCTACATAGTTGCATTTATCATTGGATTTTTTATCATTTATACCATCCGCAGACAGGAACTGGATCATGCCTGGAAGATTGGGATTATTGCGGGAGCAATTGCCAATGTGGTCGTAACGGCAATGGGAAGTATTGCACTGGGCGTAAACACCTCCTATGGTCCGCTGATCATAGGAAATATTCTGGCAGCCGTTGCAGGACTTGTGCTGGAATTATTCCTGTTCTCGGTAGATTATGTAAGAAGTGAACGTCTGCAGTTTGAAGACGATGAATATTATTACTATGTAAAAGCAATACCGAAGGTTGCCATGACAACGCCGGAGAAGACGGTGAAGAAGATCAATGAACGTCAGGAGACGGAGATCATCGATGCAGAAGCGGTAAAACGTTTGTCGCAGGATACGGCGGAAGGAGAGACAAAAGCCATCGATCTGGAAGTACATGCGGGACATGGACAGAAAAGAGAAGCAGAACGGAAGCCGTCATATGGTGATGCAGACTACAGAAGTCCGGCACAGATCCGGGCAAGTCAGGCAAGAAAGCATTCGCCGAAGAGAGGACCGGCACCGAAAAAGCATGACATGAAAGATGTAGATAAGATGCTTCTGACACAGAGTCTGGAAAATGAATTTCATGCAGGTAGACGCAGAAAAAGATAGAAAGACAGAAAAAATCATTAAAAACCATGCAGGGAGGTGAGAGGAATGGGACAGACAATTGCAGATTTTATTGATAAATATGGAATTGGACTTTATATTCCGAGAGTGCATATCACAGATATCATAGAAGTTCTGATCCTCACTTTTCTGATCTATCAGATCATCATATGGATAAAGAATACGAAAGCATGGATGCTGCTCAGAGGAATCATTGTACTTGCGGGCTTTATTCTTCTCGCAGCTATATTCAAGATGCATACGATCCTGTTCATCGCGAGAAATTCACTGACGGTCATGGCTACGGCAGCAATTGTAGTATTTCAGCCGGAACTGCGGAGGGCACTGGAAAAGCTTGGAGAGAAGCAATTCCTGACATCGGTTGTTCCTTTTGAACAGAACCGGGAGATACGTTTCAGTGAAGAGACAAGAGAGGATATTATCCGTGCATGCTTTGCCATGGGAAAAGTCAAGACAGGGGCTCTGATCGTTGTAGAACAGGCAATACGGCTTACGGAATATGAAAGTACCGGAATCCAGATGGACTGCCTGGTATCGAGTCAGGTGCTGATCAATATTTTCGAACATAATACACCGCTTCATGATGGTGCGATCATCGTAAGAGGTGACAGGATCGTCTCGGCGACTTGCTATCTTCCCCTCTCGGATAATATGGGGATCAGCAAGGATCTGGGCACCAGACACCGTGCGGCAGTAGGAATGAGCGAAGTCAGTGATGCACTGGTCATTACGGTATCAGAAGAGACAGGAGCTGTGTCAGTCGCACAGGGAGGAGAGCTTACAAGAAGTATCAATGAAGCAGAACTTCGTGTGAAACTGGAAGAGGTACAGCATAAGAGCAGTGAAACCAACAGAATAAAGGCAATGTGGAAAGGATGGCGGAAGCATGCGAAAAAGAATAACTAACAATCTTGCGCTGAAAATACTGGCTTTCCTGATTGCGGCATTCTTATGGCTGGTTGTAGTGAATATCGATGACCCGGTGGATGACAAGACATTTTCCAATATCCCGGTGCAGGTAACGCATGAAGAAGTGATTACGGATAATAATAATACGTATCAGATCGTGGATAACACACAGGAGATTAATGTAACAGTTACAGCACAGCGGTCGGTACTGGATAAGATCAAGGCAGAGGATATTGTTGCGACAGCGAACATGAAAGAACTTACGCTTCGTACACAGGTGCCGATTGAAGTGACGATCAAAGGATATACAGGAAAATATGAAAAGGCAACGGCAAATCCAAGAAATCTGCAGATCCAAATCGATGAGGAAGCGAAGAATAATTTCCCAATCACACCGACAACAACGGGAACGGTAAGAAACGGATATGAAGTGGGAAGCCTGAAAGCACTTCCGGAAAAAGTAACACTTCGCGGACCGAAGAGAATCATTAACAATATTGCAAAAGTAACAGCAGAAGCAAATGTATCCGGATTATCCGAAGATGAGACGGTAGAAGCAAAACTGGTACTGTATGATGCAAATAATAACGTGATCGACCAGACACTTCTTGCAAACAACCTTGGAAAAGAAGGAGTCAGTGTTGAAGTAGAACTGCTTCAGGTAAAAAGTGTGCCACTTAAAGTGGATACATCAGAGGTGTCGGCAGCAGAAGGGTATAAACTTGGCAAGATCACGGTAGAACCGCAGGAAGTGGAAGTGACAGGTGATAAAAGTACGCTTGCAGAGATCTCAGAGATCGATATTCCACCGAGTGCCCTGAAATTGGAAGAACTGACACAGAGAACGGAGCAGACCATTGATATCTCATCTTATCTTCCGAGCGGTGTGTCCCTTGCGGAAGAGAATGCGAATAAGGTGGTAATATCCATCCAGGTACAACAGCCGGGAACAAAGAGCTTTGAGATATCGACAGGATCGATCATCCTGGAGAATATAGCGGACGGACTGAGCATCAATTACGGATCTACTGTTGATCTGGAGATACAGGTGAAGGGACCGAATGATGTGCTGAATCTGTTCTCACCTGCGAAGAAAGTCAGCATTGATCTTAAGAATTATACAGAGCCTGGTACATATACCGTTCCGGTGTCTGTCGAACTGCCGGATGGCTGCAAGCTTGTGAATGAAGTGAATGTGGAGATCACGCTTGAAAACTCAAAGCAGAGCAGTAAAACACAGGGGGAAAGCCAGAACAGCAGTCAGACAAAGACAGATGAAAACAATCAGAGCGGCCAGAGCGAATAACAGACAGAAATGGGGAGAATACATTATGATCAGACAGAAAGTTACAATAACAAATCCGACGGGACTGCATCTCAGACCTGCAGGGATGTTCTGTAACATAGCAAGCAGATACAAATGCAAAGTAGAATTCATGTATAACGATGACACTGCAGCAAATGCGAAAAGTGTATTGAGTGTCCTTGGAGCATGCGTGAAATCGGGAGATGAAATCGAGCTTATCTGCGACGGGGAAGATGAAGAAGAGGCCATGAAAGCAATGGTTGAAGCAGTTGAATCCGGGCTTGGCGAGTAAGCGGACGCAGAGAGGTAGATTGGAAAATGCAATACAGAATAGCATAATATAGAGAGGATGGGCGGCTTGTGTGAAGGTATGCATGAGCCGCTTATTATTTGAAAATGAAAGATAAGATTAAAAATATATTGGATATTACTTTTTGGAAATTTGTATTGGTTGGCATAGTAAATACTCTGGTTGGAACCGGGGTGATGTTCGCAGCATATAATCTGTTACATTTGAGTTACTGGTTATCATCAGCTTCTAATTATGTAGTGGGAAGCGTTGTGAGTTATTTTTTGAATAAATACTTTACATTTCAGAACAAGGAGAAATCCTGGAAGCAGATTGGAAAGTTTGTGCTGAATATTACCATATGCTATCTGCTGGCATACGGAATGGCGAAGCCGGTTGTGTCCTGGGTATTGCACGGACAGAGTAAGAGTGTACAGGATAATCTGTCTATGCTGGTTGGAATGGGAGCGTTTGTGGTGTTTAATTATGTGGGGCAGAGAGTTGTGGTGTTTAAGAAGTAAAGGAAGGCATTGTTGAATTGTAATTTGACAATGTCTTTTTTGTTTAATTTTATAGGATTAATAGTTGTGACATTCTTTGTATCATTAGTTATTACTGCAATTTTAAGAAAAATACCGGGAGTAAAAAGAATTTTATAATAAAAGCGGTCTGGGAACAGAACAAAATGTTTTTAGACCGTTTTTAATAAAAAGATAATATATAAAAAAATAATAAAATCTTAAGGAGTTTCTTGAGGACAAGGCAAAAAATGTATATAATAAAATCTGATATGCGCAAAAGCGGTGACTATGGACGAAAAGAGAAGAATAATGAAAAATAAGAAATTACATAAGATAATAGGAATTTTAGGGATTATTTTTAGTGTGTTATTAGGTGTAGTAGGTACACTTCTTGCCTTTAGTGCAAAATGGATGTTCAAGACATGGACGAATCTTTCTATGGATGAATTGGTGTTCCATCTTACTGCACCGCTAGAAGGAACGAATACAGATATGATCAAGGATTACTGTAACGAGTGCGTGGTTCCGGTTGTATTGATTTTAAGCTGTATGATCTTTTTGATATGTGCGAATAGAAAGAATAAAAAAAGGTTAAAGAAAATAGCACTTGCTTTTTGTACCGGAGCAATTGTAATCACAGGCGTTACAGTAGGGGTAACATGGAACGGACTGGATATTGGAAGCTATTTAAAAGGGCAGGATACATATTCTACATTTATAGATAAGAACTATGTAGATCCGTCCAGTGTGAATATTACATTTCCGGAGCAGGAGAAAAATCTGATCTATATATTCCTTGAATCCATGGAAATGACGTATGCGGATAAAAAGAATGGTGGAGCTTTTGATGAAAATGTGATCC
>OGWV01001652.1_pt1 | contig 13954 bp, 12 predicted proteins | sample 1576081 | NCBI WGS metagenome assembly OGWV01 (sample SAMEA3541541, study PRJEB24748) | human gut metagenome | biome: human gut; feature: human-associated habitat; material: faeces | place: China | collected 2012 | reverse complement strand
TATAATCTAAATTCAAAAGAAGATGCTCAAAATTTAAGATTACAATATATTGAAGAAGTTACACCTTTAAAGGCTCACAAAGAGAAATTAAAGCAAGATTATAAAAAAGCTACTAATGATACAGATAAAGCTATTATTCAAGCTAAAATAGATACTATTACTGAAGAAATAGATAAAATTAACAATAAAATTCAAACTTGTAGAAGAATTATTGCTAATGCAGAAAAAGGCGAAAAAGAAACTACTTTAATAAAAAATAGAGTTTCAGAAAATCAACAAAGTAATGAGTTAGATAATGCTAAAAACAAAAGTAAACAAATAAATAGATAGAGCTACTTTTTTAGTAGTTCTATCTATAATATTATTTTTTTCTATTAAATAAATTTTTAATTTTATAAAATATTGTTTGTAAAAAATTTTTTTCTTTGAATTCTATCAATGCAGTAGATTTTGTATCCGTATTATTAAAATCACTTGATATATTTTGACTATTTTTAAAAATATTATCTGGATTAAACTTTATCTGTAGAGCTTCCTGATATATTTTTTCATTTTGTGCATATACTTTTTTTAATCTTTCTTTTTTTTGCTCATCTTCACACCAATATTGTAAATTAAGCATTGCAATTATAGCTAAAGTTTCGCTTTTTAAATTTTGGTCTTTTATAGGAATTTCACTATCTATTTTTTTATTATATTCCTTATCTTTTTCTTCTTTAAAAAACTCTCTTAATTTCAAAGGAATCTTTTTTATTTGTTCTTCTGTTAATAAACTTAGAAATTCGTCTATTTCTGAGTATGCTTCTCTTGTGTGTTTTGAAACTCCCATTTATTCTACCACCATTCCTTTTCCTTTTTCATCTTTTTCATCTCTTTCTCTTATTATTTGCTTAATATTTTCTACTTGCTCATTTATTTTTCCTGTTCTAGTAGAAAATTCTGTAGCTTCTATTCCACTTTGTAAAACATTATTTTTTGCTTTTGGACTTAATCTAGACATATATGAATTTTCATCTGATGATTTAACTGCATTTATAAACTCATTTTTCAAATCCAAATTCAAATACTTCTCTACGCCTAATTCCTTTAGCTTTTTTAAAATATCATCAGTAAAATCAATATCTAATTTTCCTTTTAAATTTTCTGTAAAATCATGACTTATTTTCTGCAACAATTCCTCATCTTCTATACCTATTTCTAAATTTTTTTCTAATATACTATACATATTTTTTTCATCATCATTTAATATTTCAACTCCACTTGGAACATCAACAAGTTCATCATAGTCATTTATTTTGCTTAAAGCTTCTGCTTTTGGATAAAATTCCCTTAATGTTCTTAATAACATAACTCCCCTTAAAGAATATGGATATTGATTTTGTGAAGCAAAATTACACATCAACTGTGAAAAATGATAATAATATTTTTTCATATATTCTTTTGGATAATCTGCTCTAGATTTTTTTATTAGTTCTTCTCCTTTTGAACTGTTAGATTTTCCGTTTACAGCAATCATCATTTCTATACTTTGATAAGATGGTTTACCATTATTAAGTATAGAATTTTCTTCTAAGTCCTTACATTGGATAACATCCACTCTTTTTCCAGATTTTGATTTGAATTTTACCAATGCTGGTTCTGATATATCCTTAATCTGTACACAATCATAATCAATTTCATCAGCATTAATTAAAATATCATATTGTAATTTTTTTTCATTATCTAATAAAATACTTTTTCTTTGCATTTCTTCGGTATTGTTATTAAGCCAATTATAATTAACATTTTGCACTTCATTTTCATATATCACTAAGCCTTCATTTAAAGCATTTTTAAATAAATCTTTCAACTGTTCTGGTTCATCTATCATACTTCGATAATACTCTGACAATTTACTAAATTCATCCATATTTAATTTAGATTTATCAATATAGAAAACCTGAAGATTTTTTAGTAAATCATTATATTCTATATTTTTTTCATCTAAAATTTTTGCAGGCACTCGCGAACTATATTCTGTTTTTCCACACCAATCAAACTCGGAACCATCTATAGTGTATAATTTAAAACTCTTTTTTCCTATTTCAGCTCTAGCTTGTTCTATGTCTGATGTAACAATCACTATGCCGTCTATACCATTTAAACTAAATTCATAAAAATTTTCAATATTATCATTTTTACCATTTTTTCCTTGTCTAAACATATATGTATAGTTTGGCTTTGATGTTGCATATAAAAATGCATGATTGAAATTTTTTCTAATTTTTGGAATGTTCGGTTTTAAATATTCTTCTCCTTCTGGAACTCTTGATGAAATATGATACATATTCTTTAGTTTACTTTCTAAGGTTTCATAAAAGTGTTTTGTATCATTCATCAATTCAGCTTTTAAATTTTTTAAACTTTCAAAATTTTCTTTTTGCTCATCCGTCAATACTATATTATATTTTTCAGGAAATATTGCATAATTTTCTTGCTGATTTTTTATTAAATATTCTATTATTTCTTTATGTTCATTTTTATCGTTTATTCCAAATTGTGTTAGCAATTCTAAAGCATTGTTTAACAGCATTGTTTTTGGTGAATATTCTGGAATTTTTCCTTCTCCTCTTTGATCTATTATAAAATCACTCATATAATGCAAAGCATCTCTTTTATCAATTTGAATATTCTCCAATCTGTATATTAATTTTTGTGGATTATTTATAAACATTTCAATTGTATTTTGTTCTCCAAATCTATTCATTATATACTGTGCAATCTTAGTATTCGTTGAATATCTATTCTCATCTATATTTTTACTGATTTCATCTTTTCCAATAGTTACTTCCATAATCTTTCTAGAAATTAGCTCAACCATTCCTTCATCTATTTGATTATGCATAATTTTTTCATTATTATAGTATTCTATTGTTTTAATTCCGTCGCCCCATATTTCACCATTTGGCATCATTTCATTATTTTTTATAATTCTACCATTTATATTAACTGTTTCTTCAGATAATTCATCTTGAACTTTTTGTGATTCCATTATATGTGTCCATTCGTGAAATAAAGTATGTCTCAAATCATTTAAATTATTTAAATCTATCCCACTTTTCGTTTCATCATTGTAACCATATGCAATAACAGCTTTTTGTAATTTTTTATTTTCATCAATATATGGAATTACTTGTGCTCCAAAATTTTTTTGTATGCCATTTTTATATTCATCACTGGTTACAGAAATTCCATCATATTCTAAATTGCTATCATTTTCTTTCCATTCTCCAAATCTCATTTTCCCCATTAAGGAATCCATTTTTTTAAGCACTTCTGTATATTGAACTTTTCCTGATGTTATTTTTTCTATTCCAGTTGCATACTCATATAATAAAATCGACAAAACATCATATTTTTGTGAATTATCAGGTGATTTTTCCCAATCTTCATGTGTGTCAATAATATTTTCTATATATTCTATTTTTGAAATACCTAAATTTTTATCTGTATCTTTATCATATTGTTGTTTTAGATTTTTTAATTCATATAGTTTCATAAATTCAACTCCTATTTTATTTAATGTTTATATGTTTCTTTTATATACTAATCTACTACATAGATGTGAATCTTCATATTTATCTGGATTTTCAACAACTCCAGTAATTGTTGTTTTACTTGCCCTGTTGTTTATATAGAAACAATTTATTTTTGAATGTTTAATATTTTTTCCATTTTGCCTCTATCTATTATATATTCTAGTATTTTGTTACCATCATTAAGTCGCCGAAATACTCTAACACTTTATCAATAACATCTTTTATAGATATCTCTAACCAATTATTATTTGCTGTGTTTATTCTCGATTGAAATCTACTGTTATTTAAAATATTTGTTAATCTTGTATGTATGTCTTTTAATTCATTTTCACGCATATTTTCATCTTTAAAAATTAAAATATCTATGTATTTTATTAACTTGTCCTTATCTAAATCTTCATTATTTATTAAATAATAAAAATCAAAAATATCTTTAAATCTAGTAGAAGTAATACCAAATTTTAATAATGATTTTAATTTTTCTACAATTATTTGTTCTTTAGAATTAATAAGTAGACTTACACTTTCATCTATTATATTAAAATCAAAATAATACTCATCTTGTTCCATATCGAAGTATTTATGTACGCCAATATCTAGTTTAGAACTTATTGTATATTTGTTTTTATCAGTTAATTGTACATAAACTCTTTTTCCGTCATAATCTTGATGATGTAATGGTTCAATTTTTCCAGTAATCTTTATTTTAATACCATCATCTGTATTATTTAATTCTTTTATAAAATCACGAATAGACTTATCTTCTAAAGAGTATTTTATAAAATCTATATCCATATCACGAGTTGCACGACGCATATCTTTAGATATATTGTGCATTACAACTCCACCTTTTACAGTTATATTTTTATTGTATTTGCTATTTCCAATTTTAAGTAAAACAATATCTTGAGCAACTTTTGGAATTGCATCATCTTCAGAATAACCTGATTCTACATATTTATTAATAGCTTCATATATATCCATTAAAACACCTCATCTTGTATTATTTCAAAAATTTTATCTCCATTTACAAAATATTGTAGATATTCTTCTATTTTTTGTGTGTCTAGTAAATGAGCTTGTCTTCTGTAATTAGATATAATTTCTTTATATAAATCGTATCCTATTTGATTTTTGTTTCTAGCTAAATCAATTAGCATTCTTTCTTTGTCATAAATATTTATTTTTGTTCCCTCATAATCAATTTGAGTTTTTCCTAAATTATACAATTCATCTTTCATACGAATTTGTTTTATTTTAGCTGAGGATATCATTCTAGTATTTCTATCTGTAGCTAAATACATTTTATTTGGAGTAACATCAGTTAAATTGTGATAATAATACGCAGAATAAGAAGTAAATACTCCATAAGGATATTTCTTCATTGTAATTGATAAATAATGTACGCTAGGTACATCAGAATATATTCCTTTTTCAATTTTATAAATTTTTCCATCTTTAACTGCTTTTTCAATTTGATATGCACTTTTATAATTTAATAATAATTCTTTATATGTATATACCATTTTTTACCTCCATTTTCATTTTAAACTAAAACGCTCCATAAGTCAATATCAATGGAGCGTTTTAGTTTAATTTTTTTATTTTTTATTGGTACACTGAAATTACAACATATATTCAGTGTACCAGTTAATTTTAAGATTCTTTATTTAATCTATATTTGGCATTTTTACCGAAATACCATCTTCTGTATGTATTACATTGCGAGATATAGTTTTTCCTCTGCTTTTATATACATTAGCTTTATTTTTACATTGAGGTGTATCATATTCAGCTTTTGGATTATTTGCAATAAATGATTTTTCACAAAAGTTACAAATTTTTAATAATCTAACATCTTGAGCCATTTGCATAGAATAAGCTATATCAACAGCTTGTTTTAAATAATTAATTGTAAATCCAAAGCTATTATTGTAGTATAAATCATTTATATTATGTTCTAAATGATTTGCAGTTAAAAATGGTAATTTCATTGTTAAATGTTTATTATCTAATGTTAAACTTAAATTTTTATACATTGATCTTGCATAATTTAAAATTAAATCAACAGGTTCTGCATAATTTTCAGAATATATTAAATATTCATTTATAATTGATGTTAAATAATCTTCTTTTTTTGTATCATTAGCAATATCTCTGCATTTTTTAATTAAAGTATTTATTTCTCTTTTATTTAATTTAGGTAAAAAGATTTTTAAATATTCATCAGTATTTACAAAATCTACAGTATCTTTTTTAGTTAAATAAAAAGCATCTCTTATAACTACTTTTTCATCTAATACAAAGTACTTATTTATCGCAATGTCTATCATAAATCCAAAAGAGCCATATTTAGTAAAGAAATTTAATAATTCAAATTCTTCTATTGGTTCTTGAAAGAATTGTTTTTTACCTATATTTAAAACATCAACTAATAAATTATCAAGATTTTCTGTAATACTTATAGTTTTTTTAGTTGCATTTTCTTCTGGCATAACATACTTTTTACCTTTTATTTCTTCAATTTTATATTTGCTATAAACATAGCAAAATTGTGATGTTTCAAGTCTTAAATTTGTTCTCATTTTATTCACTCCCAAATTTTTTAAAAATTTTTCCTGTAAGTTATTGACAAATATAATCGATTACAGCATAATCTTAATGTAGTAATTGATTATATTGTTAAATTGCTTACTAGGTATCGTGAGTTCTAGTAGCCTATTGATAGGCTTAAACCACTGCATTATAGTAAGGGTTAACCACTAATTGTAAGTTATAAAACTTACTTTTTTAACACCTTATCAGTAAGTGATTAATTATAATAATAGTATACAACGATTACTAAGAACTGTCAAGAGAATTACAAAAAATTCTCTAATAGCACATTGAAAATTGAATACCCAATAGCTAGATACAAAACAATGATACACTTACATAGCCACAGCTCGAGCGTGATAAAACCGTCGCAAGCAATGGGTGTAACTCGGTAAGATACGGAGTGGTGAAATTCCAGTGGAGTATGAAAATACCGTTTGCTATTAGCCCAGAATAGAGGGACAGGAAAAATATCATTCAAAAAATTAACGAAAGGAGGAGTAAGTTATATGGGAGATACAGTTAAAGAACTTCCTAGATTTTTCTCAACGGAAGATGTTAGAAAAATTTTAAAAATAGGAAATAAAGCTTGTTTAGAATTATTTCATAGAGAAGATTTTCACTGCGAGAGAGTTGGAAAAAGTTATAGAATTGCAGAAGAAAATTTCAATGAATATTTTAAAACAAGACGAGTTTACAAATAAAAAAAGAAGATTTAAATATGCGACATTTAAACCTTCAAATACAATATTATGTATTTAAAAAACTGAAAGAAAAACTATTGCTATAGAATTCCTTAACTGATATAATTATACCATAAAATCCAATTATAGCAATAGTTTTCCTTAAAAATATTACTAAAAGGAGAGAACAAATTATGAAATTAAAAGGAATAACTGTTGGCACATATATTTCAAAAAGACCAAAAGGAAAATTTGATGAATCAATATGTGCAAGTTGTGTAAACAACAAAAATAAGAACATTGACAAAGAAAAACAATATGAATTATGCAAAGGATGCGATAAGTTTTATGTATCAAAAACTTGTAAAGCCGTATTAACAACTGGACGAGATCAAACAACGGGTCAGACTCAAAGGAAATCATTTGTTGCTGACACCGAACAAGAAGCATTAGATAAAGCTTTAGACTATCGAATAAATCTAAATAAAAACGGTGGTCCAAGAATTATAACAAAAACAAATAAAACTTTAATAGATTTAGTAAGACCAATGATAGAAGAACAATTTAAACTAAATCGAATTAAAGAATCGACTTATAAAAGAAAATTAGACACATTAAAACAAATTGGAAACGCATCATTTGCAAGAAAGCCAATTGCAAAAGTGACAAGAGATGAAGTAGTTAATTATCTTGCTAAACTAAAGACCTATTCAAAAACAACAATAAAGCAAAATTATGAACTACTATGTATGGGATTTGGAGAAGCTTATCATCAGCAAATAATAAATGATAACTTTTTAGACGGTTATAAAAGAATTGAAAAGCCTAAAAGCGAATACAACGGACATCACAGAATAGCACTTACAATAGATGAGCAAAGAAAGCTAATTCAATTTTTAAATGATGTAGATTATTCAAATTTCAAACACAAATATCTATTTTTGTTATTGCTTAGTACAGTAATGAGAATAGGCGAAGCTTTAGTGTTAGATTATACTAAAGACATTGATTTAGAAAAAGGAATTGTAATAATAAGAAGGACACAAACTAAAGATACAAAAGGGAAATCAAGAATAGGAGAAACAACAAAAACTTTTTCTGGTCAAAGAACTATTGATTTAAATGATATTAGTAGAAAAGCACTTGAAGATGCCATAATTCATATCATTCCCAATAAGTTCCATTTATTATTCTATAATCCTACAAATAAACAATATGGATTATATGAAGAAGCTAGTATAAATTCTGCATTAAAACGAGCAGGTTTAAAATTAGGAATTGGACTTTATGAAGAAATCAATTCAAAAGGTAAAAAAGTAACAAGAACAGATATACACACTCATATGCTTAGAGGAACTTTCGCAACAAGATGTGCAGAAGCTAAAATTGCTCCAGTTGTATTAAAAGAAATATTAGGTCATTCTGATATATCTATTACAATGAAATACTACATTGATATAGATACCGATTTTATTAAGGCTGAGAATAAAAGTGTAGTTAATTATTTAATAAATAAAAATATTTTTGGAGTAATACAAGATAAAGACAACCTGGCTAGCTAAAATTATACAAAACTAATTAAAAAACATTGGAACTATGCGGAATTTTAAAGCATTTAGAACTTTAAATGTTCCGCAAAAGTGTTCTGTAAAATATTATACAAACGCTGAAATGCTTAAAATATCAAAGAAAATAGTACAAAGTGTCGAGTACTCACCTCGACCATAGTTTATTTTAAAAAGTAAATTCAAAAATTATTATTATGATCAGTTAATTTAAATTTATTATCCCTATACAAAAAACATTCTTTATCATGAGAATATATAACTCCTATAGCTTGCAAATAAGAATATACTATTGTACTACCCACAAACTTCATTCCCCTTTTCTGTAAATCTTTTGATAAATTATCAGACAATTGATTTGTAGTTTTATCTAGTTCATATATAACTTTATCATCTGTAAAATCACTTAAATAATTATAAAATGTTCCATATTCTTTTTGTATATTTTTAAATATTTTAGCATTAATTATACTAGCGTTAATTTTTAATTTATTTCTTACTATTTTTTCGTTTAATAATAATTCATTTATTTTTTTGCTATCATAATTACATATTTTATCAATATCAAAATTATCATAAGCCTTTCTAAAATCTTCTCTTTTATTTAACACACATTCCCATGAAAGTCCTGCTTGAAAAGACTCCAAAATAAGCATTTCAAATAAATATTCATCATTAAAATTAGGTCTACACCATTCTTCATCATGATATTTTACATACTTTGGATTTTTTATATTACACCATTTACATCTAATTTTATTATTCAACCTTGTATTCTCCTCCTCATTAAAGCACTATTCACTTTGCTAGTATATTAGCGTTAATATATTAAATCAAACCTTTTTATTTTCAATTTTCTATTTACCTCAATCTTAATGCATTTAATACTACCGTTAAACTACTTATTGTCATTGCAAAAGCTGCTATCATTGGATTCATTGTTATTCCAAATGGCTGCAAAATTCCACATGCTATAGGTACCATACATATATTATAGAAAAATGCCCAAAATAAATTTTGTTTTATATTTCTTATTGTTTTCTTACTAATTTCTATTAATTCCTCTATTTTTTCCAAATTATCATTCATTAAAACAACTTCTGCTGAATCCATTGCAATATCTGTTCCACTTGATATTGATACACCTATATCTGCTGTTACCAAACTTACACTGTCATTTATTCCATCTCCACACATCATTACCAAACCTTGTTCTTTTAGTTTCTTTATTTCTTCTGCCTTTTGATTTGGTAATACATTTGCTACAACTTTTTCTATCCCTAATTGCTTTGCTATAGCATTTGCTGTTTTTTCATTATCTCCTGTTAGCATAATTACTTCTATTTTTCTTTTTTTCAATTTTTCTATTATTTCTTTGCTTTCTTCTTTTATTAAGTCTTTTACTCCTATTAATGCTATTATTTTTTGGTCTTGTGCCACATATAATATGCTGTTTCCTTCTGTTACTAAGTCAGTTTCATCATCTTCTTTTTGTATTTTTATATTATTTTCCTGCATTAATTTTTTGTTTCCTATTAAATATTTGTATGATCTTTCTTGTTCTTTTATTTCTGCTACTACACCATATCCTGCTATTGCTTCAAAATTATTTATTTGTTTTAGTTCTATATTTTCTTCTCTTGCTTTTTCTACTATTGCTCTTGCTATTGGATGTTCAGATTTATTTTCTATACTTGCCACTATTTCTATTATTTCTTTTTCTTTTAAATTACTATAATTATATATTTTTGATATTGTCAATTCACCTTTTGTTAGAGTTCCTGTTTTGTCAAAACATATTGTTTTTATTTTATGTGCATTTTCCAATGCTTCACTTGTTTTTACTAATATTCCATTTTTACTTGCTTTTCCTGATGAAATTACTATTGCCAATGGTGTTGCTAGACCTAAACTACATGGACATGCTACTACCAATATTGTTACAAATATGTTTATAGCTGTTGCTAAATTCTTGCTTATTGCTAACCATATTATAAACGCTATTATTGCTATTATTATTATTGTTGGTACAAAATATCCACTTATTTTATCTGCTACTTTTGCTATTGGTGCTTTAGTATTTGTTGCTTCTACAACCAATCTTACTATTTCTGATACTGTTGATTCTTTTCCTATTTTTTCTGCTTTATATTTTATTGTTCCTTCATAATTTATACTTCCTGCAATTACCTTTGAGCCCTTTTCTCTTTTTACAGGTACACTCTCACCTGTTATAAATGATTCATTTATATGTGTAACTCCTTCTATTACTTCTCCATCTACGGCTATTTTTTCCCCTGGCTTACAAATTACTATATCACCTTTTTTTATTTCATCTAATGTTACTGTTTCTTCTTTCCCTTCTCTTTCTATTATTGCATGATTAGGTGTTATACTCATCAATTGTTTTAAAGCCTCTTTGGTTTTATCCTTATTTTTATTTTCTACATATTTTCCTATTTTAATAAAAAAGATTACTATTACTGCTGATTCATAATACAGGTTTTCAACATACATTACTTGTCCTTTTATTATTTTTACTGTTCCATATATACTGTAAACAAAACTTGCTATTACTCCTATGGCCACTAATGTATCCATATTTGGTGTTTTATGAACCAAATTCTTATATCCGTTTTTTAATATATCTTTTCCCATTATTAATACAATTGTTGTTAATATTAATAATGCTATTGCATAATTTACTGGATTATGCATCATATCTAAATATGGTATTACTGGCAATTTTACCATATGTGCCATTGATATATATAATATCAATATTGATAATATACTTATTCCTATTAATTTATTCTTTTCCTTTGTTTTCTTTTTTTCTTCACCTTCTAATTTATCTATACCCAAGCTGCCAAATCCTGCTTTTTCGATATATTTCTCCACTTGTTCTAAATTTATTTTTGTGTCATCATATTCTATACTTGCATTATTCATTATTAAATTTACTGACGCTGTTTTTATTCCCTCTTGCCTATTTAGATATTTTTCTAATCCTGATGAACATGCACTACATGTCATTCCATCTATTTTTAATAACACTTTTTTCATTTTTATTTTATTCCTTTCTCAAGGCTATGACTCTGTTGCCACTGCACACAGCCAAATTTATAACTATTTTTCTGCCTTAAATCCTGCTTCTTCAATTTCAATTATTATTTGTTTTTCTGATACTTTCTCATTATCATAAGTTATTACTGCTTCTTCTTCTTCAAAGCTTACTTTTGCTTTTTCTACTCCTTCTATATTATTTAACACTTTTTCTAATCTACTAGAACATCCTGTACAATGCATTCCTGCTATTTTTAATTTTATATCTTTCATAATATTTCATTCCTTTCATATTTTTATATTATATACATTCTGTACAATTTTATCAATAGCTCTAGTCCTATTATTGGGATTTTCTTACTTTTTTGGCCTTTTTATACGTCTATTATTGATAAGTATGCATAGAAACTGTATATTATTTTCCAATTTACAATATTTTCAATTTCTACACTATTTCAGAATCCTTTTTGAAATCCTGAGCATATTACTTTTCCGTCTTCTACTTATACTTCTTCTGAGTAATGTGTTCCTACTAAATCTATTTCAGTGTGTTTTTTACTTCTAAGGAAAACTGGTTTTTTATATTTCTTATATTTCTAAAAGCAAAAAATTACCACAAAATATGGACTAATAATAGTCCATATTTTTACAAATTTATTTAATTTCTTCTACACTCACATCATTATAAAAATTAGCAATTAAATCATCCAATTCGACACTAAGTTGATAAATAATAGAATAATCCTCACCATCTTCGATGCTTTTATTCAATTTATTTCTTAAATTACAAATTTCATCATTTAACATTTTAATCTCTCCTTTTCTGATTTTTCTTCTTAAGTACATCTATAAATTACCATATTTTTCCTGTTAAGTCAAGCTAATTTGTGCTTTTTTATCAAAATTCGTATACCAAATATTGACAATATTTGACAAAAAAATATGATATAAATCATCAAATAAAATTTATACCATATTTTCTACAAAAAAACATTTTTTACTTACTATTAATAACAGACAAAACCATTTTATTTTCAGCAAAAACTTCATTCAAAATTTGTTCTGTATAATCCTTATTAACACTACCAATTTGTTCTATATAATCAAAACTATTTATCCCCTTAAAATAATCAGCCAAAAACATTCTAGCAATATCTGTAACATCATTATATTCTTTTATATAATCACCATAAATAGTCTTTTTAATTCTATTAAAATCCCCTTCAACAATGCCTTTTTCCTTTATAGTCTTTACAGCCTTTTTAAACTCCTCATAAACCTTTTTAGGATCTTTTGATTGACCAGATAATAGCACAAAAGCATATCCTCTACTAAACTCATAATCCATACTAGGATTAGACATTATAACACCATCATTATATAACTTTTTATATAAATCTGAGCTCTCACCAAAAATCAAATTCAACAAAATTTCTATTGCAATATGTTTTTTCACAATATCCTCTTTAGTGAAATTTTTAGAATCCTCAAAAGGTTTATCCTTAATACCTATAGCATACAAAGGTCTACTAACTTCCATATTCTGTTCAACATAATCTTTAACTATATTTTCCGGTTCTTCCGGATAAATACGTTTAATCTCTCCACTAGCCTTAATATTCAATAATCTCCTTTTAATCTCAGCAAGCATTGCCTCTGGTTCAAAATCACCACAAACAACCATAGCCATATTAGAAGGATTATAAAAAGTATTATAACATTTATATAAAACTTCTTTATCTATATGACTTATAGTCTCGACAGTACCAGCTGTATCTATTCTAATAGGGAAATCACTATACATAGCCTGAACTGCATTCATATACACTTTCCAATCAGGATAATCATCATACATCATAATCTCCTGACTTATAATACCTTTTTCCTTTTCAACATTTTCATCAGTAAAATACGGATTTTGCACATAATCCATAAGTTCATCTAAAGCCTCATAAAAATTATCTGTACAACTAAACAAATACGCTGTATGATCATTTGTAGTATAAGCATTCGCATCAGCACCTAATTCTGTCAAAACATCCAAACTATTTTTACCATTTTTTTGTTCAAACATCTTATGCTCCAAAAAATGTGCCACACCATCTGGAACCTCTGTAATCTCTGTATCACCAGGTACAACAAACTTGCTATCATTAGAACCATAATTTGTACCCCAAATAACATATTTCTTTTGTATACCTTTTTTAGGAATTATCATAACACTCAAACCATTATCCAGTTTTTCAATATATAATTTTTCTTTAACTTTCATATTCTCAATAACTTGCATAAAACTCCCACCTTTCTAATTATTTCCTCTGCTCTTTTAATTTTGAAAGAATTAAATTTTGACTAGGCAAACAAATTTAAAATTCATGAGGCGTACAAGGGTACGTTGATTGAATTTTAAATGAAGTTTAACGACGTCAAAATTGTAATTATTTCAAAATTTTAGCCTTTAAGGAAA
>OGWV01001650.1_pt1 | contig 13960 bp, 10 predicted proteins | sample 1576081 | NCBI WGS metagenome assembly OGWV01 (sample SAMEA3541541, study PRJEB24748) | human gut metagenome | biome: human gut; feature: human-associated habitat; material: faeces | place: China | collected 2012 | reverse complement strand
AGCGCTCCGCGCCAAAGGCGGCGCACAGGTCGTCCAGTGTTCCGCGCAGCTTGTGGGGGGCCTCATAAAAAATCACGGTGCGGGTCTCCCCCTGCAAAAATTCCAGCCGCTCGCGGCGCTCCTTTTTGGGCACCGGCAAAAAGCCCTCAAACACAAACCGGGCGGTATCCTGCCCCGAAACCGCCAGCGCCGTCACGCAGGCACTGGCACCCGGCACCGGCGTTACCGTAATGCCGCGGGCAATGGCGTCTTTCACGATCTGCTCACCGGGGTCGCTGATGCAGGGCATACCGGCGTCAGAGCAGAGCGCGCAGCTCTCCCCCGCTTCAATGCGGTCCAAAATTGCCGCGCCATGGTGCAGCGCATGCTCATAATAGCTCATCATCGGCTTTTTTAAGCCAAGATGGTTCAGCAGCTTCAGGGTCACGCGGGTATCCTCGGCGGCAACAAAATCCGCCGCGCCAAATGTAGCCGCCACCCGCGGCGGCATATCGTCCAGGTTGCCAATGGGCGTGGCAACAATATACAAAATTCCGGGCATGGGGTTCTCCTTTTATCTTTTACCGCGCCAAACGTATCAAACGCGCCGCGTGGTTTTGCTTCTGTGTTCATTATAGGCATTTTTGCCCCTGGGTGCAAGACGGCCGAAAAATTCATTTTTTTTCTTCAACCTATTGGCTTTCCCGATTTAATGCGTTAAAGTCAGCGATGGTGCCATCGTCGGCAGCGCCATCATCAAGCTCTTTGCCCAATACGGCCCCGCCGCCGTGCCCCACATCGAAGCCTTTGTGCGTGATATGGCACAAGCGGTACATAATGCGTAGTTAGGAGTTAGGAAGTAGGAGTTCGGAGTTTTGGGGCTGCCGGTTATTAAAACTCCTACGTAACTTTCCATTATAATCTGTAGGGAACGGTCTTGACCGTTCCCTACAATGCTTTTATTCGGTTCACGGCAGCCTTTATCCCGCCGCCCAACTCCTAACTCCTCCCTCCTAACTCCTAACTTCTATACAACTTGGCGACAACTCTGTGCTATACTTAAGATAAATAACGATTGGGGGCATTGGATGAACCGCATTTTGATTGTGGAGGACGAAATTACCATTTCCCGGCTGATTGCGGTCAGCCTGCGCCGCGCGGGGTATGACTGCACGGTTGCCAACGATGGCAGCACCGCGGCGGACCTGATTGCCGAGCACGACTTTGACCTGGCCCTGCTGGATATTATGCTGCCCGGCCTGGATGGGTACGAGCTGCTGGGCTACCTGCGCCCGCTGGGGGTGCCGGTCATCTTTATCACGGCCAAGGGCGCCACTAAGGACCGGGTCAGAGGCCTGCAGCTCGGCGCCGATGATTATATCGTAAAGCCGTTTGAAATTGAAGAACTTCTAGCCCGTGTGGAAGCCGTACTGCGCCGCACCGGCCGCGGCGGCCAGACCCTGACCGCCTTTGATGTAACGATGGATATTGTAGCCCGCACCGTGACCCGGCAGGGCAAGGCGGTGGAGCTGACCCCGCGGGAGTTCGACCTGCTGGAGCAGCTCATGCGCAACCGCGGGGCGGCGCTGTACCGCGATGTATTGTACGGGCGGGTGTGGGGCGGCGATCTGCTGGACAGCCGCACCCTGGACCTGCACATCCAGCGCCTGCGCAAAAAACTTGGCTGGGCGGATAAGATCGAAACCGTCTACCGTGTCGGTTACCGCCTTAAATCCGACCAGAAATAACCTCAAATTGCTGATTTCTCATTTCCAATTCCTAATTTCAAACTTACTTACGGGTTTTTCTATGAAATTTTCTCAAAAACTTGTCTGCATCATGCTGCTGGTCATCGCCGCGTTTTTTGCCGTGGGCGGTGCGGTGCTGGTCAACGGCAGCTTTATGGACCGCCTGAGCGCAGCCGCCGAGCAGGAACAAAGCATGCACGCCATGCTGTGCGGCGTGGTGGAGGATTACTACCTGGACCAGACCGGCCGCGGCGAAGATACCTGCGGGGATGATTTTATCACCGCCGCCACCTGGCGCGCAGGGGATCTGGCCCGTGGGGTTTATTCCCAGGGGCTGTTCCGCGCATCCGCTGACCCCGCCCAGGACGAAGCCTATGCCATATACGGCCTGCAGGACGGCCAAAGCATTTTGCAGTACGGCCCCAATGTGACCCGCACCTACCGCAGCGATCTGCTGGGCGGCCTTGTGATGGTAACCACATTTGATGTAACGGAGATTTTTGCCGCGCGCAACCGCAGCCTGCAGCGCTTTTTCCTGCTGGAAGCTGCCGTGGTGGCCGGGGCTGCCGTGGTGGTCTGGCTTGTCAGCCGCCGCCTGACCCATCCACTAACCGTGCTGACCGCCGCCAGCGCCCGCATTGCCGCGGGTGATTATGCCTTGCGCACCAGGATGCACACCGGGGATGAGCTTGAAATCCTGAGCCAGGGCTTTGACCAGATGGCCGGTGCCGTGCAGGACAAAGTGGAAGCTCTGGAGCTTTCGGTCCAGCAGCGGGATGATTTTGTGGGTGCGTTTACCCATGAGCTCAAAACCCCCATGACCGGCATCATCGGCTATGCCGACCTTTTGCGCAGCATGCAGCCAGACCCCGAAGAACAGCGTGAAGCCGCCGGGGCCATCTTCCATGAAGCCCAGCGGCTGGAAGCCTTAAGCGGAAAGCTGCTGCAGCTGATGGGCCTGGGTGAGCACGCCCCCCAACTGGTACCCGTGCAGCTGGATTCTGTTTTTGCCGAAGCGCGCCGTGCCGTTGCCCCCGCTCTGAACGGCTGCATTCTGACCATGCAGTCCAACGGCCTGACCGTGCAGGGAGATGCCGACCTGCTGTGTGATCTCGTCATCAACCTTGTCACCAACGCCGCCAAGGCCAGCACCCCCGGCAGCGCCATTGCGGTCTGCGCCGAACAGGCAGATGGTTCCATCCGGCTGACGGTTCAGGACCACGGCCAGGGCATCCCGGCGGACAAGCTGGCCCGCGTGGTGGAGCCGTTTTATATGGTGGATAAATCCCGTTCCCGCCGCCAGGGCGGCAGCGGCCTGGGCCTGGCCCTGTGCAGCCGCATTGCCCAGGCCCACGGCGGAACGCTTGCCATGGAAAGCGAGCTTGGCAAAGGCACCACCGTAACCGTCACCCTGCCCGCACCGAGCCAAACCGCCGCCGAACTCGCACAGGAGGAACCCGTATGAAAACCACAAAACGCGGCAAGCTGCTGATGCTGGCCTGCGCCGCCCTGGTGGCTGTGCTGGCCTGCCTGCCGCTGCTCTGGTTCCGCGCACAGGATGCCCGTATGTTCGGCACCGTCAATCAAAGCTCTGGCCTGTATGAATCCCGCGAGGTCAGCGGGGATGATTTTTATCTATTACAGCAGGTCAAAAACCGCACCCAGATGAACCGCACGGACTGGATGGTTTCCGCCGGGCTGGACGGCACAGCAGCCCTGTATACCCCCGCCGGGAGCAGCCGCTATAACATGACCTCCAGCGATACCGCCGCTGATTTTGCCGCCAGTCTGCTGACCCAGCTCCATGATGCCGAGGTATTGCCGGACACCTGGTACCATGTGGCAGCCGATAACCTGAGCAGCTACAGCAGCGGTGAGCTGTATACTTCCAGTGATTCCCTTGGCATTACGCGGCTGCTGCGCTACCCCCATGCCGCCTATGATGAAAGCGACCCCGAATACAACGAATCCCCCACATTCGCCCTGGATTATGATAATAAAACCGGCCGCCTGCTGAACCTGTGGGTTCAGGCCCCGCTGGACGATCCCACCCTGCTGAACGGTAGCTCGGTATCGCTGAATATCTCCGACCTGCTGAACGCCTGGGTGCAGTGGGAGGGCCTTACCGACCTGGGCGACTGGACCGTGCCTTACGGCAGCGATTACGCCGAAACCGGCCTGTACAGCGCCAGAGGCAACGCCCTGTTGACCTGTGTGTACGGCTCCTTTACCCTTGACGATGTTCCCCGCGCCTATTACAGCATGCAGCTGACCTGGCAGCCCTATGCCCCCACCCCGCAGCCGGGCAGCACCGATCTGCTGCCCGCCGAGCCGCTGCCAGAAACCAGCGATTATTATTACACTGACGTCATCGCTTACCAGTGGGACGATGACCGCGCTGCCGCTGTGTTTGATTATGATGCCAACCTGATCCTTCGCACTAACCTGAGCACCGGCGTGCAGACCGTGTTCTGTGATGTGCCCGGCTGCACCCATACCACCAGCAGCTGCCCTGCCCGCATCACGGACCAGATGTATTCTCTGGTTCCCGCCGGGGATTGCGTTTACCTTGTTTACGGCACCTATTCGCCCACAACGGCAAAGGGCGCTTCCGGCGCGGATATCAACGCCATGTCGGACGATGAAATCATGCGCTGGGCGCGCGCGGCAGATGCCGGGGTTCCGCTGGCCCTTTATACCCAGGAGCTGGAGCCTTACACCCAGGAGGATGTTACCGCCGCCCGCCGCCGGATGCAGAACGCCTTTGGCCAGGGCCGCATTGAAATGCTGGACGGCACCACCCGCACCGAGCTTGTCCGGCTGGATCATGACACCGTGTATATCGGCGGCTGCGATTCCACCTATTTATACGGCATCATGCGGAGCCAGCAGGGCGAAGAGCCCACCCGCTGGTTCCGCATGGAGCGCACCACCGGCCAGTACGAAACCATGCCCATCCCGGATACCGACCACCTCTGCGGTGTCTGGAACAACCAGCTTGTGCTGTTCCGGGAGCGCTGCGCCGAACCGTTCACTTCCGATAAAATGTCCGATTACAGCCTGGCCGGCAGTTATTCTTCCCGGTTCCAGAACACCAGTTATGACGTTGTGCTGTACGACCCCGTCACCGCCCAAAGCCGGCGGTTATACAGCCTGAACGAAAATTCCGGTTCTTTCACCTATGCCGCGCTGTATGGGGATTCTCTCTATCTGGATACCATCCTTTGGGAGAATCCGGATGAGACCCAGTTCAACGCCATCCGGCTCAACCTGCGCAACGGGGAGCAGACCGCGCTGGAATCCCTTTTTGGGATCGACCGTTCCGATTATCCTTACGGTTATCTGTTGGATTCTTCCACGGTTGCCAACCTCTACTCCCAAAAATGGGGCACCATGAAGCTGTTTCGTTCCAACAGCGGTCAGGGCGGCGAAAGCCTGCTGCTGAACTTTGCCGCCGGCAGCGTGTTCCACACCAGCTGGCAGGCAGGTGAAAGCACCTATATTGCCGCCGAATCCCCTGTGGGCCAGTTGTTGCTGCTTTCCTGGGTGTATGATGATCTTTCGGACAACTGGTTCCAGACCTACCAGCAGTACCTTGCCCCCGCCAGTGATCCCACCATCATGACCCCCGTTGCCATGTGGGAACCGGGGCAGTAACCCTCCGCCCTGTAGGCGGTCGTAACCAATTTTTTACCAATGTAAATTGATGGTTTGTTCACGGTTTGTTTACGTCGCGGCAGTTGTTATTGCCGGGGCAGTGTGGTATACTCACCCCCAAGATGTATCTGAAAGCAAAGAAGCCGACGAATTTTTCGTCTTTTCAGCTACACCCTAAGAAAGGGGGAATCTGCATGAAACATCTGCGTTCCTTTTTTGCGGTGCTACTGGCCGCAGCCGTCTGCGCGGCGGTGGTGCTGTTTTCCGGCTGTGGGGCATCCGTTCAGGTGCAGCAGCTTACCATCCCCGGCGAGCGCGGCAGCATCCATGCCACGCTGACCACCCCTGCCAATGCCGAAAACATGCCTGCCGTGGTGATCTGCCACGGCTTTACCGGCAGCCGCCAGCTGGACGGCCACGCCAAGCCGCTGGCCAAAACGCTGGCCCAGCACGGCATTGCCAGCATCGCCATTGACTTTGCGGGCAGCGGCGAAAGCGAGGAGCCGTTCACCGCTTACACCCCCGCCAACATGCGGGATGATATTACTTCTGCCATCATCTACCTGACCGACACTGTGGGTGCCGACCCGGAGCGCATCGGCCTGCTGGGCCACAGCATGGGCGGCCGCGCCGTCAGCGTCTACCTGAAAGATTCCATCAAAGCCGCCGCCCTGTGGGCACCGGCGGATAACACAGGGCTGGACGGGCTGGAATTTCTGGACCACAGCGCCGAGGGCCGCCAGGCTATTTATGACGGTGCCATACAGAACGGCGTGCTGGACCTGCCCAAGTGGGGTGTAACGATCAGCGCCGATTTTGTGCAGCAGGTTGCCGACCAGGACCCCATCGCCAGCCTGCGCACCTACAACGGCCCTCTGCTGCTGGCTTATACCGCCGGGGATTCCGAATTGCTGAGCCAGACCACCATTGACCTGACCCGCCAGGCTGCCGCCGAACACAGCGGCCCTCTGGTGGACCTGACCGGCCAGTATGAGGACGCCACTCACAATTTCACCGCCGCATCCGGCAAAAAAATCGACGATTTCTCCGTCCGCCGCCGCATCGAATCCGCCACCGCAGAATTTTTTGAAGAATATCTATAACCCATCCCTATTTGCCGCCGCCCCACCGGGCCGCGGCATTTTTTATGATAATTTTAAGGCAATACCGCATAATTCCTAATTAACTCCTCCCTCCTAACTCCTAACTACTTCCTTCGCCCTACCGCAATTTTACAACTCCGCCCCCTTTCCGCCGGGGGTAAAATGTGATATAGTATAGAGGTATAGGATTTTGTCAAAAAGGGAGGGCTGAAATGGCACCCATTATCCATACCGTCAACCTGTGCAAGGTGTATGCCGTAGGCAAAGAACGGGTCGTTGCCCTGAACGATGTTTCTATCTCCATTGAAAAAGGGGAATTCTGCTGCATCGTGGGCCAGTCCGGCAGTGGCAAAAGCACCCTGCTGAATCAGCTGGCCGGGCTGGAAAAACCGACCCGCGGCAAGGTATTCATCGGTTCGCACGAGATCAGCGCTATGACCGAAGATGAGCTGGCCAAGTTCCGCCAGGCACACCTGGGCTTTATTTTTCAGAGCTACAACCTGCTGCCCACCATGACGGCGGCGGAGAACGTCGCCCTGCCGCTGATGTTCAAGGGAGTGGACAAAAAGACCCGTCTGGCCCGCGCCCGCAAAGAGCTGAAATCCATGGGTCTGCTGGGCCGCGCCAACCACCTGCCCACCGAGATGAGCGGCGGCCAGCAGCAGCGCGTCGGCATTGCCCGCGCGTTCGTCAGCAGTCCCAAGGTCATTTTTGCCGATGAGCCGACAGGCAACCTCGACTCCCGCACAAGCAAGCAGGTGCTGTACCGTATGCTGGAAATGTCCAAAAACAGCGGTGTCACGTTTGTTATGGTCACCCACGAGCCGGAGCTGGCCGGATGCGCGGACCGCATCGTGACGATCCTGGACGGCAAGGTCTGCTCCAACGTCGTGCAGGACGAGGAGACGAAGAAGAAAAACCGCGACGCCCTCTTTGCCGATCTGGAAGGGAATCTGGATATTGGCGGGGAGGCAGCGAAGGAACAGAAAAAGTAATAAGCCCGAGGCCCCGACCGAGGGCGGTTGAGGGGCGTGTTTCCGCCGCAGCCCGCTCACGGAGCCGCCACACAAGCTCTCCCCTCATCCGCCGCCTGCGGGCGGCAGCTTTCCCCCAGGGGGAAGCCTTGGGGTTATAAAATTTGGAGGTACAAACCAACCATGAAACGCCTATTTTCCCTGCTGACCGCCTTTGCTCTGGCGGCGGCGCTGTGTGCGCCGGTTATGGCAGACGACGTCACCACACCGGATGTCACCGCCCCTACCCCCACGCCGACGGCGGCCATTGACACGACCAGCTCCGACGGCGTCTACGTCTCCGCCTATTCCGTCACCGACACTGCGGGCGGCGAGGTCACCACCGTGCAGGTCGGTGATAAGATCAACATCGTGCTCAAGGTCGTGGACCACGCCTCGGCGCGGTACTGCGTCAAGCCGGAGGAGATCTCCGCACGCATCAACTCCGCCGTGTTCACCTACACCGGCACCGGCGAGATCGGCCAGCTGTTCGACAGCAACGACGACCCCAACGCCACCCGCCTGCAGAACGTCCGCAACGGCTCGGCCTCGCCGGAGGAGGTTGCAGCGAACGCGCAGTATAATTATTACAGCTACGTCATTTTGTTCCGCGACGTCATCTACAACGGCGGCGGCAACACGCTGCCCATCAACCTGTCCTATCTGGACACCTCCAAGCCGCTGCAGCAGTTCAGCGTCACGCTGGGCCAGTGCGTGGACAAGGACCAGACGACCTCGCCCAACCTGCTCGTGCGCACGTCCAGCTACGGCGACAGCGTCACCGCAGGGCAGGCGTTCGACCTCTCCCTTGGCCTCTACGCCACCGACGGCAATGAGAACCTCGACGACGTCATCGTCTCGCTGACGCTGCCCGAGAACATCTCCCTGAACGGCGGCAGCCTGTCCAGCTACCTCGGCACCATCTGCCCCAAGCAGACCCGGGACGTCACGTTCCAGGTCATGCCCGCCTCCGGCTTTACCGGCACGGTGGCCAGCATCACCGTCAACATGACCGGCACCGGCTCTGTCACCGGCAAGGAGGTCAGCGGCACCACGACGATTTCCGTGCCCGTCAGCCAGCCCGACCGCTTTGAGGTCGGACAGCTCGAGCTGTCCGGCGACACGATCTATGTCGGCGACACCGGCAGCGTCTCCCTCTCCTATGTCAACAAGGGCAAAAACCCCATCAGCAACCTTGAGGCACGCCTGACCGGCACCAATCTGGGCGCGGGCAGCTACCAGTATCTCGGCAACCTGAACGCCGGTACCGAGGGCAGCGTGGACTTTGACATCGCCCCCGATGCTGCGGGCGCAGTCAGCGGCATCATCACGCTGAGCTATGAGGATGCCTCCGGCAACCCGCAGACCATCTCCAAGGACTTTTCTGTCAGTGCCGAGGATATGAACATGGACGATTTCAACAATGACCCGTCGATGGACGACGCCCAGCCCGAGCAGACCGGTATGCCGGTCTGGGCGTGGGTACTTATCGGTGTCTGCGGCGCAGTGGTCGTGATCGTGGTCATCGTGGTCGTGGTACGCAAGCGCAAAAAGGCCAAGGCACTGGCCGCGCTGGAAGCAGAGGACAGCGATGAAGATCTCTGATGAAATCAGCCTGTCGGCGCGCAACCTGCTGCGCCGCAAGGGCCGCACGGCGCTGACGCTCGTCGGCGTCGTCATCGGCACCTGCATGGTCGTGCTGATGATCTCGCTGGGCATCGCCCAGACCAAAACCAATGAGGAGATGCTGCAAAGCTGGGGCGACCTGACCCAGGTGCAGATCTACGGCTACGGCATGATGGTCGGCAGCGACGGCAAGCCGCTGTATCTGGACGACGCGGCCATCGCCAGCATCAAGCAGATTCCCCATGTGGCGGCGGCCACGCCCTACGCACAGGGGTACAATCTGCAGGGCACCATCACGGCGGGCCGCAATGACCGCTACACGATGGAAATTTACAATTTGATCGGCATCGACCCCACCGCGCTGGAGCCAATGGGCTTCGCCCTGCAGAGCGGCAGCTGGCCCACGAACACCCCCGCCAGCGAGAAGGCGGAGAAATTACAGATTTTGGTCGGCGGGTCCACCGGGTATGAGTTTCAGGACTCGCGCAAGAGCTTCAACAGCCCCAAGCGCTACCGCTGGCAGGGTCAGACCGATGCCAACGGCAAGGAGCTGCCGCCCTTTGTGGACATCGACAAAGATAAGATGACCCTGACCATCCGGACCGGCGAGGAGTCCACCGAAAAGACCCGCAGCTGGCAGCTGGAGGTCGTGGGCGTGCTGGAGCCGGACGGTGCCAAGGGCTACTGGACCCAGAGCGGCATTGTGCTGCGCATTCAGGACATGAAGATGCTGCAAAAGGTCTACAACGACATGACCAAAACCAAGACCGAGGAAAAGAGCTACGACCAGGTCTACGTCAAGGTCGATGACCTGAAGAACGTCACCGACGTTGAGACGGCCATCCACGACCTGGGCTTCACCAACACCTACTCGATGAACCAGCAGCGCGAGGAGATGCAGCAGCAGGTCATAAAAAGCCAGATGATCTTCGGCGGCATTGCGGCGGTCTCGCTGTTTGTGGCGGCCATCAACATCATCAACACAATGACGATGGCCATCTATGAGCGCACCCGGGAGATCGGCGTCATGAAGGTGCTGGGCTGTGAGCTGGGCAGCATCCGCACGATGTTCCTGCTGGAAAGCTCGACCATCGGGTTTATCGGCGGGCTGATCGGCGTAGCGTTCAGCCTGCTGGCCAGCTTTGTGCTGAACAACCTTTCCACAATTTTAGCGGCGTTCGGTCAGGGCGGCGGGTTGGACCTGTCCGGCCTGATGGGCGGCGGGTACTACTACATGGACGGGGGCGGCAGCGCGGCCATTTCGATCATCCCGCCCTGGCTCATGCTGGCGGCGCTGGTATTCGCCACGCTGGTGGGGCTGGTAGCCGGCATCCTGCCCTCAAACAAGGCGGTCAGGATCAGTGCGCTGGAAGCCATCCGGCACGATTAAGCGCTTATATGCTTATATAAGGAACCGAGGCAGTCCCGGGAAAAGGGATCGCCTCGGTTTTTTTGTCGCCGTTCCCGCACCGCCGCGCGGCGGGGGGGCGGGCACTCGTTGATGGGTCAGTCCGTAGGGAGGGGTCTTGACCCCTCCGTGGGCGTTTACGGACGGCATGGGGCTTGCCCACCGCCGCGCGGTAGGGGCGGCCTATATGCCGCCCGCGAGTTTATGCGGGATGCCGTTCGCCGGTTGTTGTTTTTCTTTCAACATTGGGCTGGCCATACGGTTGAAAATGTATCCTCGTTGCCGGGCATGGACGTTTGATAACCGACTGCATCCCACTTTGTTTTCGGTACGGCTACATCTGTGTTTTTAACAACATTTCGGACTTTTCCACCGCGGGGTTCTACAACTATAGGCAGTTTTCAACATTTTCAACAGGAAAATAAGGTCTGCAGAGAGCCTTTCGCAAAAAGTTCCGCTCGTTTTCTGCGAAACACCGTTATTTTATAGTTTTCCACAGTTTTCACGAGTTTTCCACAGGGAAAACCCCGGGAAACGGTGGAAAACCGGTTTTCCTGTGGAAAAGGGGTACCTGTAGGGGTGCCGGGCCGTGGTTACGCCTATATCTTGTTTACAAACGGTTCATTTTTGCCCCTTGTATAGCCGGTTGTGAACGGTGGAAAAATAAGAGTTTTCAACATCACTGTGGAAAACGGTGTGGAAAGAGTTTAGCGGGGGAACAGGAGACTGCGGGAGCCCCGTCGGGACCCTTCCGGCCTGCGCTTCGCTCGCATAAAAACCAAAAAGCAGCTGCCCGCACAGGAGCAGCTGCTTTTTTCAACACTGTTGTTTAAAACTCGATCTTACCGAAGGCGAAATCGTCACCGTCGTGGATGCGCTCGGTAGTCTTGGGTGCCATCGGCTTGGCTGCGGGGTCGCGCGGGGCATCCGCAAACTCGCGGGCGGGCACGCTGGAGCGCGGGCCGCCGTAGCGGGGGCCGCCACGGTTGTCGCGGCGGGGAGCACCGTAGCGGGGGCCTCTGCCGCCCTCACGCGGGCCGCGGGGGCCGCGTCCGCCACGGTTGTCACGGCGGGGACCGCGGCCGCCGTCACGGCGTCCGCCGCGCTGGTTGCGGGCGTTGTCGCGGTCAGGCAGGTTGCAGGCATCGGGGTCGGTGGAGTACAGCACCACATGGCGGGCCGGGCCGTCGCCCTTGCTCTCGCTGCGCACACCGTCGATCTCGGCGATGGCCGTGTGGATGATGTGGCGCTCGTAGGGGTTCATCGGCTCCATCTCATAGTAGCAGCCCGTGCGGATGACGCGGTCTGCAATGCGCCTGGCAAGGGCAGAGAGGTCATCCTCGCGCTTGTTGCGGTAGCCGCCGACATCCAGGCCCAGCTTGACGTAAGGGCCCTCCATGCGGTTCACAACGAGGCTGGCGAGGTAGGACAGGGACTCCATCGTCTCGCCGCGGCGTCCGATCAGCGCGCCCATGTGCTCGCCGGAGACCTTCAGGACCGTGGCAGCGCCCTTCTTGACGGCGGTGAAGGTGAAGTTTTCCACACCCATCAGGTTGAAGATCGGGGTCAGGTAGTCAACGGCGGCCTGCAGGCGCGGGTCGGCATCGATGTCAAGGGGAACCTCGACTTCCTCACCGGGGACGGGGGCCAACTCGGCCTCCTCGACCATATCCTCGACGACCTCCTTCTGGATTTCAGGGGCGGTCTCGTCAGAGATTTCAACAACCTCGGCGGGCTTTGTGGAAACTTCAGCCGGCTTTTCCGCCTCGGGCTCCTCGACCTTCACGAGGACCTTGGCGGGGATGGTCTTAAACAGCTTGCGGGTGGGGAATTCGAGGACTTCGTAGCTTACGTTGATGTCATCACGGTCAACGCCGAGAGCCTCGCAGGCGGCCTGTACGGCGGCCTCAACGGTCTTGGCGCTCATTTCCATACTGCGCATAGGGGGAACCTCCTTCTTATTTCTTATCGTTACGTTCATCACAACGGGGAGCGGGGCGGGCGCATATAGAATGCGCCCCTACGGCGGCAGGGGATACACTCCCTCACAGCCGCCAACGGCGCGGACGAGCAATGCTCGCCCCTACAGTCTCTGCAACGGGAGCGCGCCTCTTTTGCCGTGTAATCAATCCTTATTCAGCGGGGTGGTGCGCTCGTCCTTGTAGAGTTCGGCCTCGCGCTGGCGGGCCATCTCCAGGCGCAGCTTGTTGGCCTCGCCCAGGGTGACCTCTTTTTCGACCTGCTTACCGTTCAGCTCGACGGTGACGGTGCGCTTTTTCTTCTTCTCGGCGCGCTTGGCGGCAAGCTCGGCCTCATACTGGGCCTTGAACTTCTCGGGGCTGTAGATCTTGTAGGTCACGTAGGACTGGAAGATCTGGACCACGTTGGACACGCCGTAGTACAGGGAGAAGCCGACGGGGGCATTGAAGCAGAACGTGACGAACATCAGGTTCATGACGAGCATCATGACCTTCATGCTGCCCTGCATCTGGGCATCCATACCGGAGAGCTTCTGGTTGATGAAGTAGCTGACGAACATCGTGACCGTGGCGATGGCCGGGAAGATGGCGATGGGGGTCAGGTGGAAGCCGGGCACATCGCACATATCCATGCCGAAGAAGGAGGTGTTGAAGTTCTGGATCTCGGCCACAACGCTGGCGGAGATGATGGACGGGTCGATGGACGCGCCGTTGTGGATGGCCTGGATCAGCGCGGTCTGCATCGTGGAGGTATTGGTCGTGGCCAGGCCGATGGCCTCGCACGCGGCCTTGACGGCATCATTGCTGACGCCGAAGATGTAGTGTACGGGGTAGTACACAACGCCCAGGAAGCCGAACAGGACCAGCATCGTCAGCAGCATGGGCATACAGCCGCCCATGGGGTTATAGCCGTGCTCCTGCTGGAGCTTCATCAGCTCCTCCTGCTGCTTCTGGGGGTCGTTCTTGTACTTCTGCTGGATCTCGGTGATCAGCGGCTGGAACACGGACATCTTGGCCGTGGACTTCTGCTGATGGATGCTCAGGGGGAACAGCAGCAGCTTGAGGATGAGGGTGGCAACAATCATGGTTGCCGCGTAGTTGCCGATGAAGCTGTACAGGATCTTCACCAGCGGGCCGATCAATACGGCCAGGAAATACATAAAAGACATAGCCTTTCCTTCTGCCCCGTCTGCGCCCGGGACCTTTATTTTTATGTAGGTCTCTGCTGCGCAGTGCAAAGACATGAGAGGCGATGTTGAAAAGCCTTCTCCCTTGGGAGAAGGTACCCGAGGCCCCGACCGAGGGCGGATGAGGGGGGAGCTTGCGGAGCTGCACATTCAACCGTTTAACGGGTAATTGTGGAAAACTCTGCCCTCATCAGTCCGCTGCGCGGACAGCTTCAGTCTACGCGCTAAGAGCCGCCTTCGGCGGTTGCGCTCCGACACGC
>OGWV01001643.1_pt1 | contig 13992 bp, 9 predicted proteins | sample 1576081 | NCBI WGS metagenome assembly OGWV01 (sample SAMEA3541541, study PRJEB24748) | human gut metagenome | biome: human gut; feature: human-associated habitat; material: faeces | place: China | collected 2012 | reverse complement strand
GACCCTCATCGTCAATCACGCGAGGTGTTTGAACGCGTGTATGCGGAAATCAAGCACGGCGTCGATATTATGCTCGGTGCTGTGGCCTGAATGCAATATCGGCGAATAGAGCCAGCAAAAAGGCCGTCAGTTATTGCGATGTTGAAATTGCATATTTCTATATTCAATACGGCTGATATTGCGGGTTCCTGTTTCCTTTTTTCTTGGTATTGGTTAAATCGGTACTATTCAGGGAGCGCAATACGTAGGTCAAATGTTCTTCAATTATACAATCATGCATGCATATGATTTGTATAATGCGAAATTAGCTGGTTACAATTAGTGACGTAAATAAAAAACACGTGACCAATGCAATAAGGAGAGCAATTATGGCTTCATTGCTTCAGGGATTCGAAGAGGTTCAGCTGGTCAAGCCGGTGGGCAAGACCGTTCTGACCGTTACCGATTCCGCCATTCGTTTCAACAAAGCCACCGCTGAAGTGCTCGGATTCCCAGCGTACGTCAAGGTGCTGATTAACGACAAGACCAGGCAGATCGCCGTGACCCCGACCACCGCCAAGGCCGACAACGCCATTAAGTTCAGCAAGCCCGAAGGCAAGCAGGCTGCTTCGGTAAGCGTCAAGGAAGCCACGCTCATTGAAGCAGTGAAGGCATACTTCACCCTGCCCGAGGCTCCGGAAGGCGAAATCGCCTACCAGTCCGTCAACGGTACCGCCTACCCCGAAAGCAAGACCGTGATCTTCGATGCGGCCAATGCCACCGCCGGCACCATGAAGCGCCGCGGTCGCAAGAAGGCCGCCTGATTCTTCTGCCTTGAAACGGTGCCCTGATTGAAGACGAGGGGCCGGAACCAGTAAAAGATAAGGTTCGATGGATGCTGGTATGCTGTGTTCTAGCAGAAAGGCCGCGCTAGCTTCGGGGCAATCTTCTAGGCGGCGCCACAGACTTTCGCCCCGTTGGACCCAACTGCCGAGGTTTCCTCAACCTCAGTTGTTACCAGAAAGGTCTCTGGCTGGTTCAAACTCAGCCAGGGACCTTTTACTTTTTTCAAATTCCGGGTTAAGGGCCAGTTTCCTTACCTCGATTTGCAAGGAAAGCCCGACGCCATAAGGCACCACCACTAAGAATCGTGCCGCAACCGCGCTTTGCGACTCACCCAAGCAAATACCAGGCAAATAAAATTTTGGCGGAATTCCAACGTTTCGCGCATGTGAAGTACAAAATACGCAGTAACGAAGCAAATAAAAAAGTATTGCTTCAATGTTGGTTGGGCGGGTTCGGCAATGTTTTTCCGCAGTGTTCGATGGTCTCACATGCTTAGCCGGCGAGCGCCCTGTTGTTGATGATGAGCAGGCGCGAGTGGCTGAAACACTCAAGAAACTCCATCGCGGCGATATGGACATCGTTGCCTACGAGGATGAGCACAAATTTGATGGGGACGGGGACGAGCCGGCGTAGCATCAGTTCGCTTGAACTCACATATTCATGTATACATGCGTATATAAGTGTATATTTTTACCTAGAACGTATGGAAGGCCAAAGGAACCGTGCAGCGCGGGTCCTCGCGAACCCATTTCGCCAGCGCGCCCTCGGACGGGTAGCCGAGCTTGGCGACGACCTTCCTGATGGTCATGCCCTCCGTGAAATACAGGTCAACGGCATCCCCGAACATCGTCGACACACCGATCAGCATGACGACGATCATCAGAGGCGAAACCATCGTTCCTGCCTCTTTGACGCTCTTTGCCAGGCCGGACATCAGGGAGATTGCACCGATAATTACCAGAACCGTACTTAAAATGACAAATAACAACAGTACATAATCCGTTCCACTGTAAACTGCAGCGCTCATCGCACCCGTCATACTGTCATCCTCAAGCGCCGCACCGCCCATCAGATTCGGAAGTGCCAGCATCGTGCCGATAAAGCTGGAAACTCCGCCCAAAAGTCCGATGACACTCAGACTTAAGACTTTTCCGACGGCAAGCTCGCTGCGTTTCATCGGTGTGACAAGCAGCGTTGCGATCGTTCCGCGCTCCTTTTCCCCGACGATGGATTCCGGGGCAACCGCCATACAGCCACTGAATAAAAATGACATCAAAAGCATCGGTAAAAGCATGGAAAAAAGCTGCGCGGAAGTATCTTTTTCCGTTGCAACATCATATTTCACACCTTCTTCGGCATTGATATCAAACTTATTTGCCAGAGAAGATTCATAATCATCAAAAACCTGATACATCTGATTGTAGATCGTCGACGATTCCGTCGAAACTGAATTATAGTACATGTTGATATCCGGTGCTGCCTGCGTGGTATCTAACGGATCATATGCAGCGACAGCCGCATCAAAATCCGACTGGAACACCATCAAAAGATCTGCTTCCTCCGCCTCGATCTTTTCTAAGACATCAGACTCTTTTTCTACTGTAATTTCCGTCACTTCCAGATCAGACTCTGTCTTTAAATAAGAAAACGCCTCCGGCAGATCCACCGTATAGATCTGATATACATAATCCTTCGAAGCGGCAAACTGCTTCATAATTCCCTGCCCCAGAAGTGTATACAAAATATAGATCATAAGCCCCGGCATTAAAATTGTGGTAAACACCAGTCTCTTATCTCCGAAAAAGCGGGCAAACTCTTTTTTCATGATTGCAATCATTTTTTTACTCATACTATCTCACCTGCCGTTTCCCGATAGATTTCAAAGAACTTATCCTCAAGTGGCATTTCCGCCGTCACATGGGAAAGCGTGTCACACAAAACCATTTTTCCGTTGATGATAATGCCGACACGGTCGCAGATCTTTTCGATCAGTGAAAAAATATGTGTTGATACAATGATCGTTTTTCCTTCTGCTTTCAATTCCTGCAGAAAATCGGTCACAACTTTCGCCGTGATAACATCAAGTCCGTTTGTCGGCTCATCAAAAATAATGATCTGCGGATCATGCACCAGTGAAATGATCAGGGATACTTTCTGTTTCATACCGGTGGAGAGATTTGCAACCTTCACTTCCGCAAACTCATCCACACCAAATTTCTGAAACAGGATACGTTTTCTCTCATCCCGCTCTGCCTGATCGACACCGTATAATTCTGAGAAAAAATCAAACAGATAGTTCGGAGTAAAAAATTCTTCCAGTTTTAATTCACTCGTCAGAAATCCGATCTTTTTCCGAACACCGTTCGGATCTGTCACAATACTGCTTCCGTCAATCAGAGCATCACCTTTATCCGGTTTGATCAGCGTTGCTAACATGCGAAGCGTTGTTGTCTTTCCCGCTCCATTGGGCCCTAATAATCCAAAAACTTCCCCCCTGTAAGTACAAAAGGAAAGATCATCCACCGCAACCTTAACTTTTTCCGTTGTCTTTTCTAATTTCTGCTGTTTTTTTGACAAGTGAAATGTCTTGGATAATCCACTGACTGTCAATAACTCTTCCATAACCCTCTCCATTAAAAATTTCTATATCATGATCGTGATCTACACTCGCTTCGCTCGGCAGTCTTATTATATCGTTCCGTCATCCATACTGTCTTCAATATCATCATAGATATCATCGTAAATATGATCATAGATGTCATTATAGCTGCTATAAGATCCAAGTCCTGTAAAAAAAATCAGGATATACAGAATAATCGATGCTGCAAAACCGATTCCACCTGTGATCAAACCAACGATCGCCATTCCTTTTTTGTTTCCTTTTACCAGCTGTAAAATACCGAAAATGATTGCAAGGATACCGGTGATCCAGCTGATACAAGTGCAGAACAGCAAAACGGTGATGATTCCAAGTATCAACGACGCAATACCAAATCCTTCACTTTCTGACTTGTTATTGCCATTTGGCTGTCCATAATTATAATCTGTACTGCCGTTTGACTGTCCATAGTTATAACCTGCACTGTCATTTGACTGTCCGTAATTATAATTTGTATTGCCGTTTCCATATGACGTATTTGTATAATACGGATTGTCTGTCATAGTCTTTTCTGGATTTACACGCTCTTCATTTCCGGTCACAGTCTTCTCTAAATTTACACCTGCTGTACCATCAGTCGTACTTTTCTCCAGGCTGACAGGATTTCCCTGATTTACATTCGGCTCATCATTTCCATAATTCCAGTTATTTTCTTCACTCATACTCTCACTACCTCTTAATTAAATCCGACCACTTTCTGTGACAGTCGATATGCCGCAACCGAAATCTTTCTGCCTCCCTTGCCCGGCAGATTCATTGCATTTCCCATAATTCCGGCGCGCAGATGATGGAATAAACGGATGTCGTGATCCTTAATATATTTCCACAGTTCACGTTTTTTCAGAAGATTTTCCTCAGTGCCGGAGCGGATCAACATAATCGTGGAAATGACCGTGATGATTTCCAGATAATTAAACATGTAATGACGCAGTTTTCGGTTTGGAATCTTCCAGAGATCAAATTCATCTACCATAATCTTATTTACATTGATCTGCTGGTCGATACGGCTGATCATCACTTTCTCATTGACCGACTGATCTTCCCTGCCAATAAAGTAACGGTAAAAATCTACATCCATATAATACAGTGTTTTTACACTTGGTAATGGTTTGTACACATAAATATTATCCACATAAAATGTATGTTTCGGCAGCTCTAATCCACATTCACGCAGCAGTTTTGTACGATAAATCACAGAATGCATCAAAATGTACTGACCCTTTCTGAAACGTGACACATCATTCCAGGTAAAAATCTGATTTTGGGGCAGGTTCGTGTAGTGCATCACTTTTTTATGATGCGCACCTTCTTTTTCATATACATAATTGGCAATAAACATATCCAGGGTCTGATTGCCGCCGGTCAGCTCACGAAGTTTATCTAAAATCTTCTTATAAGCCTCCTCATCTACCCAGTCATCGCTGTCTACCACTTTAAAATAAAGTCCTGTCGCATTGCGGATTCCAGCATTGACAGCCTCTCCGTGTCCTCCATTTACCTGATGGATTGCACGGATGATTCCCGGATATTTCTTCTCATAGGCATCTGCTATGTCACCGGTGCTGTCTTTTGACCCATCATCAATGATCAGGATCTCAACATCATCGCCACCCGGCAGCAGGGATTTGATACAGTTTTCCATGTAATCCTGTGAATTGTAACACGGGATCGCAAATGTCAGTAATTTCATATATGAATCCTCCGATTATCTTTTTGTATTTTCTGCCATGATCGCATCAGCAAGTTCCATCGCTTTTTTCGTCATCGCATCGATATTATAGTATTTGTATTCTGCCAGTCGTCCGAGCAGATAAAAATGCGGCAGTCCACCTGCAAGCGCATGATATTTTTCATAGAGTTCCTGGTTCTTTGGCTCTAATATCGCATAGTAAGGAATTTCTCCCTCCGCTCCTGTGTAGGCAAACGGATACTCTTTCACGATTGTGGTTCCGTCCGTGTTCTTTTGTCCGGTCAGATACTTAAACTCTGTGATTCTTGTAAAATCCTCACTGACCGTGTAATTGACCACGCTGTGTCCCTGATAAGATTCTTTCTCATAATGTTCAAAGTCAAATCTTAAGGAACGATATGGAAGCCTTCCAAACTGACAGTCAAACAACTCATCCAGTGCGCCCGTATAGATAACCTCTCCGTCAAACGGTGTTCCATCAAAATAAATCTGATCTTCCTCAAAACGTAGCCGTTCTTTGCAGTCAACACCTGTCTCAACCGTGATATTCTCATGATCTAACATACGCTCAAACATCGGTGTAAATCCTTCTTTGGGTACTCCCTGATATTTATCCTGGAAATAACGGTTATCATAGGAAACCAGCACCGGAACTCGTCCTGTTACTTCCGGACTGATATCCTCCGGTTTTTGTCCCCACTGCTTCATGGTATATTTTAAAAATACATTTTCGTACACAAACTGTGCGATCTCGCGGATGTCCGGATCTTCATTTTCCCGCAGTTTCATGATCGGCACGCGGCTTCCCTCTCCGTATGCAGCAATCAGTTTCTGCTCTAATGCATCTGCTTTTTCCTTTTCATATACCATATGAAGCGTATTTAAATTAAACGGAACCGGGATCAGACGATCCCCGACCTTTGCTACCACCTCATGTCCGAATACATACCAGTCCGTAAATCTTGAGAGATACTGATATACTTCTTCTATTCCTGTATGAAAAATATGTGGTCCATAATTATGTATTAATATTCCATGTTCATCCGGCTCATCATAGCAGTTACCTCCGATATGACTGCGTCTCTCTAAAACCAGTACTTTCTTTCCTGCTTCCTCTGCAAGCTTTCTCGCACTGACAGCACCCGCAATTCCTGCGCCGATCACGATACAATCGTACATGTAATCCTCCTTGTTTTCCACTTTGTTTTCCACTTTGTTTTACCATAGCCATTCTATTATACACATTTTCCTACCGCAAACCAATCAAATTTTTCTTTAGATATTCTTAATTTCTGCCAAAGTATGTAGTTGTTCATATTTTATTTACATAATTCTCACAAACAGGGCATACGGCGGTCACAATTCCCCGATATACTAAATTCAAAGTTAAGGCAACAAGTTAAAATTTTTCATAGAACTTTTTTTCATACCTGATGTAAGTCAGGTAGCCTTGCTTATCCGATAAGCAAGGTTCCTCCCAGCAAATAGTGAATTACTTCACTTTTCATACACACTCTTTTTCATAATGAATAGCCGGTGCTGTTGCACCGGCTCCCTCTTTTTATAAATATTTTCTTTTAAGCTTTCTTTTCATTTCCAAGAAGAATGTTCATATATTTCGCATACGCAGCAAAAGCGGACGGAATAGCATATTTTTCTTTTGCATCTTCTGCTTCCACAAATAATAATCCATCTGCACGATTTTTTTCACACTGCACCTGTGGATGCATTTCCGGCTCCTCTACACGGACTGCATAACCTGTCATGTGCCATTCGATATGGGAAAAAATATGTTTCGCCTCACCTAACGGCTGAATACGGATCGGTGCATACCCCATCTCTTTTACCATGGAAAGTACTTCCTCCTGTCCCATATTTCCTTCCACATTCGGAAGCTCATACAGTCCTGCCAAAAGTCCCTTTGCCGGTCTTTTCCGGATTGCAACCTTCTCATCATCCCTTAAAATCAGAACCGTTTTTTTCTCGATCTTTCGCGGTTTTGCCTTGCTCTTGACTGGTATCTGTCCGATCAGTTCCTGTTTTTTTGCCTCACAAAAATCCTTCCATGGACATTCGGTACAAAGCGGTGCACCGTTTGGCACACAGATCGTTGCTCCAAGTTCCATGAGTGCCTGGTTAAACGCACCGGCAAGATTCTGATGATATACCTTTGCCCTCAGATCATCTGCATCCTCCATCCATGGAAATACATTTTTTTCATTTCTGCCGTCTGCCCCATGCATCAATTTTTCTAATAATTTTTCCATCTCATTACGGAATGACTGTTTCATGATATCCGTATCATCCGCAGAAACGCGCGTTAAAACACGGAGCACATTTCCATCGACCGCCGGAACTGCATGATTGGCTATTGCAACAGCTGGATTATGACAATTCTTTAAAATGGTCTTCTTCTGAAAGTGCGTTAACAAGGGGACTTGGAACTTGTCAGGCGTATGAAAGTGCTTACTCGAAATTGCTTACCGCTGCAGGTATCGAAAATGCAGAAACCAGTGTTGCAGTGCAGCCAATCCCAACGATTCTTGGCATTCGAATCCGACTCGTCGGTTCCCGCATGCGTGGTGGAGCCCTTATAGTCGGCGAACAGTTCACCGAAATCCACCAAGCTCGTCACACTGCCGGTGGAGGTGCTGAGCTTGATGACCTGATCTTGCACGGCATTGTCATCGCGGCCTATCTCGGTGGCCAACAGCACGATGTCGCCGTTGGAATCCATCGCATAATCATGATGCAGAATGTAGTCGGATCCCAGATCGTAGATCTTCTCCAACTTGCCGAGACGGTTCATCGCCACCATATGGTGCGTGGAAGCGGAGAACCACATGAGTCCGTCATCGTCGAACAGCAGACGATGCGAACGATAGTAGAGCACGGGGATCTCGCCGCGCAGCACGCCGTTCGTATCGTAATAGAACATGAAATCCTGTTCGTCGGAATCGTTGCCGAGAATGGCATACAGGCCATCGCCCAGATCCTCACCTGAATCGGCTGCGACGGTCTGCTCCAGCTGCACCTCCTCATTGCCCAGCAGGGATGCGCCCCTGTGTTCGATGGTATGCGTGCGGGACTTGCCGTCGGCGTCGGTCAACGTGATGGTGATGGTGTTCTTCTCGCCGGGAATAAGGCCGAGTAGCTGGAATTCATGGGTTTTGCTGTATTGCGATTGCTGGTAGGCGTCACGGGTGAAATCCGTGTAGCCGTCCGCATGCACGGTATAGGAGACGGCAACCGCGTCGTCGGTAGTGAAATACACATACAGCGACGTGGTGTTGGTGCCGTACGGATCTTCGGTGACAAACATGTCATCCTCTGTTGCGGAGGACTTGCTTTTTCCCTGCTCGAGCTTGTCGTCGGCCATATTCTGATAGTCGGCCGTGTACACATTCTCGATACGTGCGTTCAGCCGTTCGATCCTGTTTTGTCTGATGGCCGCATCGACGTTGTCGTAGCTGACGAGACAGACGCCCAATGCGATGGCCAATGCGACGACGGCCGAGGTCCAGCGTCTGACACGAGGATGGTTCGACAGAAGTGGAAGCGATTTCATGACTGATGTCTCCAACAAGGGTTCATCTCATAGCGAACAGTTACGACACCACTGTTATCCGCAAAACTCGGAACAAACCGGCGATTTTATTGGACGGATCGTAACAAAACCCTGAAATAACCCTGAAAACGCCGTGCCTCATATCAGGGTGAACCACGACTGCACGTCGTGGAACAAACCGGGATCATTGCGTATCATTTCGTCGTCGCGACCATATAGGAACAACGACAACACCGTCAACGACAACGTGAACAACAGCAGCGCCAACACCAGCACGCGCAACAGCCAGCGAAGCCGCGGACGTTCGCAATCCAGCGCAATAAGCATCAAAGGAAGCGAAGCCAACGCAAACAGCCAGCCGAAATCGGCGATATAACGCCATCCAAGGCCACCCAGCCGCGCGTCAAGAGCCACGATCAGCAAACCCAACAGCAGGAACATCACCAATGTGGGCCACATGCCGGCATGGCCACGAACGCGCATGCGCTTACGTAGGAACGGGCAAGCCAACGCAGCCAAAGCAAGCGGAACCATGACGAACAGGCCTCCGGGCATCGCCTCCGCAAACCCCCAATCCTTCAAAGGCGCGGGATCGACGGCAAGGAACGGGAACGTATCCGTCCAACGCAACGGCAGAAACAGGTAATATGCGACCGTCCAAACAAAATTCGACCACGACTGATGGTAACTCGTCATATCCGTAACCGTCAGCTGATACGACGAACCGAAATCGAACGGCGAGGAGAAACGCACCATGTTATAGGCGAACAAGGGCACCACCACAACCAATGCGGGCACCAGCACGGCCAAAGGCGTGCGCAACGCATGCAACACGGTGCGCGCACGCCCACGCACGCCGGAACCAGACGCGATGGCACGCAACTGCCCCACAATCGCACGAATCTGCGGCCAGAACAACGGGAACGCGGCAAACGCCACCACCACAAACGACGGACGGCAACCCACATTCGCGGCAATACACACCGAACCGGCGGCCAAACGAGGCAGCGACAACGATTCGACCGTATTCGCACCACCATCGCCACCGGCATCGGCCGCGTTCGGGTGCGCCGCACCCATCCATAGCCATAAGCCCAACGTGCTCAACAACAAGGACGCCGCAATCGGCACCGAATAAAAATTCGTCCGATACCACAAGTACGGGGCGTTCGACGCCAAAACCACAAACACGCACAACATGCTGACCGCAGCCAGCGAAACATGCGGACGCACACGCTCGATCACGCGAATCGTCAACAGGCACGCGAACACCAAAAAAACAAACATCAGCAGCGGCACCGCAGCGCCAGACGGCATCATCAGACCACCATCAACCCACAACGACGTTATCGCACGATACGGCACGAACAACAGCAACGCCGGCACCACGCCAAAATACGAATACCAACGACCATCAAAAAACGCATAATCCCAATACACCGGACTCACACCATCGGCAAGCAATTGCTGCCGGGTCGTCACATCATACGGATTATCCGCATCGCGCAACGCGTCGGGCACATCCAAATCAAGCCACGCATGACCATCAAGCAACGCCCGAGCCACATGATCATACTGATCGTAATCATACGTATACATGCCATCCGTATGAAAACTCAACGGCACCGCAGACACCAACTGCCACGCCACCGCCGCAACAGTCACCAACCCAGGAACCGTCAACAACACGCCCAACGTCACACGCTGACGCACACTCGACGTATTCAACGGCACCTTCCACAGGCGCGAGCCCGGACGCCACAACGCCACCAACACCATCACCAACACCAACAACGCCACACGCAACGGACTCACCGAAAACGGCACACGCACATTCGCGCGAACCGCATCAAACGGAATCAATGACCCCTTCGGCTCCACCACCTGCACGCGCACCGTACGACCGGCCGCAGCCCTCACATACAACGAACGAGACGAATCCAACGACACCGAACACAACGAACCAGCCACACGATCCGCATCCGCACGAACACGCACCGTACGCAACACGCGCGAACCGGCAGGCACACCACCCATAACCTCATCGGACACCGGCACGATCCGCACATACTCAGACGAACCATCCGCAGCCACCTGCAAATACGCCTGCGTCGGATCAGTAACCTCCAACAACCCGTCATCACGACGCTCAAGCCCCGGCCCCAACGTGTTATACGCAGCCGCCGAATCACCCGACGCCGCCAACGAGCGGAAAAACGGCACATTACACAACACGCACTCAACCAACACCACCACAACAAAAGCGGCTACAATAGCTGCGCACACACGATGACGCGCCTGAAAACGCTGTTTCGAAAAAGTCACGAACTTTATTCTAAAGGCTGCATGTCGCATTGAATTGAAAGAATGGCCTACATGTCACACCTCACACCAGCATCGCCATCAGCACACCATCCACACCAAGGACGGACCATGCTCAACCACGCCATGCAAGGGGTACGACAACTCATCAACCACAACAAACACCCCCACAACACCGCCGACGCCAACCCCTTCGGCAAAGCCCTCGACACGCCAGACGACATCGTCGATGAACTCACCCGCAACGCCATCAAACTCAACCCACTCATCAAACGACACATCATCAAAGGCTTCGAAGGCATACCAAGCACACTCCAACTCGGCTGGGCGCAACTGCCACAAACCCAAGGCAAAGCCTTCTCCATCGGACTATTCACCGACAACAACCACTTCGCGCAAATCGCGCTCGCCGACAGCAAAGCACGCGTCTTCGCGGGCACCAATCCCGAAATGGACGTGCAGGATCTGGAACCACGATTCATATTCGTCAAAGAAGAAACCCTCACCCTGCCAGACGGTCCACGATTCGGACACGTGACAAACGGCGCGCCGAAGATGGTGCGCGCGTCGCAAGGCGGTGTCGTGGGACGCATGCCCGGTGGCCGCATGATATGGCTCGCATCCTGGCTGAAAGTCGGCAACCGCTACACGCTCGAACAGATGCGTGCCAACCTGCCGGAAACCATGCGATTCGATCTGGAATACAGGGATGCCATCACCATCGCATTCTTCGCAGCCTACATGCTGCCGCAAATGAACGGGCTACTCGTGGGATTCGGCACGGGCAACATCTTCCGCAGGCTCAACCGAGAGGCGCCGATGGGCGCGATCCGCCGATCCATCAGAGACACGATGAGCGCACGCTCTCATGGCATGCGCGCATCCGGACTTGAGGATTATTTCGCCGACCTCATGCGCGAGGCAGGCGCCCTTGACAAAGACCAAGGGCTCGAAGCAGTACACGGCGCGGAACCATTGCACCTATACACGTCCAGCTACTCGGGCTGCTATTTCTTCGCTTGGGATTCCACACTGCCGTTCTCGGCATCGCTGCGCGCGCTGAACATCGAAGGCAACCTCAACCGTTTCGCCGCAGTCAGTTCATGGCTGGAACGCAACGCCCGTATCGGCAAGCTGCCCACAGAAGACACCGTAACCCGCGCGGAAGCCGCGCAAATCGACATGGCGCTACTGGAAAATCCGGCGCTGATCGCATTGAAACCGGACGACGAATTCGGCGCGATCCTCGACTCACAGCAGGATGACGGCGTCCAAGCCGTCATGCGCCTGGTGGACATCGCCGCGGAAACCAGACGTTCCATCGCCGAAAACACGAAGGACGGCGAGGATGGTACCGCCTTCGGAGCCGAAGGCGGTTCGGAATGGGTATACCGCCAGACAATGTCGAGACTATTGCGCAGCATGCGCCTGCCATACCGCTTCGACGTGGACTTCCGATGCAGTCTCCGAGACGGCAATATGGCCATCGGTTTCACCTCTGCCGGCGTTTCCATGATGCCATCCACCAAATATGACGTGTCCCGCCACGCATGGGTGGATATGACGGACGCCGAACGCGCCCGCATGAGCGCGGACTACAATCTGCGCGTTGGACTGATGATGGCCGCGTTGAGTTTTGGCGCCGATCCGGGCATACAGCGTGTGTCGATGCATATCGATTCGATTGGTTTGGAAGAGGCCGTGGCCGAGCAGGATTCCGCCATCAGCGAGCTGATGAGCGAGGCTTTGGCGGCTTTCGAACGCATTCGTACTGGAGATATGGGTGTTTCTGGGTCCAAGGCCGATCCGAAGGACGGCGATTTCCACGGAGACCCGTCCCGTCCGGTGGCGCCGAGATCCGCCGACATGGGCGTTGATGGCGTCAACTCCGAGGATACGGATGATGCGTTGAACAGCCAATTCGAGGATCTGATGCGGGATATCGACTTCGACGAAGTGACGTTCGCGGTTCCCGACGAGACTGCGAACGATTCCTCTAGCGTGGACGACGGTTCCGCACAGGGCGTGCATGATGGCGCTCTTGACGCGGGACTGATCGGCTTCGGCGATTTCGATGGGAATGGTGATGATCCATTAAGCCAGCTTCGCAAGAATCCGACCGTACGCAATCTGGTGACGGTCACCTTCACCAGAAGCGAATTCATGGAGCGTCTGGGCGAGTGCGGATTGTCTGATCCAACAGGCACATACCGTATGTTCGATGCGGAAATGGATGTGGACGGCCTCGGCGCATTGAAGCCAGTGGACGCCACGTTCGATTTGCGCGATAGTCGTTTCTCCCCATCCGGAAGTCAGGAGGAGCCTGAGCTTTCCGACGCCATATTCGACCATGACACGGCACAGCTGTTCGGCTGCCGTGACATGTCGGGGTTGTCCATTCAGCGCGTCGACCTGCTGCAGCGCGCGGTTGGCGAATTCCACAGAATCGCGCAGGACTCCCATCTGGAATCGGTGGCCAAGGCAAAGCAGGCCATGGACGTCATCAACACCATTGCCGACCCGGAATTGACGTCGTTGGCTCCGCAGGTGACGAGTGCGCTCATCGATGGCAAAGACACTCCGGACTTCTCCTTCCGCTTGGCCGACGAGCTTGACGCGGAACGCATCAAGGCGAGAGACCTGCTGTTCTCAGGACAGGTCGACCAAAGCGTGGAACTGGCCGAAGCGGCGTTGGGGCGAATGGACCGACTGTTCGCTTCGAATCCGGGCGTGCCGCGGTATTTCAACTCGTATGCGGAACGCGTCATCTACAATCGCATGTTCGCCACGGAAGGCGAACGGACCGTGCTGATTCCGGACAATCTGTTCTACGCGCATATGGAACTCGCCGACGTGCTTGCACAGGTCAAAGGCGTGAAGGCCGCGTTGCCGCATCTCAATGCGATGGTGCGATATGCGCCGGCCTAC
>OGWV01001641.1_pt1 | contig 13997 bp, 12 predicted proteins | sample 1576081 | NCBI WGS metagenome assembly OGWV01 (sample SAMEA3541541, study PRJEB24748) | human gut metagenome | biome: human gut; feature: human-associated habitat; material: faeces | place: China | collected 2012 | reverse complement strand
ACTAACATTGGCAGGTATGTTCTATATGAGCGTACAAAAAGCGGATGCATGCACGCGTGCCGTCTATATCGGACCGGACCATATGGTAGTAACCGGACGTACAATGGACTGGAAAGAAGATATTATGAGTAATATCTATGTTTTCCCCAGAGGAATACAACGTGCAGGATATAATAAAGAAAATGCCGTGAAATGGACTTCAAAATACGGCAGCGTCATTGCAACAGGATATGATATAGGTACGTGTGACGGAATGAATGAAAAAGGATTGGTTGCCAGTCTGTTATTTTTGCCAGAATCCGTCTTTGACCGTCCGGGAGATACACGTCCTGTCATGGGAATCAGCATATGGACACAATATGTACTGGACAATTTTGCCACCGTACATGAAGCTGTCGAGGAGCTGAAAAAAGAATCATTCCGCATTGATGCTCCCCACATGCCCAACGGTTCAGCTTCCACTCTTCACCTGGCTATTACAGATGAAACAGGAAATACAGCGGTTTTGGAATATCTGGACGGGAATTTAAGCATACACGAAGGAAAAGAATTCCAAGTGATGACCAATTCTCCACGATATGATTATCAGTTGGCTATCAATGATTACTGGAAAGAAGTAGGAGGATTGCAAATGCTGCCGGGCACGAACCGTTCCAGCGACCGCTTTGTGCGTGCCTCTTTTTATATACATGCAATCCCTCAGACTCCGGACGCTAAAATAGCTGTACCCAGTGTACTCAGTGTGATGCGTAATGTATCTGTCCCTTTCGGAATTACCACACCGGACAAACCTCATATATCTTCCACCCGCTGGCGTTCTGTATCCGATCAGAAGAATAAAATATATTATTTTGAATCGGTCATGACTCCTAATCTGTTTTGGTTGGATTTGAAGAAAATCGACTTCAGTCCCAAAGCCGGAATCAAGAAACTGCCCCTCACCAACGGAAAGATTTATGCAGGAGATGCTGTAAAAGATTTAAAAGACAGCGACTCATTTGTATTCTTATTCCAAACCCCTGTGATGTAAAACAGTAAAAATCAATATGACGTTCATGCCTCATTAAAATCGGTTAAGAGCCTCGTGAACGTCATACTTTTCTGCAAAAGTACTCCCCTCCGGCATTGAGTATCTTTTAAAATTCGTTGTTTTATAATAATACAAAAGCAATCATTTCCTCTCTGCTTCCTTATTACAAAAGAATAATTTATCTTTGAACGGATTTTAATATCCCATCAAAATCAGAACAAAAATAAAATAACTATGGAACAACCATCACTCAACGACCATAATAAACAGGAATACCCTCCCATGCATACAGTCGAAATGAACACATCCTTAATTAATCAACTATAATACAGAGCATTAAAACATATACTAAAAAAATCATAATTGCGCATTTATCTTACGCAAATCAATTTACGCACTCTTTTACGCACCTAAATTTGCGCAAAGACAATAAAAAGAGTAACCCCGAAAAACGAGATTACTCCCTCAAAAAAGATAATGAATAAAGAAGTATCACCATACTTCTCTAGTACTTAAAGAATCATATACAACTTTGAATAAGTCAATCTTACCCATTGTCATATATCAATAAATATCTCATTCATTTTCATATCACGCATATATCTTTCCGAATAAGACATCGGTGAAGGATTGAGATAATAACCCCTACATACGTGAGGCAAACCAGTTTCTTTTAAGCAAGCTTCAAAGAAACTATCAATCAAAGAATTTATGGAAGTATATGAAGAGTTTTCACAGATAAATACTTGTTGCCTATATTTAACCGAAATTTCAGTCACAAAACTTTTTAAAGCAGTAAAATTACGCTGCTCTTTAGTCTTATTCAAATTAACAATAGCAAAGGATAGTAGATAGCCACCATCCATGCAACAACCGAATATTGGAATATAACGGAAATCTTTTTCTATAATATCTGCTTGCAGTTCTTGTATTACTCCTTTCTCTACGCAATCAATATCATTAACTCCTATTAGCACAAATCCATGTCGTAAATATCGCCACATTTTTTTCGCCACCACTTCATCAAATGGAATTAGAGGATTATTATTAGTAGTAGAAATGTTGAATATTTTCTGTATAAAGTTCATAACTAACGTATTAATAATTAATACACATATTCCAAAGTCAGTGTTCTGTAGATGTAATCATGTTCTTTACCTGCAATTAGATGAATATATCTGACTTTCTTAATTAAATTTCCATCTAATTCATATTCATAATGTGGGCTTATCGTACTACTGCCATATCCTGAACCATCTTTATTCCCTCTTAACGCCATTGACGTATTAAGCCCAAACCATTCTGTAAACCCGATATTTTCATCCTTGTATGTTTTACCCGTACCTCCTAAGTTGAAGAAATTTATATTCAAATTGGTATTATTTACAACTTCCGATTCCATATAATATTCCAAATCGTTACTCCAATTTCCACCCCCTTCCATTCTTTCAGACACTATATTTCTTTTTCTCCAAGTAAGCATCATTATTTCATTGTCACCAATACTGTTTGTCCCTCTATGAATTGCTTGTAGTTCTCCATCACGATATATATAATCAGTCGTTTCACAAAAGCCATCATCGCCATACGCTTCTTTTTTAACCACAAAAAATCTATTATAAGATTTACGCTCTAAACTATAATATGTTTTCTCTAACCAACACAAAGGCTTATTTTTATTAGTATCAAACACCTTTCCATTTTTATACCCAGTATAATATATATACTTTTCATCAGAATATTTCCCACTACGAAATGTATATACATGAACATATTTATCATTCCCGTGATAACCGCTTCGTGTTACTTTTACCAAATCGTTTGAAGTATCATACTCAAAATCAAGTTTATAAGAAAAATCTCGTCCACCATAAGATTCAACAATGGCAGATTTTACCATATACTCACCTCTACTATTAATTCTTTGAGCGAATAAATCTCCCATAACACCTATTAAAACAATTATAATAAGTATCTTTTTCATATCCTATATTTTTGCAAAATCCATTTATATACCATGCACTAAAAATTATGCAGCAACACAAAAATAGCCCTACTACCTTAATTACTCTGAATAATTATGAATTAGAGAAACTATTCAGAGTAATATAGTTTCTTATCTCATATAACCATTCTCATATACTTGATATTTATTGGATATATTCATAGCAACCTGAGAAGATTCACCATGAAGACTTGTCATTATATAATCATCTGTAATAATAATGCTATAATAATTACAAGGAATCATTTCTTTACCATTAATAACACAGCCGTACTTATCACCTTGACGTACAATAAATATACCATAAGGATACCCAATCCGATTCAATTGCACATTATCATATCGGCAAGGAACCACATTATTACCATTTTTGTCAAACAGCCCTACCTTACCATTCAATTCAACTTCAAAGAAACCCTGATACACCCCATCATCATAATATATATTATCAAATTCGATAGAAACAAATGGAGTTTCATGTGATAGAAGAACTCCTTTTTTTCCATCCAATTCTACAATAAAAAAATCATTATTACCATCTTCTATCGTACACAAAATCTCATCATAGCGTAACGGCAATATTTCAACTTCATCCACATCATAAATTCCACATTTTCCTTCACATTTTACCAAATTATATTTTTCCGAAGAGGTACGTGCCACCACATTCTCTATTGCAGAATACTCTTTTTCCTTTTCCGCTTTCTTTTTAGTCGAATTGGAAGAACACCCCAATACCCCAAAAAATAATAAAAATGCCATTATCACTCTAAAACATGAAATTAACGACAACAAATAATAGGTATATTTACAGCTACTACCACATAGTACAACTACACTTTTTTTATTCTCAACAGTATTAGATACCACCATTGATTTAAAGAGGTGCGAACTCAACGATAAAAATTTCATTATTTCCATTGAAAAAGATTTATGATTAAATTTGTTAAATTACTCAAAAAGTAAAAGATACCGTACTATAAGCACGGACTGGATTACCTTGCTTATCTAATGCAGGAATAAAGTAAGGTAACAACTTAGCAACACGCAATGCTTCCTTATCAAGATAAGGATGCACACCTTTAACAACCTCAAAATTGGATAATTTACCATCCTCATTTACAACAAACCGTACATCAACCCTTCCTTTAATATTATTTTCTTGCGCCAATGTAGGATATTTTATATTCTTTGCCAAGAAACGAAACAGAGCTACCTTACCTTCGGGATATTGCGGTTCTGTAACCGATTTACATTGGGTATCATTATTCAACAAACTTTGTCTTTCCTCTTTGTGTTGATTTTCCGAAAGAGCATTTTCACGATATTGAAATAATCGGTAAATGATTTGTTCCCGCCCAGAAAAATTAGTTTTTTGTTCAATCCAATTACCATTTGTATCATACTTGTAACTAGCTTTACCACTTATAGTATAATCTTTTCTTTCTATTTTCATTGCCTTTTCTCCCATAGTAACAAGGTCTCTACGATTTTCCAAACGCATATTTCTTTTATAGCTTCCCGTGTATCTAAGAACAGATATTAAATGTCCTTTAGAATCATAAGTGTTCTCATATTTATGAAAATCGTAAATCCTAGGATGTATATCATAAGCCGAATACTCTTCCTCATAAATTAAATTGTCTTTATCATCATATTGGTACTTATATAGAATTTCGGAATTTTTTTTCATCAAACGGCTTATCAACCTTCCTTTATCATCATATACTGATTCTACTTTGGCATCAAGATACTTTCCATTTGCATCATAGGCTTTAATTGTCATAATATTATCATCTATGCCATATTCATACCTAAAAATCCATTGAGCATAGTTCTTTATCTTATAATCAGCTTGTATAACTCTACCATTCGCATCTCTTTTATACGAAACTATTGCACCATATTTTGTTCTAGCTTGCAACAATTTACTTCCATTATACACATAATAATTACCAAGAAAACAGCTTACTGAATTTAAATTATTATCTAAATCCAAACTAACCGACTGTAAAAGAGGTCCATTATACATATAATTAACCGTTGTATTCCTCTCTTTATAACTTACTAATTTTTGCATTGAATTAAAATGAAAAATTGATTCTTTCAACAATCGTCTATCATTTGTATATTGTGATATAGTCATTGAATTTACATTGCCTTCATAATCACTAAAACCATGCATATAAGTTGATATAATGTCAAATTTGTCAAAATCATCAGCCTTATTAGGTAGGTTTTTCCAATAAAAATCATAAGTAATGCCATCCCAACCAGTCATCCCGATTACTTGTGCAGATATTGAAAAAAAAGAGGACAAGGGCATCAAAACAAATAAAAAAATAAAAAGTCTCTTTGCCTCATCAAGATATGAATGATTTACATCATATTTATTCCTGCCATTATTGGGGTATTGAAATACAGTTTGTATTTCACCGTTACAACTATTAGGACAAGAATAGTTTTCTGTCTCTTTGGAAAAAACGTTATTTTCAAGCAAAGTAGCATTTCTTTCAAAAAGCACACATCCGCAAACTTTACAAACTATTTGCAGCTTACCAATCGGAGCATTACATTTAGGACATTGTACATCTACATCTGAAACCTTACAACCACATCCATCACAGTTAAATTGTGCCATAAATTATTTATAGTACACCATGGCTCTAAGAGTACAATTTGAATTAATACCTGGGCATAAAAAAGAAAGTGGAGCCAAAATTCCATTTTATTCCTCTTGATGGGCCTTCGACTGCCTTGTGTGATGAATAAAAAGAAAAACAGCCCCACTTTGACCGTTATATCGAGTTAGGATAATAACAAGCCAAAGGAGAACGTTCTCTTTACTATTCCAAACACACATTAATGAGTTGTCGAAGTTCATCAAAAGTGGAATAATTACGAAACGCTTCCTAAAATATGTCTGTTGCAACTGCAACGATGCAAAAATAGAAAGAATTTAGTAAAGAACATCCTTTTAGAGCTGTTTATTTTTCACAAAGGTAGTGTTTTAAAGCAAGATAAAACACTACACTATATATCTTTGTATCAATCGTTGAACTTGAACAATCTGAAACTTGCAGCCTTTAGAGGTAACAAAACCTTGTTCATTCAGTCGAATTGTCATTTGCGATAGTGTTAATTCCTCTTTTACCATTGAACGAAGCAATGCAACAGCACGCATATTGTTGACGTTATTTTGCGCTTTGGTTCTGTTGGTCTGATTGCTGTGTGCAATTGCCTCATTATGTTTTTTCATTAGATTTTCACTTTTTCCAAGCTGAACACCTCGTTCCTTTTTTGCCTTCAATGACAATCGTGTACGTTGGCTTATCAAGTTGGCTTCATATTCCGCAATACTACTTATAATGTGTAATATCAAGCGATTCGCTTGGGGAAAATCACAAAATGTAATTTCAACATCACTTTCCAATAACTTTGAGGTAAAAGCTACATTACGACTTAATCGGTCAAGTTTCGCCACAATAAGGATAGAATTTGTTTTTCGGCACAGAGCCAATGCTTCTTGTAATTTAGGGCGGTCTGACTTTTTTCCACTTTCGGTTTCCACAAATTCAGCTATTATTAGACCTTCTTTCACAAAAGAATGAATAATATTTCTTTGCGCCTCAATCCCCAGCCCGCTTTTTTCTTGTTTGGTAGTAGATTGCCTCAAATATGCCACATAGTTACCCATAATTCTACTTTTAGTTAATTACTTACAGTTACTAAACGACCATTCAATAAATGTAAGTTACTATCAGAAATAGCTGATTTCACACTTTTTTAATCTCCGCAATACAAGTTCCGCCCATAACCCATCGCATAAGAAACTGTATCAGGTGATAAACCTTCAAACTCGTTTTTATTGGACTTTTCATCTTTGCGTGCATTATATGTCGCCCAACTTACGGCAATCATAGCGTCAAGTTTAGCTTTTTTTTCTGCTCGTGTCTTAACAGCATTTTTTTCCCAACGCCAAGCCGCTGTCAAACACTCCGACCATGTGCGCCCTCTACGTTGGAAATCATTCTTATAAATTCTGTGAGCGTCCTTCATCACTTGTTGTTTATTATATTGTTTCATATCGTCTTCGTTTTAATTACAATGCAAATGTATGACATATACTTAATACATGCAATTTATTTGCGCTAGAAATAGTTAAAAATATGACATTTATTCATTTTATGCCATATAACTCTTATTTTTGCAGTAAAACTATTGAATTATGGAAGAAAAAGAGAAAAAAGAACGAACAGTTATTCATCTTTATATAAAAGAGAACGACACCCACCACTATTTCGGAAGCATAGCCAATGTTTTTGAATATTTTTCGCCTAATATACTTGGGATTTCCTACGGTTCTTTACGAAATTACGGATTATCCAACGAAAAAACTTTTCAAAACTCAAAGTGCATCATTCGAAAAGGAACCCTTTTGTCAAAATCGGGAAATAGGGGCAAAAAATAAATAGCAAACAGTGTGCTACCTAACATTCGGATATATATCCAGTCACTTATATTTCATATAACACATTGTATTACAACAAATTGATAACACCTCACAAAAATCAGATAATAATAAGACACTTTATACCATACTTGTACTTTTTGAGGGCTTTTCAGGCAAAATTTCTTATCAAAAGGTGGTAATAGACATTAGAAAGTCGTATATTTGCATAAACAAAATATACTTATATTATATAGTTGAAAGTAGGTATACTTGGAAGTAATGGTTTGTTAAGGTTACATTGCTTCCTTTGTTCAACTATCAAACCTTAACATCCTAAATAAGTGACACGTACAAGTCACACAATAATATCAACCTTAACATGTACAAAAATGAAAAATTCTCTTTTAAATTGATGATTTCCGTCAATGGTTACACAGAAAAACCTACCAGTAAAGACTACAACAAAATATCCTTTGAAGAAAAGGAAATTACTATTTCTGAATTGGAGCAATTTATAAAACAAGGATATATATTCTCCTGCACATATATTGACAAGGAAATAAAATCCCTCTTTGGTTATAAGAAGAAAGAAAGGGCTTTACATACTAACATAATAGTATTTGATATTGATAATACATTATTATCATTCGATGAATTATTAGTAACATTGAAATATCAGCCAAGCATTGCGTATACCACATTTTCACATATTACTAAAGGAAACAGATATAGACTTCTATACATTTTCAATACACCACTAAATCAAAATCAATATCAGATACTATATGATAATATTATAACAAATATAGAATTAGATAATCATAATAGAGCAATCTACCAATTTTATTTAGGGAGCTACGCAAATTGTAAACTTATAAACAATCTTATCATTTATAATTATGATGATATTTCCATTTCTAACAGTATAAAAGAAAAGCCAACACCATACAATATACAGTTACAAATGGAAAAGAGAGATAAAGTTGTAGTTGAAATAAAGGACCATGAATATATTACCAATTTTTGGAACCTTTCCCATAAAGACTTAATAGAAAAATACAGAGAAAAATATCCATTCTTTGAAAATAATTTGGAAGAAGCCAATGAAGATATTCCATATATTACAATACCTGAAAACTATTGCTGTATCAAAAGATATTGGTTCAAGGAAAAAACAAAACTTAATAATGGTAATTGTGTTTACTCCAATAGAGTATGTAAAATTAAAGACGGGAACGGGCGTAGAAAAAAACTCTTTTTAAATGCTATAGTACGCAAATATATGTACCCACAAATTGAATTTGAACATTTGCTGCACTGTTTAGCCAACGAACTATACTATTACATCAATAACAGCAAGGACCCAATAAGCAAACAAGAATTATATGATATCGCAGAAAATGCATATAATGAAAACATTGACAAATACTCAACAATGATTAAACAACAGCAGACAGAAAAAAGAAAATGGATAATAAACCCTCAATATTGCATCAAATACAATCTTTCAGCTAAGACTGTACGAAATATGGTAAAAGGGAAAATCAATAATGAATTAATTGGCTTATATTATGATTGTTCCAAATCCCTAAAAGAAAATCTATCAACCTTTAAAGCACTGAATTTAAAAGTAGGAAAAAGTAAATTATATGAATGGTGTAAAGAAAACAACATTCCAACCAATATAAAAAATAATCAATCAACTAAAAATACTGTTGGCTTATATCTGTATAACCCTATTTCGGCAATAGCAGGATAGGATTCCACTATAGAAATCCACCCGTTACAAACTATAGGGGGGGGGACTACAAAAATCCTCCCCCTGAGTGAGGGGTTACGGCGGTAGGAATATTATTATTTATGACTTGGATAATAAACGTTCCAAGACCTTGTCATTGTGTGCTTTCCAATCAATTCTGTTCTCTTGTAAAGATTTTCTAAATTCTTCATTAAAAGGTACGCTTAAATTTTTATCACTATCTTCATAAGCATAAAAAGGGAAACATCCCATCCATCCTGTTTCTTGTATCATTTGATTAAATGTATCATAATCATACTCACCTGATTTAAACTCCACATATATTTTACTTCCACCATGATAAGTAATAATACGTGTACTTTTATCATACGAAAAACAATGTTCCGTATTATTAAGTAACCACCCCTGAAATTCAACACCATAATGACAATGCAATTCACTGTAAAACATCTCCTCCTTTTTATAACGAGCGCATTTAATTGTTCCCCACATCTCCTCACCTCCTTTATAAGATACTACAACCAACAACCAAAGTTCATGTAAACGAAATATAGTAATTTTATCAATATATTCATCAACCATAGTCTTTATCAAATCCCTATTTTTCCTAATCTCATCCATTTTATTAATCAACAAAGGATTGGCATTCAAACGCTTCAAATTATCAATAGTAATTCTCTTTGTTGTGATTTCTCGTGACAATTTATCCATAGTTTTGTTCAACACGTTTTTAGTTTCATCATATTTATGTTTTGCATCTGAAATCAAATTCTTTGCAACCTCATCGTCTTCAATCGCAATAAGACGTTTAAGTGTCTTTTTATAAAGATTCTCCGCTTCAACCAATTCTGTATTCTTTGATGATTTTATTTGAACCAACTCTTCGATTTCTTTCCCTAAATTTTCTATCTTTAAAATATTGGTCTGCTGAATATTAATCTCAGCAAACATTTGAATTGACAACTGTAAAACAAGCCCATCCAATTTCCATTGTCGAAGTTCTGCCCCATTCGTGCATGTTCGTGGTTTATCTTTACGATTCACTCTACCATAACATTTGTAAGTACGTCCACCACTGATATAATTTTTAGATGTTTCATTTGATTTCCCTACAGAAAAATTAGCACCGCATTCGCCACATACCATTAAATGTTTCAATAAATTCTCATGCCTGACTGCATTATTCTTATTATAATGCGCTTTGGAAAGTTTATCTTGGGCTTGCTGAAACAACTCGTCTGATACAATTCGCAGACTTTCCACATGTTCCGAATATTCATAAACAATCTCTCTATCTTGCCTTTCGGATAACGGAAGTGGATTGGTAGGGTCTGGTTTATAAAATGTTATTCTACGATTACCTTTATATAACTCATTGTGCATAAGTCTGTTTATTGTAGAAATACGCCATTTTAAATTATCTGTATCAAATTTATACTCTTTCACCTCCAATCCTTTTGCTTCTCTATTCTTCTTGTACTCATTCAATTTTCTTACGTATGGAGCAGGTACTTTCTCAGCATTCAATATCTCTGATATTTGAATTGAAGAATATCCACCAACATACATTTCAAAAATACGAGTAACAATCTTACTTTCGATAGGATTTATAACAATCTGTTTATTTTCATTGTGCATATAACCATACGCACGTTCATCCCCGCCTCCATGACCTGCTTGCACTTTTGTTATCTTGCCACTTAATGAACGTTCAACAAACAATTCTATCTCATAGCTTGACATAACAGCAAGCACATGCAATAAAATAATACTACCTACATCTTTATTACTATCTCTTACCCACAATTTTTGTTTATCAAAATACAAGTTAATACCTTTATCTATAAACAATTTGATTTGTTCTAATAACTCTGTAGCATTTCTTGCAAGACGAGAAAATTCAGAGAATAAAATTATATCAATATCCCCATATTCAACTCTTTCAAGCATCTTCACATATTCAGGACGGAACTCTCCCTTTTTAAAACCACTAATAACATCTATGAAAATATCCTCTTCTTCAACGTTCCAATGGTTTTCTGCTGCAAACTTCAACAATTCCTCTTTTTGTCTATCAGTTGTCTGTTGTTGCGTACTAACACGACAATAGATTAGTACCTTCTTATCCATATTATTCATTATCTTTGCGCTGTTAATTACATCAATATCAATTAATATGGAAACAAATATAGAAATAAATAAACCAAGTCCCAAGTTTCAGGATGTGTCAATCGCACCTATGCATACTACAGAGCATGTCATAAACAGGACAATGGTCAATCTTTTCGGATGCGGACGGGCAATATCCGCCCATATAGAACGCAAAAAAAGCAAGCTGGATTTTGCGCTGCAAACCTGTCCGGAAGAAGCGGATATTATAAGAATAGAAAACACCGTAAACGAAGTATTGCGAAGAAATTTGCCCGTTACAATGGAATTTATCTCTCAAGAGGAAGCTATAGGGCGCTTTGACATGAAACGTTTACCGGAAAAAGCTTCCGAAACCGTACGGATTGTAAAAGTCGGCGATTACGACGAATGCCTCTGTATAGGTCAACACGTGAAAAATACGTCCGAAATAGGTACATTTAAAATTATAAGCCACGACTATAAAGACGGAATCTTCCGTATGCGGTTCAAGCTGATATAGAACAACTGTCAATCTGTCCCCCTAAAATTACAAATTGGCAGTAGCCTTGACAATCAAATGTTTAAAGAGGCTTACCAACTTTTAATGCAAAGGTTTTAATCTTTAAGAAAACCTTTATAGGTTTAAAAGAGTGCAATATAAACCGCATATCATCGAACTAATGGTATGCGGTTTGCATTATGGATAGTGAATGACAAAGCCGAAAGGTGAAGGAATTCAGAAATAAACAAAATGTTTAACCAAAACCTATAGGAGATTAAGATTATGATGCCAGTAAGAAGATCAAACCAAACATGGTTACCAAGTATTTTTAATGATTTCTTTGATAACGTGGCCGTCCGCAAGCTGGCCCCCGATGTGAAGGGCCAGATCATCTGCCTCGTCGGCCCTCCGGGTGTCGGCAAGACCAGCATCGCCCGCTCCATCGCCGAGAGCCTGAACCGCAAGTATGTCCGCATCAGCCTCGGCGGCGTGCGGGATGAGGCCGAGATCCGCGGCCACCGCCGCACCTACATCGGCGCGATGCCCGGCAAGATCATCACTGCCATGATCTCTGCCAAGAGCGCGAACCCCCTCATGCTGCTGGACGAGATCGACAAGCTGGCAGGCGACTTCCGCGGCGACCCGGCCGCAGCCCTGCTGGAAGCGCTGGACCCGGAGCAGAACGTCGCGTTCAAGGATCACTATCTGGATATCCCGTTTGACTTGAGCGATGTGTTGTTTATCACCACGGCCAATACTACGGATACCATTCCGCGTCCGCTGCTGGACCGTATGGATGTTATTGAGCTTTCCAGCTATACGCGCGTGGAAAAGTTCGAGATCGCCAAGCGTCACCTGCTGCCCAAGCAGCTCGCTGCCACGGGCCTGAAAGGCCGTGTGAAGCTGACGAACTCCGCGCTGTACGGCCTGATCGACGGATATACGCAGGAAGCGGGTGTGCGCAACCTGGAGCGCGCCGTCACCGAACTGCTGCGCAAGTGCGCCAAGCGCATCGCGGCGGGAGAGGTGGAGACGCTTTCTGTAAGTGATAAAAACCTGGAAGAGATTTTGGGGCCGAAACGCGTGAAACCGGCTTTTCTCAGCCGTAAGGACGCCGTGGGCGTGGCCAATGGCCTTGCGTGGACCAGCGTGGGCGGCGAGATACTGCCCATCGAGGTGCAGACAGTGCCCGGCGGAGCAGGACGGCTGGAACTGACGGGTTCTTTGGGCGAGGTAATGAAAGAGAGCGCCAAGCTTGCCATCACCTACGCAAAAGCCCATGCGGAGGCTTACGGCTATGATGTTTCCGTTTTTAAGGATATCGATATCCACATACACGCGCCGGAAGGAGCCATTCCAAAGGACGGTCCGTCTGCGGGCGTAACGCTGACAACGGCGCTGGTGTCGTGCCTGTCCGGCCGCCCGGTGCGTTCTGATGTGGCCATGACGGGTGAGATAACACTCCACGGGCAGGTGCTGCCCATAGGCGGCCTCAAAGAAAAAAGCATGGCCGCCTACCGGGAGGGGATGAAGCTGGTGCTGATCCCGAAAGACAATGCTCCCGATTTGTATGAGGTGGACGACGCCGTGAAAAACGGTTTGACGTTCCGTCCGGTGAGCACGTTGGAGGAAGTTCTGCGCACGGTGCTGCTGCCCGCTAAAAAGCCTGCAAAGGCCGCGAAAGCGCCCAAGGCAGGCGGGGAAAAGCATACGCGCCCGGTGCCGCCGGAAAAAGCGGAACCGCAGCTCAGCATCCGCCAGTAAGGAGGCACGCATGGATACGACGAAAGCCGAGTTCAAGGCGTCCTACGGCCTTTCTTCTCAGCTGCCGGAACGGGACCGCGCGGAGATTGTTTTTTCCGGGCGCTCGAATGTGGGAAAGTCCTCTCTGATCAATAAGCTGTGCAACCGTAAAAGCCTGGCGCGCGTGAGCAGCACGCCGGGCAAGACGGCTACCATCAACTTTTATACGGTGGGCGGCGTCTATTTGGTCGATCTGCCGGGTTACGGCTACGCCAAGGTGGCGCAGGGCGAACGGCAGCGCTGGGATAAACTCATCAACAGGCGAAAACAGGATCAAGCATGGCGGCGGAATCCCCGCGCAAGGCGTTTGTGGGC
>OGWV01001640.1_pt1 | contig 14002 bp, 12 predicted proteins | sample 1576081 | NCBI WGS metagenome assembly OGWV01 (sample SAMEA3541541, study PRJEB24748) | human gut metagenome | biome: human gut; feature: human-associated habitat; material: faeces | place: China | collected 2012 | reverse complement strand
GTTATTGACCGTGGTCGTGAGCTTTTTGATTACGTTGACCGAAATTTCGGCTTTTTGATGATCTCGGCCACAGGCTTGCCTATTTTTTCGGAAAGATCCTTTACGGTTATGGTCTCGGTAGTCAGCACGGCCTTGTCGATCTTTACCGGCTCCGGCTTATGTAACGCCTGCTGCTTGCGCTTCTGCTTGCGGCTCATTGGGGCGTCGTCGTCCCAGCTGCCTGCTGCTCTGGTGTTTTCCTTCATAATGGTTTTCTTATTCTTTGGCGCCTTGCGCTCCTCATCTCTTGTCTGGGGTTTCTGGCTCCGGCCCTTGCCCTGATCCCTTACGGAAGGCGCAGCGGATTCCATGGTGCGGGCCGCCGGCTTAGGCTGGTAGCCTCCCTGTACGGGGCGCTGCTGAGGTCTGTCTGTGCGCTCCGGGCGGTCTGCGGGCCGCTGCGGCCTGTCAGTGCGTGGCTTCTGCTGCCTGCCGTCCTCTCTGCGCTGAGGTTCCCTGCGCTCATAGGCCGGGCGCTGCTGCTGTACAGGCTTATTTGCCGGTGCGGGTTTCGCCTTTGTCTCAGGCTTTTCTTCAGGCTTCCTATCCGCCATTGCAGGTTCCTCCGCCTTTGCCTGTACGCTTTCCTCCGCCTTTGGCTGTACGCTTTCCTCCGCCTTCTGCTCCTTCATCGGCTCCGGCTTCGGCTTCTCATTTACTTCGCTCTTGCTCTCTGCCGGGGCTGGCTGCTCCTCCGCCCTGTCGTCGCCTACGTGGAAGGCAAGGTCACCCTCGCTGGTGAGGACCTCGCGGAGTCTCTCTGCCCTTTCTTTTTCCATGCGTTCCTTTTCGGCGCGCTTTTCTTTATCTATAAGCTCGCTTTCCGCCCGCTTTACGGACTGAAGGGCCGCCCCCAGATCGTTCTGCATTCGCTTTACTCGCTCCAGAAGCTCCTTTGCCTGGGTTTCAAATTCCCGTGCGGAATCCATTGTCTTGTTTGCCATAGATATTACCCCCCGGTATGTTACTTTTGCTGTGAAGTCTTATACGTCTCTTCTATCATACGGGCAAAGCCCGCCTCTGTCACCGCGGCTATCATGCGGTTATCCTTTCCTATCGCCCTGCCAAGGTCTTCGAGATACACGCAGGGTATGCCGGCTCTTTGGCACATTCCCTCGTAGCGCTCCCGCGTTGCGGCTGACACGCCGTTATCCAGAGCTATTGCGAGGGCTTTTTTGTCCTTAACGGCTCTTTCCGCGCCAAAGTCGCCTGATATGCACTTCCCGGCCTTGGCCGCAAAGCCCAGAGCTGTACGCAGACGGTCATTCTGCATCGCCGGTTATCTCCGAAGCGAGCTTTGAAAAAACCTCGTCCTCTATTCCGTGCTCCAGCGCCCTTTCCAGCGCTTTTATTTTGCGGGCCCTGTTCAGACACTCTGCGTTGGCGCATATGTACGCGCCGCGGCCGGAGACCTTGCCGGTGCGGTCCACGCTTATTTCGCCCTCGGGAGAGCGGACTATGCGCAGCAGCTCCTTCTTTGGCTTCATCTCGCGGCAGCCCACGCACATTCTCATAGGCACCTTCTTAGCAGGCATTGCTGATCCTCCAAAACTATTCCTCGAAGCCGCCGTCCGCCTCGCTGTCGGCGTCCGCTATATCCATGTCCTCTTCGGCCTGGCTCTGGCTCTTTATATCTATCTTCCAGCCTGTGAGCTTGGCGGCAAGGCGGACGTTCTGGCCTTCCTTGCCGATAGCAAGGGAAAGCTGATTGTCTGGCACTATCACCTTTGCGGCCTTTTCCGCCTCGTTGATGTATACCATCATAACACGGGCAGGACTAAGGGACTTGGCAATATATACTGCCGGATCGGGATCCCACTCTATTATATCTATCTTTTCGTTATGCAGCTCGTTTACTATGCGCTCTACCCTTATCCCCTTCTGGCCCACGCAGGCGCCCACGGCGTCCACCTGAGGGTCGGAGGAATAAACGGCCACCTTGGTGCGGAAGCCCGCCTCCCGCGCTATGGACTTTATCTGGACTATGCCGGTCTGTATCTCGGGAACCTCCAGCTCGAAAAGCCTCTTAACAAGGCCGGGGTGGGTACGGGAAACTATTACCTGCGGGCCCTTGTTGGTCTTGCGCACCTCAAGGACGTAAACCTTCAGCCTGTCGCTGGTGTTATAAGTCTCCCCCGCTATGGTCTCGGAGGCGGCAAGGAAGCCGTCTGTCTTGCCCAGCTCTACATAGATGCCGTTCTTCTCTACCCGCTGGACTATGGCGGTAAGCACCTCGTTTTCCTTCTCTACGAATTCATCGAATATGACGCCGCGCTCGGCCTCGCGAATACGCTGAACCACCACCTGCTTGGCGGTCTGGGCCGCTATGCGGCCGAACTTGCGTGGGTCTACCTCCTCCTCCAGAACGTCGCCCACTTCATAGAGGGAATTGATCTTCTTCGCCTCGGCAAGAGATATCTCCGCATAGGGGTTTTCCACCGTTTCGGTGACGGTCTTGGAGGCGAATATCTGCACCTCTCCCGTATCCCGGTCCACTGTGGCGCGGACGTTTCCCACTGCGCCGTAGTTGCGCTTGTATGCCGCTATCAATGCGGATTCAAATGCGTCTATCAGTATATCCTTGCTTATCCCGCGCTCTTTCTCTATGGCGTTCAGTGCCTCTATGAATTCGGCGTTCATTGTCAATTCTCCTCTTCTGTCTCTATATTTTCAAAATCTGCTTCTAATTCGTCAAGGTCCTTTTCCAGAGCCTTGAAGTCTATATAGGGCTGCACCTTTGAAGCGTCCTTTTTCTGGAAGGTCATCTCCTCGCCCTTTACGCTTATGGTGAAGGAATCGGGCGTATATGACAAAAGCTCGCCCGTATACTCCTTTTTGCCCTTGAGCGGGGCGTAGAGCTTTACCGTAATGGGGCTGCCGAGGCTGCGCTGATAGTCCCTATCCTTTTTGAGCGGCCTGTCGATGCCTATTGAGGACACACTGAGGTAGTATGCCTGCTCTATGGGGTCAGCTTCGTCCAATATGGGGTCTACGGCCCGGCTCACCGCCTCGCAGTCGTCTATGGTGGCGCTTCTTCCGTCCTGATGCTCTATGTACAGGGTGAGCACCCAATTACCCTGCTCCTTCTGAAACTCTACCTCATCCAGCTCGTAGCCCATGCCTGTAACTACCGGCCGGAGAAGATCGTCCACTGTTTGGGTGGTTTTCATTATATTCCTCCGCTATTCAAAACAAAAGAGCAGGACGCGCCCACTCTTACTTGAAAACTAAAATACAGCAAACTTGCCATATACCAACAGCAAAATTGTACCATATGCGGCACTATAATGCAAGCATATTATTTCGCATCAAAGCGCCGCACATACCGGCTTCTTTAAAACAGGCAGAGCTGATCCGTCTCGGGCAACCCGTTCAGGCAGCCGGCTTCCGCAAGCGCCTTTATCACTGCGGAGTTGGCGCCGGTGCGGGCCTGAAAATTTTCTATGGAGGTATACTCGCCGCCCTTTGCGCCTTCGGCTATGCCTATAGCGGCGTTGGCTCCCACGCCCGCCACCGATGAGAAGGGCGGACGTATCCTGCCGTCCTCTATTATGAACTGGCTGGCCTTGGATTTATACAGGTCCACAGGCAGCAGCTCTATGCCGCGCTTGTTCATTTCAAAGACCACCTCCAGTATTGTCAGCAGGTCTTCTTCCTTTTTATCCGCATCGTTGCCTTTTTTCTTTATGGCGTTTATGTTGGCAAGCACCTTCTGGGCGCCGCCCTCCGCCTGGGCTATGTCAAAGGCGTCCGCCCGGACGGTATAGTAAACGGAATAGAAGGCGAGGGGCATATGCACCTTGTAGTAGGCCACTCGGAAGGCCATCATGACGTAGGCCGCTGCGTGGGCGCGGGGGAACATGTACTTTATCTTTTTGCAGGAGTCTATGAACCACTGAGGCGTATCTATGGAGCGCATATGCTCCTCCATCTCAGGGGTAAGGCCTCTGCCCTTGCGGACGCTCTCCATAGTTTTGAAGGACATGGACGGGTCGCCGCCTCTGAGTATAAGGTAGTTCATTATATCGTCTCGGGTGCATATTACCTGCGACAGTGTCGCGGTGCCGCTCAATACCAGCTCCTGAGCGTTGCCCAGCCATACGTCGGTACCGTGGGAAAGGCCGGATATCCTGAGCAATTCCTCCATTGTAGTAGGGCGCGTATCCTTGAGCATCTGCCTGACGAAGGTGGTGCCGAACTCGGGTATTGCTATGCTGCCCACGTCGCAGTCCAGCTCGTCCAGCGTCACGCCCAGAGGCTCGCTGGTGCGGAATATCTTCATGGTTTCAGGGTCGTCAAGGGGTATTGTCTGGGGGTCCAAGCCGGTAATATCCTTCAGCATTCTAAGCACCGTCGGATCATCGTGGCCCAGTATATCCAGCTTTACCAGCCTGTCGTCCATGGCGTGAAAGTCGAAGTGGGTGGTTATGGTATCGCCCTCGCTGCGGTCCGCCGGGTACTGCACCGGGGTGAACTCCATTATATCGTTTTCCTTTGGCACTATGACTATGCCGCCGGGATGCTGGCCGGTAGTCTTCTTAACTCCTGTACAGCCCTGCACCATGCGGTCCATCTCGTCCTTGCTGGCGTTTATGCCGTTTGCCTCACAGTAGGAGCGGACGTAGCCGTAGGCTATCTTGTCCTTTACACCGGATATGGTTCCGGCGCGGAAGGCGTGGCCCTCCCCGAACATCACCTCAACGTACTTATGCGCTACAGGCTGATAATCCCCTGAGAAGTTAAGGTCTATATCCGGGGTCTTGTCGCCCTTGAAGCCCAGAAACACCTCGAAGGGTATCTCGTAGCCGAGCTTTTTGTATTTTGCGCCGCAGATGGGGCAGTCCTTATCCGGCATGTCCACGCCGCAGGCATATTTCGTGCGGTCTATGTCGAAGTCGCTGTGCCGGCAGTTGGGGCAGACATAGTGGGGCTGCAATGCGTTTACCTCGGTTATGCCCGCCATGTTGGCCACGAAGGAAGAGCCTACCGAGCCTCGGGAACCGACGAGATACCCGTCGCTGTTTGACTTGTGTACAAGGCGCTGTGCCATAAGGTACAGCGAGGAATAGCCGTTGCCTATGATGGAATTCAGTTCCTTATCAAGGCGCTTCTGCACCACCTCCGGCAGCTCGTCCCCGTATATCTCGTGAGCCTTCTTCAGCGCCATATTCCTCAGCTCGTCGTTTGCGCCCGGAAAGGTCGGGGCGTATGTGCCCTTTTCTGACAGGAATGCCTTCATTCTCTCGCAGCTGTCGGCTATCATGTTGGGGTTGGTTATCACTACCTCCCTCGCCTTTTCCTCGCCCAGATAGGAGAATTCCTCCAGCATCTCATCCGTGGTCTTGAAGTATAGGGGGGCCTGCTGCTCCGCGTCGTCAAAGCCTCTGGCGTGCATTATTATGCTGCGGAAAAGCGCGTCGTCCGGCTCCAGGAAGTGTACGTCCCCCGTGGCCACCACAGGCTTGCCCATCTTGTCGCCCAGGGCTACTATCCTGCGGTTGAGATCGCGAAGCCCTTCCTCCGTGTCCACTGTGCCGTTTCGCATAAGGAAGGCGTTGTTGCCTATGGGCTGTATCTCGAGATAGTCGTACATGTCCGCTATGGACATGAGCTTTTCCTCGCTCTCCCCCCTGAGCACCGCCCGGAACAGCTCTCCTGCCTCGCAGGCGGAGCCTATTATAAGGCCCTCGCGGTGCATATTGAGAAGGCTTCTGGGTATCTGCGGTACCTTGCGCAGGTGCTCGAGGTGAGCATATGACACGAGGCGGTAAAGGTTCATAAGGCCCTCGTGGTTCCTGGCCATTATGATTATATGGTAGGTGAGCCTGCGTCCCTTTCCCTTTTCCCTGGGGACCGCGTCTATGAGCGGCAGCTTTTCTATGTCCTTTGCGGTCATCTCGGACAGTACGGCGTTCATTATCTTTGCCGCAGTCCTCGCCCTTTCCATAGCTCTGCCGCCGCAATGCTCCACGCCCAGCGCCTCCGCCGCAGTCCTCATATCCGTCTGCTTGCTTTCCCTGTGCAGGTAATGAAACAGCATGGAGGTGCTTACGCAGTGCGCGTCCAGCTCCATATCAAAGCGCAGGCCGTGCTGCCTGAGGTTGTTCAGCTCCAGCGGGTCGTGTATCACCTTCACTCCATCGCCTATAAAGTCATACAGCTGCTTCAGCCCGTCCTTCAGGCTCACGCCGCCGTTTATCATTTCGCGTGTAAGCCCTGTCTCCTCGGCCATGGCATCGGTCAGCGCCGCGCCGCTGTTGACTATTATGGATAAGCCTTCCTTTTCGCCGCTCTCGTCAAAGCGCAGCGCGGCTATCTCGAATACGTCGTCCTCCTTTACGCCGGGATATGCTACCACTCCTATCGCCACGTATTGCTCCGGCCGCTTTATAAGCTCGCTGTCGGGCATGAGGTATCCCTCGACGCCCAGCAGTATTTTTATGTCCTTGCCGTCCTTTTTCAGCTTGTCTGCCTGTGCCACCGCATCCGGGAAGGCGTGTACCACGCCGTGATCCGTTATTGCTATTGCCTTATGGCCCCAGCGGGCGGCGGTCTTTATGACTTCCTTAACGTCTGTCAGGCCGTCCATGCTGGACATCTTGGTATGAAGATGCAGCTCTACGCGCTTCTCCTCGGACTTGTCCGTGCGCACCGCTCTTGGCTCCCAGCCCACGTCCCGCGGGAATACGCACATTCGCCTGAGCCACTGATCCATCATATACTTTCCGGAGACGATAAGTATATCCTTCTTTTTCTGTATGCCGGCTATGGTATCGACGATGCCATTCTCGCCCTCCTCGATAAACATCTTGCAGGGCAGCGTGTTTGTATGGTCGCTTATGGCAAATGTCAGTATAGTCCTGCCGTTTTTCTGCTTTGTAGTCTCCAGGGTCAGTATCTCGCCCTTTATTGTGACGTAGCCCATAGTCTCGTCCACGTCGCGCTGCTGGATTATTGCGGTCTTTTTTATGGGCTTGCCATATATCACGTCCGCCCTGTCGGGGAGTGCCTTTTTCTTGGCCTCCGCAGCCTTTTTAGGCTGCCAGGAGGGCCGTTCCTCTTCCTTGGGCAGCGTCAGCTCCATGGTATCGTCCGCTGTAAGCTCTATGTCAGTCTCTATGCCATACCGATCGAGGTAATATGACTTTACCGTTTCCCTATGTCTCGGATCCGAGACCAGCTCGAACACCTGCCGGGGTATCCTTACCTTGAGCGTGCCGCTCTCATAATCCCAGACGGAGCTGTGTATCGCGGGGCGGCATACCGGCAGTATGTCGCACCATGTCTTTTTGAGTATGTTCAGCGTATTCTCGTCGCGGGCGGACAGCAGCGCCGAAAGCCCGCCGCACCTGATTATTACCTTTGTGCGGCAGCCCGGCATGAGGGCGCAAAGCTCCCTCTCAAGACAGGCTATGTTTTCGGCGCTGGTTATATGGCCGCACCGCACGGTAACGGTCAGCAGATTTTCACGCTTGTTCAGTCCTGCATCTGTTATCTCGCCGTCTCCAAGGCCGTATTTTTCAAATATAGTCAAAAGCTTCTGTTCCATAGTCTATTCCATCATGGCCTTCGCCTCGGCTATCAGCTCGTCTACAGCGGTTTCCAGCGGCACCGTCCTGAAGAGCTTGCCGCCCTTGAACAGGGCGCAGCCGCCCTTGCCGAAGGCCACGCCTATATCGGCTTCAGCCGCTTCTCCGGGGCCGTTTACAATACAGCCCATCACGGCTACTTTAAGGTACTTTCCCTTGGGTATCAGGCTGGAAAGCTCATGCTCCACCCTGTTGGCGGCGCTGAGAAGATCGGTGCAGGTTCTGCCGCAGGTTGGGCAGCTGACTATTTCCACTCCTTCTTTTCTGAGGCCCATGGCCTGCAGTATCTCCTTCGCTGCGTAAACCTCCTGTACAGGGTCGCCGGTCATGGATACGCGCATGGTATCCCCTATGCCGTCCACAAGAAGGGCGCCCATGGCGGCCGCAGCCTTTACAAGGGCCATTTCACCGCCGCCAGCTTCCGTAACACCTATATGCAGGGGGTAATCGCACTCCCTGCTCATAAGCCTGTAAGCCTCAATTGTATTCGGCACGTTGGAGGATTTAATAGATATGACCATGTCATAATAGCTCTGTTTTTCCAGCATGCGGACGTGCTTCAGCGCGCTCTCAACCAGCGCTTCCGGCTTTGGGCCTCCGTACTTTCGGAGAAGCTCCTTTTCCGCAGAGCCGCCGTTTACCCCTATGCGCATGGGAACATGATGGGCCTTGGCGCAATCCACCAGCCTTTTTACGTTTTCCTCTCCGCCTATGTTGCCGGGATTGAAGCGCAGCTTGTCCACGCCGTTTTCCATGGCGGCTATGGCGAGCCTCCAATCAAAATGTATATCCGCGACGAGTGGTATGTGTATCCTGCTCTTTATCTCGGGTATTGCCTTTGCACATGTCTCATTGTACACGGAAGAGCGGACTATCTCGCAGCCCGCCTCCTCAAGGGCCAATATCTGATCGGCGGTGGCTATCGCGTCCGCCGTGTCGGTATTGGTCATAGACTGTATGGTGACGGGGGCGCCGCCGCCTATCTGCACCGCCCCTGCCATAACTTTTCTTGTTTTTTTCATCCTTCCCCCACAAGTCGGTCTGCCGCTATGCGGCTAAAACAGCTTTCTTACGTCCATTACCGTAAGCAGTATCATAAGGCTGAAGAGCAGCACCAGCCCCGCCATATGTATCATTCCCTCCTTCTCGGGAGGTATGGGCTTGCCGCGAACCGCCTCTATCACCATGAACAAAAACCTTCCGCCGTCCAGCGCCGGAATAGGCAGTATGTTCATTATGCCAAGGTTGATGCTGATAAGCACTCCGAGACGCAGCACCACCTCAAAGCCGGCCCTCACCGCCTGACCTATTATGCTTATGGTGCCTACCGGTCCAGCTACATCGTCGGAGGTTACGCTTCCCGTAAACAGGCCGCCCAGCACCTTGAACATCTCTTTTACAATATAGCAGGTGTAACGTACCGAATTTGTCGCAGCCTCAAGCAGGCCGTAGCGCAGCCTTTCGGGAGATATGTATATCCCCAGCCTGTTGCTGCCGCTTTCGGGGTCGTATATGTCGCGGGCGGTAAGCGTCACGTCCATGCCGTCACGTCGTACGGTAACCTCTATTCTCGCAGGATCAGCCTGCTGTATGTAATCCGTGCATTCCGCATAGTAGGTTATGCTTTTGCCGTCTATCTCGGTTATGATATCGCCTACCTGTATGCCCGCGGCCTCCGCCGGGGTGTTCTCTGCGGTAAAGTCGTTTATCATCGGCATATACTCGCCGTAGGTCATAAGTATTATTACAGCCAGCACCACTGCCAGAAGTATATTCATAAACGGGCCGGCCAGTACCACTATCATGCGCTTCCATACCGGCTGCGCATTGAAGCACTCGGGATCGGATACACCTTCATCCTCACCGTGAAAGGCACATAGGCCGCCTATGGGCAGCGCCCGGATCGCGAAGCGGGTACCGTTTTTCTCCTTGCTGCACACCACAGGGCCCATTCCTATGGCGAACTCGTCTATTCTGAAGCCAAGCTTTTTGCCCGCGTAAAAATGCCCAAGTTCGTGTACGAATACCAGCACCGTAAGCACCAGCAGCGCGCCAACAATTGACAACAGCGTCATTTATGCGTTTCCTTTCTCAAATGCAAGCCTTCTCGCCTGCCTGTCTATTTTTATTATGTCCTCAAGGGAGAGTATATTCCCCCTGTCCGCCCTGCTCATGGCGTATCCGACCACGTCGGCTATCTCGTCAAAGCGTATCTTGCCCCGTATGAACATATCCACCGCCGCCTCGTTTGCGCCGTTATAAACTATGGGCAGCGCCCCACCCTCGCGCAGCGCCTCATACGCCATGGGTATCGCCGGAAATTTATCGGTATCAGGCGCATAAAAGCTTATTTTGCCCATGTCCTCAAGGCGAAGCCTTCCAAACTCGCCATGGATCCTTTCCGGGTACGTCAGCGCATATTGTATTGCAAGCCGCATATCGGGCCTGGATAATTGTGCCATATTGCATCCGTCCGTGTATTCCACCATGGAATGCACTATGGACTCCGGGTGTACCAATACGCTTATCCTTTCCCCGGGTATGCCGAAAAGATAGCTCGCCTCCATTATCTCGAGGCCCTTGTTGAAAAAGGAGGCGGAGTCTATAGTGATCTTTCTGCCCATTTTCCAGGTTGGGTGATGCCCTGCCTGCTCCGGCGTGACGGTTTTGAGCTGTTCCTTTGTATATTCCCTGAAGGGACCGCCGGAGGCCGTAAGTATGAGCCTTTGTATCTCGCCGTGGTTTCCCGCCGCCATGCACTGGAATATGGCGCTCTGTTCGCTGTCCACCGGTATTATGGCACCGCCCTTTTTCAGCGCGGCATTTACCAGGTCGTGGGCACAGACGATGCTTTCTTTGTTTGCAAGGGCAACGGTTTTGCCCGCTTCCAGCGCTGCAAGCAGCGGCTTCATTCCTGAAAAGCCGCTTATGCCATTTACTATTATGTCGGCGCCCTCATAGGCCGCCGCTTCCAGCACCGCCTGTTCACCGCCGGCTATTTTTGCCTTTATTCCGCTTTGCCTGAGCTTATCCGCCGCAGCCTCGTCCGCCATGGCAATATAATCCGGGCGGAATTCCTCCGCCGCTTTAAACATGGCGTCTGCATCTCTGCCCGCGCAAAGCACGGCCGCCCGGAATTTATCCGGATTAGCCCTGATAACGTCAAGGGTCTGCCTGCCTATGGAGCCTGTGCAGCCCAAAACAGCTATATTCTTCATTATCTATTGCATTCCTTTAGACCAGCATGCTGAGCCATACGTAACACAGCACCACCGGTGCGCACATGAGCACGCTGTCCAACCTGTCTATCACCCCGCCATGGCCGGGGAATATATTGCCGTAATCCTTTGCCCCTGCCCAGCGTTTTATGACGGACGCAAACAGGTCGCCTATCTGCCCTACTCCTCCGCAGATAATACCTACGAGCAGCATGGGAAGTATGGGCAGGCGCAGCCCCCATATGAATTGCAGCAGGAAGCATACAAAGCCGCCCAGCAGCCCGCCGAGAAAGCTTCCGTAGCTTCCCTCAACCGTCTTATGAGGGCTTATCTCGGGGCACAGCTTTCGCTTGCCCATGGAGGAGCCTATGTAATAGGCCAGCATGTCGCCCATGAGCGGGCATATGAATACCAGCAGCAGACCCACGTTTTTGGGCGATACGAGCCCGTCGGCGGGCATTATCAGCGCCAGCATTCCAAACAGTGACATGGGATATATCAGCATAAAGGCTGAGTATATGCTTTCCTCCGTGGTGCGCAGCCTGTTGAATATCCTCTCCGCCGCGATGAGCATCAGGCACAGCGCCCCGAGGAGCATTATGGCGGTAGCGGCGCTCATCCTCGCCGCCAGGGCCGCCGGAAATGAGGCTACGGGGAAGCACAGCGCCGCAAAGATGTATGCGGGCGCCGCGAATATGTTCTTTTCCGTCTTTTTATAGATCATGTTTGACATCTCATATACCGCTATCACCGCCGCCACGGTAAATACCACGGTGCGGAATATGCTGCCGAGAGCCACTATGCCCACGAAAAGCAACCCCAGCAACGCGCCTACTATTACTCTGGTTTTCCTGCCGCTATCCATTATGCCGCTTCTCCTTTTTGATGATTTATTCCGTCACCGCGCCGAACCTTCTGGTGCGCCGTTGGTATTCCCTTATGCAGTCCGCATATTTTTCGTCCGTAAGCTCGGGAAATGTCACGTCCGTGAACACCAGCTCAGCGTATGCCGCCTGAAGCAGCATGAAGTTGGATAACCGCTGCTCTCCCGCCGTACGGATTATCAGGTCAAGATCCGGCAGGCCCGCCGTATACAAGGCGTTCATAAGATCAGCTTCGTCTACGGGCTTTCCGCGCTCAATAAGGGTATTGCAGGCGCGTACCACCTCTGCCCTGCTGCCGTAGTTCAATGCAATATTGAGCTTCAGGCCGGTATTGTTTCTGGTTTTGTACATGGCCTCGTCCGTCTCCTGGCCCATTTTTTCCGGAAATGCGGACATGTCGCCCATTATGCGTATGCAGACGTTGTTTTTATCCAGGTCGTCCAGTTCGCTTATAAAGTATTCCAGAAAAAGATCGAACAGCGCCCCTATCTCTTCCTTGGGCCGCTTCCAGTTTTCGGTGGAAAAGGCGTACAGCGACAGCACCTCAATACCTATATCCGATGAAAAACGTATAAGCCCTCGCAGCCGTTCCATGCCTGCCCGGTGGCCAAGCTTTCGCGGCAGGCCCCGCCGCGTGGCATAACGGCCGTTGCCGTCCATTATTATGCCTATATGCCGTGGCAGTTCCGGCACCAAGCCTACGCTTTGAGGCTGTATCTTTGCCATTGTGTAAAAATATCCTCCGATACAAAAGGGGATGCGGAACTAACCGCTATCCCCCATATTCGCAGTCTGTTTTGAACAGGGCCCATATGAGCTCAACCGCATTGCCATCAGTACGCTGCCTTATCACCCGTTTTTCGTTGCCGTTAAGTCCCTTGCGGCTGCGGGTCTCTACGCACCTCACGCTGTATCCTTCGGCTTCCAGCAGCTCTTTCGCCCTTCCAAGCTCGTATCCAAGTACGGATATCAAACCGTCATTATCTCCTTTTCCTTATCAGCAATGACCTTGTCAATGTTCTTTATGAACTCATCGGTAGCCTTCTGGGCCTGCTCTTCCTGGCGCTTCTGGTCGTCCTCAGTTATATCGCCGTCCTTCTTGGCCTTCTTAATGGTATCGATGGCGTCGCGGCGGATAGAACGTATAGCTACCTTAGACTCCTCGCCCTTCTTGCGCACCAGCTTTACAAGCTCCTTTCGGCGCTCCTCGGTGAGCTCGGGGAATACGAGACGTATGAGGCGGCCGTCGTTGCTGGGGTTAATGCCCAGGTCGGACTTCTGTATAGCCTTCTCTATTTCCTTTATCATAGTGGCGTCATAGGGTGAGATGACCAGCAGCCTCGCTTCGGGGGAGGATATATTGCCCAGCTGGTTTATCGGCACCTGAGAGCCGTAATAGTCAACCATTATGCGGTCAAGGGCCTGGGGGTTCGCACGCCCGGCCTTGAGGGTTCCGAGGTCACGCTCCAAAGCGGCTACGGTTTTGGTCATTTTTTCTTTTGCGGTTGCGACAGCGTCCATATTTGAACCTCCTGAAAGTTTATCTTATAAAAAGCTCAGCTATATTTTACAGGAAATGCCTGTTTCGCACAATCCCCAATTAGAGATTGTTCACAGTATCGCCCGCTTTATACCTTACTTCACGTTGTCTATCAGCGTACCTATGCTCTCGCCCTGAACGGCTTTTACCACGTTGTCCGGGTCCGCCATGGCGAAGGCAAGTATAGGTATGTTCTGCTCCTTGCAGAGGGTTATGGCAGTAAGGTCTGTAGCCTTTAGTTCACGTTCGATGACCTCGTCGTAGGTGAGGTGCGAATACCTTATGGCATTCGGGTTCTTCTTTGGATCGTCAGAATAGATTGCGTCTACATTCTTTGCAAGGAGCATTGCGTCCGCGCCTATCTCGGCGGCCTTGAGGGCAGCTGCGGTATCGGTAGAGAAGAAGGGCAGACCGCTGCCGCCTGCAAATATGACTACCTTACCTGCATCGAGTGCGGCGTGTGCGGCCCGTGAGGAATAGCTGTCCGCTATTCTTGGCATATCTATTGAGGACATCACCACGGCAGGGATCCCCAGCTTCAGCAGGCAATCCTGCACGGCAAGAGAGTTTATGACAGTCGCCAGCATACCCATTTGATCCGCCCTGTTGCGGTCCATATCGCCGGAGCTGCGGCCACGCCATATATTGCCGCCGCCTATGGTTATGCCTATCTCTGCTCCAAGCTCGTGAAGCCGCGCCACCTGTCTCGCTATAGCCTCCGCCTTGTCAAAA
>OGWV01001638.1_pt1 | contig 14015 bp, 12 predicted proteins | sample 1576081 | NCBI WGS metagenome assembly OGWV01 (sample SAMEA3541541, study PRJEB24748) | human gut metagenome | biome: human gut; feature: human-associated habitat; material: faeces | place: China | collected 2012 | reverse complement strand
ACGTGGCACACCATTGACCGGCACGAGGCCTGGTACCTGATACAGAAGAGTCTTGATGTTAACACCAAGGTTCTTAGGATTAAGAAGTCCGCTGTCAAGAGCTTCGTCACGGATCGGACGGAAGTAATCAGCAATCTCAGCCAGGAGTTTCTGATCAAATCCAGTATCATATGGTGTGCCTTTGAAGGTTTCTACCATAACCTCTGTTGCCGGCTGGGAAGTTCCCAGAGCAAATGGAGACATTGCAGTATCAATAATATCAACACCTGCTTCTACTGCTTTCAGGTATGTCATAGAAGCAACACCGGAAGTATAGTGAGTATGGAGGTCGATCGGAATGCTGACAGCATCTTTCAGTGCTCCAACAAGCTCAGTTGCTTTATATGGAAGAAGCAGACCGGCCATATCTTTGATACAGATGGAATCTGCACCCATCTCTTCGATACGTTTTGCAATATTTACCCAGTACTCAAGAGTGTATGCATCACCTAATGTGTAAGAAAGAGCAACCTGTGCATGTGCTTTTTCTTTGTTGGCAGCTTTTACTGCTGTCTGAAGGTTACGCATATCGTTAAGGCAGTCAAAAATACGGATAATGTCGATTCCGTTAGCAGCAGATTTCTGTACGAAGTATTCTACTACGTCATCTGCGTATGGACGATATCCAAGGATATTCTGTCCACGGAACAGCATCTGAAGTTTTGTGTTTTTGAAACCGTCACGTAATTTACGGAGTCTTTCCCATGGGTCTTCTTTCAGGAAACGAAGGGAAGCATCGAAAGTAGCTCCACCCCAGCACTCTACTGCGTGGTAGCCGACTTTGTCCATTTTATCAACGATCGGGAGCATCTGTTCTGTGGTAAGTCTTGTTGCAATCAGAGACTGATGAGCATCACGGAGAACAGTTTCCACAATTTTTACAGGTTTTTTTTCTAATTCAGCCATTATGTTTTCTCCTTGTATTTATTAAGTACTCTAGGTCAGACTCCAAAGATAGCCATGAAGGTTCCAGCTGCAACGGCTGTTCCGATTACACCGGCTACGTTCGGTCCCATCGCATGCATCAGAAGGAAGTTTGTAGGATCCGCTTCTGCGCCGACTTTCTGAGAAACACGGGCAGCCATAGGAACCGCAGATACACCTGCCGAACCGATTAGAGGATTGATCTTTCCGCCTGACAGTTTACACATCAGTTTACCAAGCATACATCCGCCAAAGGTACCAAATGCAAACGCTACAAGACCAAGAACAACGATTTTCAGAGTGTCAATATTAAGGAATGCTTCTGCACTTGTGGAAGCACCTACAGATGTACCAAGAAGGATAACTACGATATACATCAGGGCATTGGAAGCTGTTTCTGTCAGCTGTTTTACAACACCGCACTCTCTGAACAGGTTACCAAGCATGAGCATACCAACCAGCGGAGCTGTTGTAGGCAGGATCAGGCAGACAACGATTGTGATAACGATCGGGAACAGGATCTTCTCCAGTTTGGAAACCGGGCGAAGCTGATCCATTTTGATCTTACGTTCTTTCTCTGTTGTGCAGAGTTTCATGATAGGCGGCTGGATGATCGGAACCAGTGACATATAGGAATATGCTGCCACTGCGATCGGTCCCATCAGTGCAGACTGTCCAAGTTTACCTGCAAGGAAAATGGAAGTCGGGCCGTCAGCACCACCAATGATGGAGATAGCTGCTGCTGCTTTTCCGTTGAATCCAAGGAAGATTGCAAGGAAGTAAGCTGCATAGATACCAAGCTGTGCCGCAGCACCCATCAGGAAGCTGATCGGGTTTGCGATCAGCGGACCGAAGTCTGTCATCGCACCGACACCCATGAAGATCAGGGACGGCAGAATTGCCCATTCATCCAGTTTGTAGAAATAATACAGCAGGCCGCCTACGCCGTTTGAGGAATCCTCAAAGCTCAGCATGATATCCGGGTAGATATTTACAAGCAGCATGCCAAATGCAATCGGGACAAGCAGCAGCGGCTCGAATTCCTTGGCGATTGCCAGGTAAAGGAACACGCATGCCACCAGAATCATCACTACATTTCCCCATGTCATATTGAAAAATGCAGTCTGATGAATCAGGTTGTCCATCGTAGTCGTAATATAAGACATTTCGTTGACCTCCTGTGTCAGTAATCAGGGCCGGACAATCCGGATCAGTTTAAGGTTGCCAGTAATGCACCTGCTTCGATCGCGTCGCCGACTGCTACATTGATGCTTGCCACAGTACCGTCCTTAGGAGCTACAACGGGGATTTCCATCTTCATTGCTTCGATGGTAACAACCGGATCGCCGGATTTTACAGCCTGGCCAACCGCAGCGTCAATCTTGAATACCTTGCCGGCTGCGCCTGCTTCTACGCGGATGCTGCCTGCTGCACCTGCCGGAGCTGCTGCTTTGGGAGCAGCCTTGGGCGCTGCTTTCGGAGCTGCCTTAGGTGCGGTCTTGGGTGCTGCAACCGGTGCTGCACCGCTTTCTTCTACTGTAACATCATATACGTTTCCGTTTACGGTAATGGTATAATTCTTCATGATTCAATCCTCCTGTGAGTAATATGCTTTTTGCTCAGGCATTTTTCCAGCTTCCGCTGCGCCGTCTGATACTTCTTACAACAAATCCGTCTGTCGATGTGCTGCCTTCGCTTGCCGCAATCGCCGCCGCGATTACTGCGATCAGCTCTTCATCTGAGGTTTCTTCCTCTTCTTCAACAGGCGCTGCAACAACCGGTGCCGCTGCCGGAGCAGCTGCAGGCTGTTTGTTCTTCTTGGAAAACTTTTCCTGAATCTGCGGGATAAACTTGAAGCAGCCGATTAACAAGCTGATCAGAATCAGGATAATAAATACCGTTCCCATACCCATCAGGGTGTTAAGGGCTGCATTTAACATCAGCTCACCCATGGAACGCTCTACATTTACTGTGATGGAAGACAGGCTGCCCTGGTCATTGATAATCAGGGTAACAACCGCATTATGATCCGCACCGGAAACGCTCGCTTCCACAATCGCCTCGTCGGAACCAATCTCTACTTTATGATCTGTCACTCCATTATATGCACCCAGATCGGACATCGCCGATTCCCAGCTGGAAATGCCGGCGCTGATAACCGCGTCGCTTGCATACTGATCCTGCATGCCACCGGTTACAATCTCGTTCAGTGCGTTTACCACCTGATCAGAATAATTGATCAGGCTTGCTTCATCGATCTGCAGCTGGCTTTCCTGCACCTGGTCTGCTTTGCCGCACGCGGCTGTACCGATCAGGCAGGTCACCATACTTAACAGCAGCAAAAATTTTTTCATATGAAACAGCTTCCTTTCTTAGACTGTGCCGTGCTTTCTGACAGGACCGTCCTCCCGTTTGGTGAACAGCATCTCGAATGCACCGATCACATATTTTCTGGTGTCTGCTGCTTCGATGATCTGATCTACATAGCCTCTCTGTGCTGCGCTCTCTGCGCTGGTCTGCAGTGCTTCATACTCTGCTGCGCATGCGTCGATCGCTGCAGCATCCTGACCGTCACAGATAATCTTAGCTGCCAGCTTCGCATCCATTGTGCCGATCTTCGCATCCGGCCATGCATATGTAATGTCTGCGCCGATTGCCTTGGAGTTCATAACGGTATAAGCGCTTCCGAAAGCCTTGCCGATTACAACGTTTACTTTCGGAACGGTCGCGCCTGCAAATGCATAGGTCAGCTTTGCAGCAGCCTTTGCGATCTTCTTCTCTTCACATTTGCTTGCAGCATAGCCTGCAACATCTGTCAGGGACAGAACCGGAATGCTGAATGCGTCGCAGAAGTTTACAAAATCAGCAGCCTTTTCACAGCCCGCCGCAGAAAGGACTTCACCGAAGTTTGCTGTTTCCTTGCCTTCTTCATCATAGATGCGGCTGCGGTTTGCAACTGCACCGACTGTCTCGCCGTTTAAGCGCAGGAAGCCAGTTACCATATCCTTGCCGTAAGCGCTCTTTACTTCTACAAAGTTCTGATCATCTGCCAGCATGGACAGGACAATCGTGGTATCTCCGTTATAGCCTGCAGCATCTGCGATGTCACGGTTTAAATCGTCCTCGCATTCGCCGTAAGCGTCGTTTTCTTCGTTATTGCCGGGGATCATGCATACCAGCTCGCGAATCTGGGAAAGGATTTCCTCCTCTGTGCCCACGAAATCAACCAGTCCGGCTTCCTCACTCTGGAATTTTGCAGAAGAGGTATCGTCCTTCTCTGTCCAGCTGCCTTCCATAGCGTTCGGGGAATTTACGAACAGCTTTGCTTTTTTGCTTTCCATAAAGGTAAAGTCTGTCAGTCCCGGAATCAGTGCCAGACCGCCGCCGCAGCTGCCAAATACTGCTGTGATCTGCGGAATCACGCCGGATGCCAGAGCCTGTTTGCGGTAGATTTCACCGAAACCGTTTAACGCATCCGTTGCTTCCTGTAAACGTAAGCCTGTGGAATCAATCAGTCCGATCACCGGCGCACCTGTCTTACTTGCCAGGTCATAAAGGCCTGCAATTTTTCTGGCGTGCATCTCGCCAACGCTTCCCCCCAAAACAGAAGCATCCTGGCTGTACACATACACAAGGTTGCCATCGATCACCCCGTAGCCGGTGATCACACCGTCGGAAGGGGTTTTTGTCTGTTTCAGATTGAAATCTGTAGCTCTGGCAGTTACCTTCGCGCCGATTTCAACGAAACTGTTTTCGTCGAGTAAAGCTGTAATTCTTTGACTCGCTTGTGAAGTATTGCTCATTTTTTCAGCCCTCCATGTTATATTGGGTAATATAATAGACCAGTTAAGATCCGTACTTTAGAAGTATAACACGAAAAAGTGCAGTCTGCCAGATATATTTTAGAAATATTCTACTTATTTATTTTTAAATTGCTTCTCTTTTACAGCGGTTTTTACAACAACACCAGGGCAAGAAGTCTTTTCAAGCAGTAACAATAGGTGATTTTCGGTACCCCAAATGCCGCTGTAACAGGTAATTGCTCATAAAGCGCGCCATTTACCAGATAGCTCACCGTCCCGACCTGTTCACCTTTTTCGACCGGGGCAGTCAACTGTCCGGGCAGGCTCACGCGCACATCCGTCTGATCGCCTCTGGAAAGCAGCATCCGAATTTCCTTTTTTGGACAATTTAACGAAACCTTCGCAAGCTGTCCGTTTTCCACCAAAAGCGTCTTTGGCAGGTCAGGCTGCTGCAGACTTCTTTGGTCAAATGCTTCCAATCCATATTCCAAAAGCAGTCTCGCATCATGCCATTTCCATGTGCGATTGTTTGGCCAGCCGCATGCCAGCAACGCAATGGTAAAGCTTTTTTCCCCTTTTGTAAGTGCGCCCACATAGCAATATCCCGCTTTTCCGGTAAATCCGGTTTTCCCGGACAGCATTCCGTCCATCATCTGTAAAAATGCGTTGTGGTTTGCAGCGCTGACTGCCCTGGTTCCGGTTTCAAACGTTCCATCCTGTGCTTTTTTCAGGCTGTAAAACTGCCGGGAAGCCGTCCTCGTAATTGTAAGAAACGTTTCCTTTTGAGGAGACATAAACGCACAGTAGCGCATGATAGCGGCGAGGTCTGTCGCCGTACAGGAATGATGTTTTTGTGTGCCGTCTGTTTCAAGCTCTGCGTCCAGTCCGTTCGGCGTGATAAAAAACGTGTTCTCACAGCCGATTTCCTTTGCTTTTTCATTCATTTCCCGGGCAAAGGTAAGCACTGCCTTCCTGCTTTCTTCCTCTGTGTGCAGGCTGCAGTCCATGGAAAGCCCAGCCGCCTTACTCCCGTAATACTCTGCAATCACCACTGCTGCATCGTTGTAGGATTCCAACATCAGCCCGTAAAGGAGATCCTCCATCCGGTAATGCTCGCCCTTCTGCACGCCCATATGTACCTTCGGTTGTCTCGCCGCGTAAGAAGAAACCGGCAGGACGTCCTCCGGATTTCCAGTTTCCAGTGCCAAAACACATGTCATGATCTTCGTCGTGCTCGCCATCGGCAGGACTTCGTCCCCGTTTTTGGAAAACAAAATACGCCCGTTCTCCGCGTCCATCAGGACGGCGGCACGGGCGTACAGCTCATTGGTTAAACTTGTCTCATTTTTTCGTTCGTCTGCGGTTTCTGCGGCAGATCCGGACGCTGCATAGCTATTTCCGGCGTTCACAGTCATCTCTGGTACAGCTGCAGTCGTAAACAACATCAGCACGAGCGCTGTCAGTGCTCCTGCAGATTTCCAGTTTCGATTCCCGATCGGCATATTTATTCCCCTTTCCGGGATTTCTTCCTATTATATGCCGCAGGACAGCTGTGATATGCGAATCACGTCTGCAGCTGCAGCACCGCCTCCTGCTCTGCCTGCTCTTTGAATTCTTCTACCTGTACGGCAGACAGCTCCGGCAACTCTTCCAGAGAGCCTACGCCAAACGACCGCAAAAACTGTTCTGTCGTGCCGAATAAAAGCGGGCGTCCTGGCGCATCCAGCCGTCCCAGCTCTTCTACCAGATTGTATTCTACCAGACGGTTGATTGCATGGTCGCAATTGACACCTCTGATCTTCTCAACGTCAAGACGGGTCACCGGCTGCTTGTAGGCGATGATCGAAAGGGTTTCCAGCAGCGTGTCGGTCAGCGTATATTTCTTCGGAGCTTTGGCGATACGGATCAAATAATCGTAAAATTCCGACCGGGTACACATCTGCCAGGAATCTTCGAGCGAAATCAGGTTCACACCCCGGCGCTCCTTTTCCCAGCCTGCACGCAGTTTTTCCAACAGCTCCCGCGTTTTTTCGGGTGTCTCACCAATTGCTTCTGCCAGTCGTTTCGTTTCCACTGCTTCCCCCATCGTAAAGAGAATTGCTTCCAGCGCTGCTTCCTTTTCTGTCAGCTTCATGCCATTTGTTCCTCCCTCGATATCACCGTCATATCATCATTGATCGAAGCCTGCTCTACCGTAATTTTTCCGGTTTTCATCAGCTCCAGCACCACCAGAAAAGTCACGATCACTTCGACCTTGCTGTGCTGTTTTTCCAAAAGTGCCCGGAAGGAAAACCGTTTATGTGTCCGGATAAAATCTTCCACATAGACCGCTTTTTGGTCTACGCTGACCTCATCCTTTTCGATTCTGCCAAAATTGCTGCGCACCGGGTCTTTTTTGTCCTCCTGGCGTTTCAGGATTCCCTCAAAAATCTCCTGTAACTTCGCCAGCGTCATATCTTTGAGCAGTTCGTTGTAATCCAGCGGCGGACGATACGCCTCCACCTCTTTGGGAACATCCTTTTCCCTGTAAAAGCTCTTCGCCGCATCCAGCTCCATGTCCCGCAGCTCGAAGGACATATACTTATACATCTTGTATTCCAGCAGCTTTTCCACCAGCTCTGCTCTCGGATCTTCTTCCTCACCCTCTTCATTGACCTCACGGGGAAGCAACATCCGACACTTGATGTCCAGAAGTGTTGCCGCCATCAGCAAAAATTCGCTCATGACGTTCATGTCTTCCGTCTGCATCTGACGGATATAATCCAGATACTGTTCCGTGATTTCCACGATCGGAATATCGTAAATATCGACTTTATTTTTTTCAATCAAATGTAAAAGCAGATCCAGCGGACCCTCAAATACTTCCAGTTTGACCTCAAGCGCCATATTTTTCTCCAGTAAGTGCCTTTAAAAATTCCATCTGCCGACAGACAGACAATCGGAATCTTTTTACTCTTCTGTGACCAGATCAATGACCACAAGCTCCGCCGGATTGAACAGCCGTACCGGAATTGTATGGCTGCCCAGCCCTCTGCTGACAATCATCTTTTTCTGATTCTGTTCATAATAACCGCCGTCATATTTCGGGAACAGCCGATAGGACGTGGAAATCACCCCGCCGATACCCGGAATCCGTACAATTCCGCCGTGAATATGTCCGGAAAGCGTCAGATCCGCGCCCCAGCCGGCATAGGCGTCAAAAAAAACCGGATTGTGGGCAAGCAACACCTGAAAATCATTTCGGTCAGCATGTCCGACCATCCGGGAAATTGTTTTCGATTCCAGTTTTGTGCGATCCAGCTTCTGATAATATTCTCGCGGCAAGTCAAGACCGGTAATGCGGATTCCATACTCCGGCAGCAAAACGCTGCCGTTTTCAAGAATCCGCACATGGTTTCCTTTTAAAAACGCACGATAGGATGCCCCCATTTTCCCATAGGTTTGCGGTTCCCGATAAATCCGGTATTCGTGATTGCCGTTTGCATAATAAAGCGGATACTCTGCAGAAATCGCCCTGACAAGCTCCTTTGCATGTTCCATTGACTTCCCTGACCGGGAGGTAATCAGATCTCCTGCGCACAGAATCAGATCCGGATTACTGGACTTTATCGCAGCGAGCAGCTTTTCATTGTGTTTGCCGTAGGATTTGTTGTGCAGATCTGCAAGCAGAACCACTCTGCAGTTTTTTTTCAGCCTCCGATCTGAAATTCGATAGGAAACTTTCACAAATCGATTGCTGTCACATATCATCACAACCAGCAGTATAAGTGCTGTCAGACATAACAAAATGACCAGAATCTTCCACATAGGCATCCTCTCTTTTTGAATCTGTAAAGCCATTTCCGGCTTTTATCCGCATCTGCTCCTGCAGCATCCTTTTACTGCCTCTTTCCACAAAACTCACAGCAAAAACGCTGTCACCGCTTTTTTCACATAATCTCTGTAAAACGCTTTTTCCACGTTGCTTGCATACAAAATGGGAACCGTACCGATCTGCTCTCCGTTCAGGCGATAAATCGCTTCGCCTGCCTTTGTGCCTACAACGACCGGTGCCTCTGCCTCTTTTGGGACAGAAATCCTTTTCTGAACCATAGAAATATCGTTGCCATCGGTATCCAGCCAGACAAACTCCGACGCATAGACGACCGGAACCGTTTCTTCCTGTCCGCCTTTTACGGGAACTGGAAGAAGCTGGTCTTTATTATCGTCCCGGTACAGGGCGCTGACGCTGTAACCGTAAGAAAACAGCGTTGCCGCATCCAAAAAACGTGCCCTGGAATCCGGTGCAGTCATCACGACCGTAATCAGGTCTATCCCATCTTTTCTGGCAGTTGCAGACAGACAATATTTCGCCTTCGCCGTTGAACCGGTTTTCAGCCCCGTCGCCCACTGGTACTGCTTTAGCAGCTTGTTGGTGGACGAAAGTGTAAACGGCGTGCTGCCCCGCGCCGTCGTATGGGTAATATCCTCCATCCAGATTCCGGTATACTGATAGATATCTGGATATTTCTGTACCAGCTCGCGGCTCATAATCGCCACATCCCGTGCCGTTGTATGGTGGCTGTCGTCATCCGTCAGTCCGCAGCAGTCCGTAAAATGCGTATTTGTCATACCCAATGATTGTGCCTTTTCATTCATCTTTGTAACAAAGGCTTCTTCGCTTCCGCAGACGTATTCCGCCATCGCAACCGCTGCGTCATTGCCGCTTGCAACCGCAATACATTTGATCAGCGTTTCCACTGTCTGCACTTCTCCTGCTTCCAGAAACACCTGCGAACCGCCCATCGACTGCGCGTGTTCACTCGTCACCACTTCATCCGTCAGATGGATCTGTCCCTGTCCGAGCGCTTCAAAAATCAGCAGCAGCGTCATAATCTTGGTAATACTGGCAGGCGAGCAGATCCGGTCTGCATCCTTTTCAAAGATCACTGTCCCGGTCTGCGCTTCCAGTAAAATGGCAGAAGGGGCCGACACCGTTACCGCCCCCTCTGCTGCTGTTCCATCCAGTCCCGGAACCAGGGATGCCATAAAAATCAGCAGAAATGACAGCCATGCTGCCAAGACTTTTTTCCAGAAGGATTGTCTCATTTCATACACTCCGTCCATCCGTTTTACCACTATTTTTATGTCCCTGCTCCCGGATTATTCCTTTTTCGCTTATTTCTGCGCAATCGCTGCTGCAGCTGCCGCTGCAACGGTCTCTGCCGGAACGACTGCTCCGGTAGCTGTATCAATCGTCACACCTGTCGCAGGATCCGTTACCCATGTTGCAGGATTGATCACCGGCACTGCAGTTGCCAGACCGTTTGCATCAAACACATAGGTCACGCCGCCTACTGCCAGTGTCGTATTGACTGCCATCGCGCCGTTTGTCTGGAAGTAACGCATGCCGGAAGCATCCGTATACCAGCCGTACTGCATTGCGCCGTCTGCTCCGAACAGATAAGTCACGCCGCCGATATTGGTCAGCCCGGTCGCCATCACGCCATTTGTATTGAAATAATATTTGTTTGTGCCGACTGTCAGAAGTTCGTTGGCTGCCATAGAACCATCCGTCTTAAAGTATCTGGTTCCTGCGGTCGAGTCGCTGTAAAAGCCGTACTGCATTGCACCATCTGCCCCGAACAGATAAATCTTGCCGTTTAAGGGGATCATGCCTCTCTGCATCAGGCCATTGGAAGCAAAATAATATTTCTTTCCGCCGATTTCCACCAGATCAGTCAGCATATGGCCGTCCTTGGTATCCATGTACATCATGTTGATGCCGTCGCCGAGCCAACCCTTTTTGTACAGCGTGCCGTCCGTATTCATGAAGTAGCGCTTACCTCCATCCTCTATGAAGCCGTACTGCATTCTGTAGTTCTTATAATAATATCTGCCGCCCGCACGGTCTACGAAGCCGTTTGCAACGATCAAGTTGGAGTAATCCTTGAACTGATAGTTTACATCCACACTGCCGTTTATGCCCGCAACGACACCACTGTTGGAATACTGCCAGAACGCCGGATTGGGATATTCGCATACCGTGTTGTACTGTGCAATCCATTTGTCATAAGGGGTTGCCGCGATCTTGCCGACCATCCAGTTTTTGCTGGAATAAACCATCGGATAATAGCCTGCCTGCTGTACGGTGCTGCAAAATGCCACCGTTAGTGCTGCCAGTTGATCGGGGGACATATTTTTATGGATGGAATCCTCCAGGTCATATACGACCGGATAGCTGACCGAATAAGGCTCCATCGCCGCAATGGCAAACTGAGCCTCTGTCATCGCACCTTCTACGGTTGTGGCATACGAATAAACGTAGACGCCGACCTTCATGCCAGCTGCAGTCGCTCCCGCCATATTTACTGCATAATACGGGTCTAAACCGCTCTTTGCGCTTCCCGCCTTGATGAACGCAAAGCTGTAGCCTGCATTTTTGACTGCGGACCAGTTTACCGCGCCCTGATATTTGGATACATCAATTCCCTTTGCCAGCGGTGCCGCCGCCTTAGCAGTCACCGGTGTTGAAAGAAACGTTCCTGCCGCTACCGCAGCCGCCAGCACAAAACCGGCAATTCTCTTTCCGAATCCGAATTTCATTTGTCCTCCTATGTACTGTGAAAATTTGCGAAACGGAATCCTGCCTTGCAGGATTCCTCACCTGCGGCGGGTCGCATCCGCGGCATCTTTCCATTCCGCCGCAGTGTGATCCCATCCGATGGACTTTTTTTCACAATACGAATGTATTGTGAAAAAAAGTCCCTGGGGAAAACCCTCAGGGACTCATTCCTTTAGTTATATTTGCGTTTTCTTGCTGCTTCAGACTTTTTCTTACGCTTTACGCTGGGTTTCTCGTAGTGTTCTCTTTTGCGGATTTCCTGCTGGATACCTGCCTTTGCGCAACTTCTCTTGAAACGACGCAGAGCGCTATCTAAAGTCTCATTCTCTTTAACGATGATATTAGACATATACTCTCACCTGACCTCCCTTCAGTCCCTCTCGTATCCACGACTGACCGGGTTAATAATGTACAAAATTGATTAACTCACATGCACATGAACTATTATAACAAAAAATTCTGATTCGTCAACAGTTTTTTCAAAATATTTATTTGTCAATCTGTCCTGCCAGAACCTTCGCTGCTTCTGCTATTGCTGCATCGATTCCTGCCGGATTCTTACCGCCTGCCTGAGCCATGTTCGGACGGCCGCCGCCGCCACCGCCAACCAGTGCCGCAATTCCTTTGATCAGGTTACCTGCATGGGCGCCCTGCTTCATTGCAGCATCTGTTGCCATTGCGATCAGATTGACTTTTCCATCCTTTGCGGAAACCAGAACAACAACACCTTCTCCAAGCTTTTCCTTTAACTGGTCACCAAGATCGCGCAGGCCGTTCATATCCACATCTGCTACGCTGACTGCCAGAAGCTTCACGCCGTTTACATCCTGAACCTGATCCATAACGTCACCCAGCGCCTCTTTTGCAGCCTTGCTCTTTAAGGATTCATTCTCAGCCTGCAGGCTCTTAAGGTCTGCCATCAGGTGCTCCAGCTTCTCCTGCAGGTTTGCAGGGGTTGCCTTTACGGTCTTCGCAGCCTCTTCCAGCTTCTTCTCAAGATCGTTGTAGTAATCGAATACGCCCTGTCCGGTCAGCGCTTCAATTCTGCGCACACCTGCAGCAACACCGCTCTCGGAAAGGATCTTGAATGCCTGAATTTCTCCGGTGTTGGAAACATGGGTACCGCCACAGAACTCCTTGGAGTAATCGTCCACGCATACAACACGAACCGTATCACCGTATTTTTCGCCAAATAAAGCCATGGCGCCGGATTTCTTTGCCTCATCCAGAGTCATCAGTTTGGTGACAACCGGGATATTTTCTGCAATTTTTTCATTTACTGCCTTTTCCACCTGTGCCAGCTCCTCTGCTGTCATTGCTGAAAAATGGCTGAAGTCAAAACGCAGATGTCCTGCATTATTCAGGGAACCCTGCTGCTCTACATGAGTGCCGAGTACATCCCGCAGTGCTTTCTGAAGCAGATGCGTTGCTGTATGGTTTTTGCAGGTTGCGCTGCGGTTTCCCTTATCAACAGACAGCGTTACTTCGTCGTCCAGCTTGAACATGCCGCTTACCACATAGCCCACATGACCGATTTTGCCGCCTTTTAAGTGGATCGTGTCTTCTACTGCAAATTTTCCGTCAGCAGAGGTGATCACACCCTTGTCGCCTTCCTGACCGCCCATTGTGCCATAGAAAGGAGTTGCATCTACAATAATTGTACCCTTGTCGCCATCTGTCAGTGCTTCCACCACTTCATCCTCTGTGGTCAGCGCGCTGATTCTGGAAACCGCCTCCAGTTTGTCGTAACCAACAAAGGAAGAGGTGATTGCAGGATCAAGAGACTCATAAACAGTCGCATCTGCGCCCATATAGTTGGTTGCCTTCCGTGCTTTTCTCGCCATCTCACGCTGCTTCTGCATCGCTGCATTAAAGCCGTCCTCGTCAATGGAGAACCCTCTTTCCTCAAGGATTTCTTTTGTCAGGTCGATGGGGAAGCCGTAGGTATCGTACAGGCGGAACGCATCCTCGCCATCCATTACAGTCTTTCCTTCTGCCGTCATCTTTTCTTCCAGATCCGTCAGAATTGCAAGTCCCTGATCGATCGTCTTATTGAATTTGTCTTCTTCCTGCGTCAGGACATTTAAAATAAAATCTTTCTTTTCTTCCAGCTCCGGATATCCGTCCTTACTGCCTTCGATTACTGTTGTGCTCAGATTTGCAAGGAATTTACCGTCGATGCCGAGCAGTCTTCCGTGACGTGCCGCACGACGGATAATTCTGCGCAGAACGTAGCCGCGCCCTTCATTGGAAGGCAGAATACCGTCGGAAATCATAAACGTTGCGGAACGGATATGGTCGGTGATGATACGGATGGAAACGTCCCATGCGTGCTCTTTGTGATACTCCTTGCCTGACAGCTCACAGACACGGTCGCGCAGCGCACGGATGGTATCTACGTCAAAAATGGAATCCACGTCCTGAACAACCACTGCCAGACGTTCCAGACCCATACCGGTATCAATGTTTTTCTGTTTTAATTCGCTGTAGTTGCCGTGGCCGTCATTATCAAACTGGGAGAATACGTTATTCCATACTTCTATATATCTGTCGCAGTCGCAGCCAACGGTACATCCAGGCTTGCCGCAGCCGTATTTTTCGCCGCGGTCATAATAAATCTCAGACTCGCAAACATTGACTTAACA
>OGWV01001637.1_pt1 | contig 14015 bp, 10 predicted proteins | sample 1576081 | NCBI WGS metagenome assembly OGWV01 (sample SAMEA3541541, study PRJEB24748) | human gut metagenome | biome: human gut; feature: human-associated habitat; material: faeces | place: China | collected 2012 | reverse complement strand
CAGGGTTAAGTCAATTACCTGCGAAGCTAAGTATAAAAAGTTTTTGACGCTGCAACAACGGTAAACATGACGATCATTTTTTTCTGCATACGCTTTGGAAACTTTAACATCGGCTTTTTCGGTCTTCTTTTTGCCATTCTACCACCTGAATTATTTTTTTGCCTGAAAATTCCCTCTATTGCGGGATTTCATTATACTGATTCATGTAGTCTGTCTTATCTACAGAGTAGTAGACGATCTGATCCTGTGTTGCATAAAACATACCAAGTTCATTGATTGCCTTCTCCTTGATCGCATCGAGGTCTACTGCGGTATTAATTCTCTTGTAAGCCTCGTCATTGTCAGCCTTAAGGTCTGTCACCTGGCTCTCTAAACTTGCGATTGCTTTCATTCTTGCCGTTACATCGGACTGAAGCTTAATATAAGCTCCACAGAAAATGCCAAATACGGTCACTGCCATTGTCAGGAATACAACATAACTTTTGCTCATGCGAAGCGCTTTTTCCTGATTTCTGGCTGCGGCACTTGAATACGCGGTTTTTCGGCATTTTAGGAGTCCAAAAAATCGCAACATCTAGTTTTTGTGCATTTTTTTCATACTAGATTTAGTGTTTTCATGTTTACAAACCACAAGTCAGATGATATAATGTGAAACCGTATTCACGTTTTTTATTTGGATACCAAAGAAATACACTGACAGATAGTTTTAGGAGAGGGTTTATGAAAGTTATCAAACGAGATGGTCATACAGTGACCTATGACCGCAGCAAGATCATCACTGCCATCAAAAAGGCAAATGCTGAGGTTGAACCAGGTGAAAAAGTAACCGATGAAAAAATTGAGGAGATTGTTCAGGGGATTGAAAGCAAGAACCGCCCACGTATGCTGGTGGAGGATATCCAGGATATCATCGAGCAGAAGCTGATGGCGGACGGCAAGTTTGTACTTGCCAAGACTTACATTATTTATCGTTATACCCGTGAGCTTGTCCGTAAGGCAAATACAACGGACGATTCTATTTTAAGCCTGATTAAAAACCGTAACAAAGATGTTATGGAAGAAAACTCAAACAAGAACGCAACGGTTGCCTCTACCCAGCGTGACCTGATCGCCGGTGAGGTATCCAAGGATCTGACACGTCGTGTTCTGCTGCCAGAGAAGATTTCTAAGGCACATGATGAGGGCGTACTGCATTTCCACGATGCGGATTATTTCTTACAGCCAATCTTCAACTGCTGTCTGATCAATATCGGCGATATGCTTGATAATGGGACTGTAATGAACGGAAAATTGATTGAGAGCCCAAAGAGCTTTCAGGTAGCCTGTACGGTTATGACACAGATTATTTCCTCGGTTGCCAGCAGCCAGTACGGCGGACAGTCTGTAGATATCCGTCATCTCGGCAAATATCTGCGCAAGAGCTACAACAAATATAAGAACAAACTGGTTGAGGAATTCGGAGATAAGATTGACGATGCAATCCTGGAGCAGATGGCACAGGACCGCCTGCAGGACGAGCTTCGTTCCGGTGTCCAGACAATCCAGTACCAGATCAATACATTGATGACAACCAATGGACAGTCTCCATTCGTGACATTGTTCCTGAATCTCGATCCAAACGACGAGTATATCGAGGAAAATGCAATCATCGTGGAGGAGATTCTCCGTCAACGTCTCGAGGGCATCAAAAACGAGAAGGGTGTGTATGTGACACCTGCATTCCCGAAGCTTATTTATGTATTGGATGAGCACAACTGCTTAAAGGGCGGAAAATATGACTATATTACGAAACTGGCGGTCAAATGTTCAGCCAAGCGCCTCTATCCAGATTACATCTCTGCGAAAAAGATGCGTGAAAACTACGAAGGCAATGTATTCTCCTGTATGGGATGCCGTTCGTTCCTCTCTCCATGGAAGGATGAGAACGGAAATTATAAATGGGAAGGACGTTTCAACCAGGGTGTTGTATCCCTGAACCTTCCACAGATTGGTATTCTGGCAAAGGGCAATGAAGAAAAGTTCTGGAGCATGCTCGACGAGCGTCTGGATCTGTGCTACGAAGCTTTGATGTGCAGACATAATGCACTGCTTGGTGTTACCTCGGATGTCAGTCCGGTACACTGGCAGTACGGTGCGATTGCCCGTCTGAAAAAAGGTGAAAAGATTGATCCATTATTGAAGGATGGATACTCTACAATCTCCCTTGGTTATATCGGCCTGTACGAGGTAACAAAGCTTATGACTGGCAAGAGCCACACCGAACCGGAAGGTGAGGAATTTGCCCTTCGTGTTATGAACCGTCTGCGCAAGGCTTGTGATACATGGAAGGAAGAAACCGGTCTTGGTTTCGGTCTGTATGGCACACCGGCAGAAAGCCTCTGCTATCGTTTCGCAAGAATCGACCAGGAGCGTTTCGGCACGATCGAAGACGTCACAGACAAGGGCTATTATACGAACTCTTATCATGTGGATGTCCGCGAGAAGATCGACGCATTCAGCAAGTTCCGTTTTGAAAGCCAGTTCCAGACCATTTCCTCTGGTGGTGCGATCTCTTATGTGGAGATTCCAAACATGCGCCACAACTTAGAGGCACTCGAAGAGATCGTGCGTTTCATCTACGACAACATTCAGTATGCAGAGTTCAACACGAAATCCGATTACTGCCATGTCTGTGATTACGATGGAGAAATCATGATCAATGATGACAATGAATGGGAATGTCCACAGTGCGGCAACAAGGATCACTCCAAGATGAATGTGACACGTCGTACCTGCGGCTACCTCGGCGAGAATTTCTGGAATGTCGGCAAGACGAAAGAGATCAAAGCACGTGTATTACATCTGTAAAGTCGAGGTTAGAAAATAGATATGAATTATGCGGATATCAAGCGCATTGATGTGGCAAACGGACTCGGCGTGCGGGTTTCCCTGTTCGTGTCCGGCTGTTCCCATCACTGCAAGGGCTGTTTTAACGAAGAAACATGGGATTTCAACTACGGAAAACCATTTACAGAAGCGGAGATCGAGCAGATCTTGGATTATCTGAAACCAGACTATATCAAAGGACTGTCACTACTCGGCGGGGAACCTTTCGAATATGTCAACCAGCAGGGACTGCTGCCTTTGCTTCGACGGTTTAAGTCTCTGTACCCACAGAAAGATGTGTGGTGCTACACAGGCTATGATTTTGAAAAAGATATACAGGGAAAAATGATGGTGATGTGGTCGGAGACACGCGAATTGCTCCGCTACATCGATATACTGGTCGACGGGGAATTCGAAATGGATAAGAAAGATTTGTCCCTCCGCTTCCGCGGCTCCTCCAACCAGAGAATCATCAACGTCAAGCGTTCGCTTGCAGAAAACAAAGTTTGTCTGGAGGAGGAATTTTACAAATGATTACCCATATGCAGGTAAATGTTAAGAAATTACACGAAAACGCAGTACTGCCAACCTACGGTTCTACCAACGCTGCCGGTGCCGATTTGTACGCATGTATCGATGCACCACTTACGATTGCACCACATGAGACGGTGATGGTTCATACCGGACTTGCCATGGAGATTCCAGAAGGTTATGCCGGACTTGTCTATGCCAGAAGCGGACTGGCTGCCAAACGTCATCTGGCTCCTGCAAATAAAGTGGGTGTTGTCGATTCCGATTACCGCGGTGAGTTCATGGTTGCTCTACACAATCACAGCAACGAGCCACAGACGATTGAGCCAAAGGAGCGTATCGCACAGCTTGTCATCACACCATATATCGTTGGTGATTTCGCAGTGGTTGACGAATTAGAAGAAACTGAACGCGGTGTCGGTGGTTTTGGTTCCACGGGACGATAAGATACTATTTCAAAACAAATGGGTGCACTAAGCAAGTGCACCCATTTGTTTCTGTTTCATTTTCTGAATATCTGCTGTCACATCCCGCACAGCAAACACAACCGAGGTCACATGTCCCTTTGCATCCCAGCATTGTGGTGTCAAAATCGAACAGGAACAAATTCCAAAATCATTCTCTGAGACAAATGTAATATAGGATTCTCCCTTCAGACGCTCATCCAGGTCTGACAGATTGACAAACTTTTGATAAGCGCCCCTATACGCCTGTCCCACGAAATTCTGAACGTAGCTTTCCAGCATAACTTTTGCAGTTGCCTGTTTCTGCAGCACCGCGCCGACTTCGCCTGGCATTTTGATGGCTTCCCACTCTCCCGTATCCAGGTGGATCAGAAGATTCAGTTTATAAATACTTCCGACCGCATTGATAATCCGAAACTGTTTCTGCATCTCCCGCATCGTATTCTGTGCCGACCGGTTTCGCAAAAACGTAAGAACCAGCAGGAAAAAGATATAAACGGCTGTACTAAACGCCAGAATCGTCGTTCGTGTTGCAAACACCTGACTCGAAGGATATACCACATACAATCTATACTGCTTATATCGCATCTGCCTTCCGTACCAACGTTTCCCGTTATATTTTAATTTTGTAATCCTGCCTTCCCTCCATACCGTATCATCTGTGATGTCAATCGGACATCCAACCACGGATTGCCCCTGCACATGGTTCTCATTTGTATTCAACACGATTTCACCATTCGTGATAACTACCATACCATCCATCTTAAACTGATGTCCGGAAAGCATTGTATCAAGGGAGATTTCATTCACGCCCATTGGGCGGAGTTCCACCTCATGATAACAGAGGATCAATCCGGTCACACCCTCTCTTGCGACGACTGCAAAATCATATGCCTTTTCTCCTATCTGCAGCCGCTCCATATAAGATTTTTCCGGATGCTCCAGAATCTGCGATACAGAATCATTCTTCAGTTCCTTCTCAAATAGGATCTGTGCATCTTCTCCACTGGAAAGAACGCAATTCCCCGCTTTGTCTGTCACGACAACCCCGGTAAGATTCTCATCCACCACATACGCATCCAAAATTTCCTTGTGAATTGTTACCCCATACTGCTCATACATTGCAATCGAGATTGCCTTTTCCTGCAGATTGATCAGATCCTTCGTCTTATCATCACTCACATAATTGTCGTACCGTTCACAGGTCTGACGTGCATATAGCAACGTCTCATCTGCCACGCCACTGACCGTCTGCTTCGCCATATAAGTTGTGAGCAAAAAAATAAATGCCAGTAATAAAACTCCCGCCACGGGCGGAATCAATCTTATCACGACATTTTTCTTCGCATGTTTCGTATATTTCACCATCATTTATCCCCCCTACGATATACTTGGTGCTTTTTTCATTTGTCCCCGCACCAATTATATGTCATGATGCGTCAGCTGTCTACCACTAATTTACAAAAATCCCCCGGAATATGAAAATTCCGAGGGGTTTCACTAAAAGAGAGGGACGGCTTTCTTTTACTCCAGATTCAGCTTATGCTTACAGGTAAGCGTCGTAGCCACGGAAAGTACCGCAATTCCGACAACCTCTATGATCGTAACCGTCACAAGCACAACCAGATACTGCTTTGCCGTCGATGAGATCTGCTCCAGAAATAAGTCAATATCCTGCTTTGACAGAATCTCACTGAACACAACAACAAGTATGCCGTATATCATCTGGATCAGAGCAAAAAACACAACTGACCATATGCGTTTTCCCTTTGTGAATGCATGGCCAAATGCATAGGCGGCATTGATCGTCCAGATATTGCACATCACACCGAGCCACATCATAAGAAGTGCCAATACACCATCCAGCACAATCAGACTCCGATCCACTGTCATCCCGGACATCGAAAGGAATTGCTGTACGAACCATACGAAATCACTGAACACCTCGAAATTCCCGGTTGCGACGCAGACAGCAAGCCCATAAACAGCAACCATCCAGGCAATCATCACCAGATCACAGATAAGTCTCGCGCCGATGAGTGTGGATGTCTTTACCGGCAGGGTATGGGTAAGATACCCCTGATCCTTGAAGAAGCGATTCCTAAAATCAAGGCATGGAAGCAGTACGACCATCACAATCACGGCAAACATTGCCAGAGCAAACATCACATCTACAAGCTTTACAAATACGGCAAATGCAGTCGTACCAACCACGTTATATAATTTATCCAGTCCGAGCACGATAACCGCAAAAAGCATCACACCGGCAGATATCATTCCGACTAATCCGGAACGGTTTACAAATTCATTTTTTATACATTTTCCTAGCATCGAAATACCTCCCTGAATATCTCATCGATTGACTGTCCTTTTTCTGCCCGCAATGCATCCGCATCCTTCTGACAGAGAATCTCGCCCTCCTTGATGAAGATGACTTCATCCAATATGTTCTCAATATCTGAGATCAGATGTGTGGACAGCAGGATCGTCGCTTTCTCATCGTAGTTTGTAAGAATCGTCTGCATGATATAGTCTCTGGCTGCCGGATCGACACCTGCGATCGGCTCATCTAAGACATAGAGTCTTGCCCGGCGGCTCATCACCATAATCAACTGTACCTTCTCTTTGTTACCCTTCGACAGCTTCTTCAAGGTCATATCCGGATCGATGTTCAAAAGCTGCATCATGTCATATGCACGCGCCTCGTCGAAATCCGCATAGAAATCCTTGAACATATTGACAAGCTGACGGATTTTCAGGTACTCGTTAAAATATGTCCGCTCCGGCAGATACGAAACAACCGCCTTTGATTCCGGTCCAACCTCATGTCCGCAGATGCGGATGCTTCCTTTCTCTGGCTGCAGCAGACCAACCAGCATCTTGATAAGTGTTGTCTTGCCACTTCCGTTCGGTCCCAGCAGACCGATGATCTTTCCTTCCGGCAATACCAGATTCAGATCCTCAAATACAGTTTTGGAGATCCCATATCCTTTCTTCACGCCGGATATTTCTACTAAATTACTCATAGTTTCCTTTCCTCCTGATTTATGGTTCTGATTGCTTATTCTGCTTTCGCAGCTGATTCTTTTAGAAATGTTTCAAGCACTGCACATATTTCGCTGTCCGCATATCCAAGACTCCGCATATTATCCACATAAGCCTGTATATGCTTTTTACTTAATTCCTCTCTCAAGCTTCCACCTCCTGCCTCTCTGTCTGCTACAAATCGTCCGGCTGTCCGCTGGGAATACAGCACGCCCTCGCGCTCTAGCTCTGCCAGTGCTTTCTGCATCGTATTCGGATTCACACCCGCGGTCACTGCAAGCTCCCGCACTGCCGGAACCTGATCACCTGGCTTCAAGGTGCCCTGCGCGATCTGCATCTTTATCGCATCCACAATCTGTAGATAGATCGGGGATTCATTATTGAACTTCCACGCCAATCTTTGTTCCTCCTTTTTTGTATTATTGTATTATCTGAATAGTACAATAATACAGTAGTACAATTTTGTCAAGTACTTTTTATAAAAATACGCCGAACATGTTTCATAATTGCTTTTAATCAAAAAATCGAGCAGGTTAACACCTACTCGATTGAACATTCTTATATAAATTTTCTTAGTTTATCTGCTTTGTCCCAACTGTATCATTTACGATCGTATCATACACGTCCATATCTACGCTGTCCGGGTACTTGAAGATCGGATCGATCTGTGCCTGCCACTTCGTAAGCGTATCCGATAAAGCTTCCTGTACCTGCTGATTGTAAAGCACGATCTTCTGCTCATTCGTCTTCGTCTGATCAGTCAGAGCAATCATCTGGAATACATGATAACCATACTGAGTCTCCACAACCGTGCTGTACTGTCCATTCTCCATGCTGTAGAGCAGATCATACACATCCTGTCCGTATGTCTCCAGAATCTGCGATGGACTCATCGTCTGCGTCTGCGCCTGATCCAGCTGGTAGTACTCTGCCAGCTTCTCAATTGCTGCACCTGTGTTGTCCTTCAAGTCTGCCGTCGCAAGTGTGCTGCACGCCTGTAGCGCATTTTCATATTGCTGTTTCTTCTGATCATCCGTGTATGGGGTTATCACGCCATTTTCATCCATACTATAACATGCAAAATACATATCATAGAAAGTCGTCATCCGCGCCTCTTCATCGGAGATCTCAATCTTCCGGTCATCTAAGATCTTCGCCTCCACCTTCGATGCGATTGCATTTTCCTGCATCACTTTCTCGGCTTTTTCCTTTGTGATTTCCATGTTCTGCAACTGTTCATCTGTCAGTCCCTCGCAGAAATCATCTGCCTTCTGATTTAACTCTGCCAGTTCATCATCGCCCAGTGTGATTCCAAGCTCCTCTGCATGCGCACACAACGTCTTGACACGGACAATCTCATTTACAACTTCCTCACGCGTCAGGTTCTCCATAGAAGTTCCCGCACCACCATCCGGAAGCACCGTCTGCCAGACATCACTGCCGTACTGCATCTCATACCGCTCCCGCACGGTTTCTATATAGATATATACCTCGCCCTTGGTTACCAGATTATTTCCATACTGAAACACCAGTGTTCCACTGCTTGTCTGCTTTGTTTCTTCTTCCTTTTTCTCTCCACAGCCGGAAAGCATCGGCACCATCAGGCAGATACACAACAATATTGCAATTAGTTTTCGACAACGTCTATTATGCTTCATGGTTCACATCCTCCGTATTATACAATGTGCGGATATCCTCAATTACCTTCTCGCAGGAAGATACCATCTCTTCCTCGATCAGCTTCGACATACGGATACGGAAATATGTCTGTTTGCCCGCGGTAAGCCGCAATGTGTTCTTATACCGTTTCAATAACGGATTGACCCGTTCCGCCTGCACAGGTGCCTGCGGCAGCATGTAAAATCGCACCTCGTCGCCTACGTATTTGATATCCGTAATATAAACCTCATGTGCAATTGCTTTCAGATACGCCACATCAAGCAAGCGGAAGAACGGCTTTGGCGGCTCTCCAAACCGGTCACGCACCTCCTCTAAGATGGCATCATTATCCTCGCGGTTCGCACATTTTGAGATTCTCTTATACAAATCCAGCTTCACATATTCATTCTTCACATAGCTGTCTGGAATATAGGCATTGAGCGGAAGTTCTACGTTTGTCACGAACTCCTCACGCACCGTCTCACCAGACAGACGCCGGATCGCATCGTTCAACATCTGGCAATACAGATCATAACCGACTGCCTCAATATTTCCCGACTGCTCCTGTCCAAGCAGATTTCCGGCTCCACGAATCTCCAGATCCTTCATTGCTATCTTATACCCGGAGCCAAGATCTGTAAACTCCCGGATTGCTTTCAGCCGCTTCTCTGCGACTTCTTTTATCATCTTATCGCGCTTATAGAGCAGGAATGCGTAGGCACTCCGGTTGGAACGTCCAACACGTCCCCGCAGCTGATAGAGCTGTGACAGACCGAACCGGTCTGCATCATGTATAATGATCGTATTGACATTTGGGATATCCAGTCCCGTCTCAATGATCGTCGTCGATACTAGCACATCAATCTCACCCTTGATAAAACGGCGCATCATCGCTTCAAGCTCCCGCTCCGGCATCTTGCCATGTGCAAATTCAATCGTTGCATCTGGCAGCACCTGACGGAGTTGTCCCGTGATGTCCGCGATCGTCTCTACCCGGTTATACACATAATATACCTGTCCGTTTCGCGCAAGCTCCCGGTTGATTGCCTCTTTTACAAACTCCAGATCGTACTCCATAATATACGTCTGGATCGGCAGCCGGTCGACTGGCGGCTCTTCCAGCAGACTGATGTCGCGCAGTCCAACCAGACTCATATGCAGGGTTCGCGGAATTGGTGTCGCCGTGAGAGTTAACACATCCACATTTTTCTTCATCTGCTTGATCTGTTCCTTGTGCTTGACGCCGAACCGCTGTTCCTCGTCAATGATCAAAAGTCCCAGATTTTTAAATACAATATCCTTGGAAAGCAGCCGGTGTGTACCGATCACAATATCAACCATACCGGACTTCATCTGTTCCAACGTCTCTTTTACTTCCTTCGGCGTACAAAACCGGGACAGCATGCGGATATTGACCGGATAGTTCTTCATACGCTCACAGAATGTATTGTAATGCTGCTCGGCAAGAATCGTCGTCGGTACCAGATATGCTACCTGCCGGTTATCCTGCACTGCCTTAAACGCAGCGCGGATTGCAACCTCTGTCTTTCCGAATCCTACATCCCCACAGACAAGACGATCCATGATCTTACCGCTCTCCATGTCGTGTTTGGTATCGTCAATGGCTTTCTGCTGATCCAATGTCTCCTCATATGGGAACATCTCTTCAAACTCCCGCTGCCATACGGTATCCTCCGAATATTTGTAGCCCTGCGTACTCGAACGAATCGCATACAGCTCGATCAGTTCCTTTGCGATATCCTCCACATGTCCCTTGACACGTGTACGCACCTTTTCCCACTCTGGACCGCCAAGCTTGTTCAGCTTGACACGCGCGCCATCCTTGCCGGAGAGCTTACCGATGCGGTCGAGCTGCTCAACAGGCACGAACAATTTACTGCCCTTTGCATACTCGATACTGATATAGTCCTTCATGCGTCCATCGGTTTCCACCTTGTCGATACCGCGGTAGATTCCGACACCATGATTTTGATGTACGACATAATCGCCAACGGAAATATCCGAAAATCCGGCAATCTTCTCACCGGCATATTTCGGCAGCTTCTTCCGTTTTTTCAGTTCCTTCGAAGTAAATATATCGCCCTCTGCGATCACAAGCAGATGGCACTCCGGAATCTCAAACCCCGTCTCCATTCGTCCGACACTGATGCGCACCTCGCCCGGTTTGAGCGGCTGTTCCCGGTTCTCAGTAAAGTACGCCATGACATCGTTATCCTGAAAGTTCTTCGCGATACGTTTGCCTCGTGTCGCGGATGGTGACAGGATCAGAATCCGATAATCCTTCTTCTTATATTTCTCGATGTCCTTCATCAGATCCTCGAAGCTGTTGTTGTAGCTGACAAGCCCCTTTGCATCAATCTGAAATGCGTACTGTTCCTTCCATGCTGGCTGCTTCTTGTACAACTCCGAAAGCAAGATCGGCGTACGATTTACCAGTCCTGCCACAACGGTCTTGGCATCATAAAGCACATTTGCCTGTGTCGGCAGAACATAACCGCCCTCCAGACGGCCTTCCATCGACATGCCAAACTGCATCGCATACGCACCAGCACGCTGGTTCACACGCTCTGGATCGTCAATGAAGATATCCGTATCTGTTGGGAAATAATCCAAAAACGACACCGTGTCGTCGTAGAAATATTCCACCATACTGTCTAATCCCATCGTGGAATTAAACTCCTTTAACTCCTCTAATACCGACTCCACCATCTTGTTCAGCCGTGCGTATTGCTCCGTGTGGAACTGTTCCTTCAAAAGCTTCGCCTGTGCCTTATGCTCCTTCTCCAGCTTGGCAATCCCCTTGCTGATCCGCACATCATCGAGCACCATCTCCGTAGATGGATAGATGACAAACTCCTCGACACGTTCCATCGAACGCTGGCTTTCCACGTCAAAGCTCCGGATACTGTCGATATCATCTCCCCACAACTCAACACGATAAGGGCACTCTTCCGTCAGGGAGAAGATGTCGATGATTCCTCCTCTGACCGAAAACTGCCCCGGTGTCTCTACGATTGAAGTTTTTTCATATCCAAGTGTTGTGAGCTTCCGTGAAAATGTATCGAGCTGCAAGGTATCTCCGACCTTGATCGTCAATATATTTTCTATGATATGCGAGATGGATGGAATTTTATCCATCAATCCCTCGATGGTCGTAACAACGGTACATGGTCGCCCTTCTGCGATCTTCTTGAAAATCTCCAGACGCTCCTGCACGGTATTGTTACTGTGAATATCTGCGGAATAAAAGAGAGCGTCCTTCGCCGGATAATAAAAGGTCTGACGGCTGTAAAACCGATAGTCCTCGACGATCTCCCGCGCGCGTCGCTCCTCATAGGTCACGATCAGGCGAAACCGTTTCGTGTCTGACAGTGCCTCCATCAAAAGTGGGGTGATCCGGCGATCCATCCCCCATACATGGTGGATACCGCCTGATTCATCCCGGTGTTTTTTTAACTCTGCAAACCTTGGATCATCCTGAAATGCAAGTGTCAATGCCTTCATTTTCTGATCCTCTTTTCTATTATTTCTTACCCTAATTAAACTTGTTCATGGCGGAAGCCACATCGTGTGTGATCATCTCACAGACCGCTTCCCTCGCCCGGTCAGCGCTCTCCCGAATAATCGGCTGTTCCTCTTTCGAGAACCGCCCCAGCACATAATCCGCCAAATCCATCTTCGCCGGCTTTTCTCCGACACCGATCTTGATTCGTGTAAACTCCTGTGTGCCAAGCTGCGCAATGATATTCTTGATGCCATTGTGTCCACCGGCACTGCCCTTCGCACGGATGCGTAGCTTTCCGACATCCAGACTGATATCATCATAGATGACGATCAAATCTGACAGATCACATTTATAATAGTCCATCAGTTCCCGCACACTCTCGCCACTCAGATTCATATATGTCTGTGGCATGGCAAGAATGACCTTCTCACCCTCAATGATACCCTTTCCGATCAACGCCTTATGCTTCTTCGTCTCAACCGGAATATTATATGCATCACTGATATTATATATCACGGAGAACCCGACATTATGCCTTGTTCCGGCATATTCCTTCGTCGGATTTCCCAGTCCTACGATTATTTTCATCGTCTGCCTCCTAGTCCTCACGATGACACATGATCTGCTCCGCTTCTTCCAGCTGATCAATCGTATTCACACCGCGGATCTCGTCACAGGCATCTCCGGTAAGTGGAAGTGCCGATACCTTGAGACCGATCTTCTTGATCAGAGCGATCGTATCCGTCAGATAATATTCACCTGCAGCATTATCGTTGCTCAGCAGATCCAGACTTGCAGAAAGTGCCTCGGAATTAAAGATATACATACCGGAATTCACTTCCTTGCATGCCCGCTCTTCTTCGGTTGCATCCTTGTGCTCGACAATCTTCTCGAAATTGCCCGCCACATCGCGGATGATTCGTCCGTATCCAGTTGCATCGTCCAGAATTGCAGACAATACTGTCACGCCATTTGCTTCCTTGCGATGTTTCTCGACAAGTTCTGTCAATGTCTTTCCGGTAATCAACGGCGTGTCTCCACAGAGCACCAATGTATCGCCCTCTGTACCAATAAAATCCTTGGCACATTTGACAGCATGACCAGTTCCAAGCTGTTCTTTCTGTTCTACATAATCTACGACATCATAGATCGCATCCTTGACCTCTCTGCCCTTATAGCCGACAATCACGCATACCTCACCGGCTCCTGCATCCTTGCACGCCTGAATCACATAATGCACCATCGGTCTGCCTAAGCACTTATGAATGACTTTCGGTAAATCAGAATTCATTCGTGTTCCTTTTCCTGCTGCCAAAATTACTGCTTTTAATTTGTTCATCTTTCTTCCAACCTTTTTCTATATTTAATACAAACTATCCCGTAGTTCCTTTGCTTTCGCAACTGCTTCTTCTGCATCCATTGTCTCGTATACATAAATCTCAGTTGTCATGACAGGCTCCTGTACACAGAACGTAAATGTATATGCATTGTCCTGATACACCTTGTAATACATGGCATTGTCCTCGTTGCAGCTCTTTGTATCCGCCCGCAACGCTTCCGCCCCTGCATCCGCAAGCAGAAATGTCACATAATAATTGACTGGTTCTTCTGCATCTGCGGTAGCCGTTTCCTCATACCTTGTATGCTGCGCTCCACAGGTCACATAAACATCATTGATCTCGTCCTGTGCAACGATTGTCTCTTCCTGTGAATCCGTAATATACACATTCTTATTTTGTTCCATAGAGATGGCTTTCTTCTGCATCTCGGCGATCTTCGTCCGATATCGGTATTCCACCTCCCGAATCTGATCTTCCACATAATCATACAGCTTCAGGAATTCCCGGTTTGATGGATTCAAACCTCCAGATACATGCTCGCCCGACGCCGTATACAACGTCAGTTCCTTGTATTCTCCGTCCTTC
>OGWV01001636.1_pt1 | contig 14015 bp, 11 predicted proteins | sample 1576081 | NCBI WGS metagenome assembly OGWV01 (sample SAMEA3541541, study PRJEB24748) | human gut metagenome | biome: human gut; feature: human-associated habitat; material: faeces | place: China | collected 2012 | reverse complement strand
TGATCGGATGATCCTGAATGGTACTCTGGACAGGAATCTGGCAGATGCAGAGGAACGTGCTCAGGCCATGCTGGAGCAGTTGATCCGGCGGATGGCGTTGCAGGAAGGCATCACGGAAAACCTGAAGGCTGCCGACCAAATGGAATGGGTCCGCAGGATGAACAGCATCCGCAGCAGAGCGGAAGAAATCGTACACTCAGTTTAAAGAATCCGGCTGGTCAGCAAAATTCTATCAGGAGCATCGCGCAGAAATCGAAGCACACAAAAAAGCACAAGCTGTCTACGAGCTTCACGACGGCAAACTGCCGACGCTGAAGGAGCTGACAGCGGAATACGTTGCGCTGAAGGAGCAGCTGGATGCATACAAGCCAGATCTGGCAGAGCTCAAATCGAAGCTGACAGACCTGAAGCAATCCGGTATAACTACAAAATACTTATCCGGGACATTCCGCAAACAGATCAATATCACCGCAAAGGAGATCGTATAGAACGATAACAACGCCTCCGTGCCGGAACTGGTTTTCACCGTTTGCCGGCATGGAGGCTTCTTTCATTTTTATGCCGAGGTGCTGCACTAGGTTGGGCGCAACAAGACACCACAACCACAGATCGCAAGATCTGGTAAAATGGGCTTGGGGGCGGAGCCTCCCAACAAGCAAAGTGCAAAAGGTGCTACCTTTGCCCTGCTTGCAACCATGATAAACATGTATTTGAGATTGCTATCAGCCTTGTTTTGCTCGTTTTCTGCACAAGAAAAGCCAGAGACAGAGACATGGATGAAGATTGATCCTTGAAGCACATACCGAATCGATATCCCACAAGTAAAGAATCTTCGGCTTCCAGCATCACAGTCTATACCAGAAATTACCAATGTAAAAATACCGGCAGGTCATCCATCGATGCTCAGCACACCCGCCATATAGCCCAGAAAACCATCATATGCAAGCGTCCATCGATACAGTTCATCCCGTATGAGCTGCACATTCCAGTCTTTTATTCGATATTGAGGGATTTGAACGGTATCCATCTGCACCTGTTCACGACTGATCTCGTGAATACGGATGTCCTCATCCGGCGCTGCGTGAACAAGCGCCGATACAGAATGATTGTCAATCACCCGGAATGTATCCTCAACTTTGACAAAGGACAGGCTGTCTTCATCCTTGAGCAGATTCGTCTGGTGCTCACCATAACGGGCCAATTCCAATCGAATGGAGTCGGTAACCGAAGTAGGAAGAATCGGACGGTCTTTTTCAAGGAACTCTTTGGTTAACACTGTAGCCGCATGTTTGATGATGGGGTGCTCCTTCAGCAGCGCATCGTCTGCGTAGTTGAGGCCGAAGGACCACATGAGCGCATTCTTTGTTTTTCCGTTCCGGTTGACTCGCCCCGATGCCTGAAGCAGCGATGACAACGATGCCGTTTCACGAAAGCCAACAGAAAACGAAAAGTCAACGCCGGCCTCCACGCACGATGTCGCGACAAGCGTCCAGTCACAGTCGGATGGATTCCGAAGCCGCTGCCGAACGCGTGCCAGCGTCCTCGCGCGATCTCTGGCGGTCAGTGCTGTGGACAGATGCTCCACCCGATTACGCCCATACAGCTGCATGATCGTCTTTGCGATCACCGCTGCGCTTTGAACCGTGTTGACGATGAGAAGTCGCTGCCCCGGAAAGGAATTGACCCATTGTGCAAGCGCTTCACTTGTCATGAGTGCGGGATTCCAGAGATACCGGATGCGGTTCTGCTCATACTGCGCCAGCGCGGAACGAAGCGCGTTGTCAACCAGATCTGGCACTCGCCGGGTTCCGGCTGCCGCAATCTGCTGAATCGTCCAGAATCTGTTGAGAGAACCCGACGCAAGAACCCAATGGCAATTCCACTCGTCAGCGAAGCAGTTGATCCATTTCCATGCAACCGGCAGAAGATGCGAAGGCAATGCGGCGTGTGCTTCATCAACAAAAATAGCACTTCCCGGCAATTCATGCAGCCGCCTGAGGGCAGATGGCCGGTTTGAGGCCAGCGTCTCAAAAAACGCTACCGCTGTTGTGACAATAACAGGGGCCTTCCACAGCGTAGAAAGGTGACGGACACTTTCTGATTCAAAATCCACCCGATGGTGAACCTCCGCAACGATTTTGTTCGGCTCTTCACCCGGAAGAACCAAACATCTGCGATAGGTTTCCACCGACTGCGAAATGATGCTTGTAAAAGGAAGCACCACAAAAATCCTGCGAAGGTGATGCTTTTTCGCCTGACTTAGCATGTATGCCATCACGGCAGTGGTCTTTCCGGACCCCACCGGACTGTCACAGGCAACGACATGGTCATTGACCTTGCTGTCTCTGCAGCATTGATACATCTGTGCCCGTAAACGGGAACGCTCATCCTCTGCCCGAAGACCGCTGACGTAGGCATTCAGCACCTGCAGTCTCTCTGCCGGACGCAGGTCATTCTGCTGCCCATCCATGGGTTCCTGCCCGTAATGTCTCGCCGTATCTCCGTGGTCGGCATCTGCCAGACAGGAAAGCGCCAGGCGCATGAATACCGAGCGGCACCCGGCTGCCGGCTGTTCGTCTGCGGTCTTCTCCCCAAAGAGATCCCGATGGATGGCTTTCAGCTCCGGCAGCTTGCTGTCTGTCGCTGATGCGATATCGGTATCACGGAAAGCCTCGCTGCCGTGACAGCATTCTTTCGGAAAATCCGGAAGACCCCGGTGATGCGACATGACACAGACTGCAGAGTACATTTTGTTCTCATGAAGCAAAAGCGCCGTGCCGGCATCTGTGTGGTTGATGGGCAGATGCGGCTGATTTCCGGCATGCAGGGCAGCTTGATTTTCTTCCTCAAGCTTGCCCAAATCGTGCAGCGATGCCGCATTGGTGACAGCGCTGATCAATGCCATGCCGTCTTCCTGTTTTGCCGCAAATGCAGCCGCTTCCTTCGCATATCGAACAGCGTCATCATGGACATTCTGTACATGATTCAGATAGGTTTGCGCAGGAAAACCATCGTGTGCGCTGTGCGCGAGATATTCTTTATCCATCAGACGTTGGCAAGATCCTGAACACCGGCAAGACGCTGCTTCAGCTCTTCGGGAAGGTCGGCAACATCCTGATAGTCCTTCCAGCTCGAGGAGGGTTCCTCGGCATTTCCGATCCGCTTTGGCGTCAATGCGTCGATCAGCAGATAGTCCGGGCAGCTTCCCAGCTTGTTCTTGTGCTCCATGTACCATGCGTGGCGCAGGCGCACGTCGGGGCGGATATTGGATCGGGTCAGGTCAAGCATGTAGGGGATGGCGCGCTTGAGCAATTCAATGTCCGCCGCTGTACATCCGCTCTTGGCGGCGTAATTGGGATTCACATAAAAGGGCATGCAGTAAACACCGTGCTCCACGACCCGATAGGCCAGGGGAGCCATGCCGCTTTTCTTGCCTTCCTCAACGCCCGCCTTGTTGGTATTGGTATGGCGGACAATGCTGATCGGCGAGATGGACAGGCCCATGCCGAATTGAACCGCGCCGGTCTTGATATACTCCTTGTTGCCGCCATCCTCCAAAAAGGTGTTGCCAAAAATGCGGGCATCCCAATACTTTCTGACAAATGTGCTGTCCATAAAATTGGGGTTGTCATTCATTTCTTTTGTAATTGCTGCCCTGTCGCGCCCACGGGATTCCAAGATGCAATAGAGATCCGCCTGACGGATGTACGCTTCGGGCAAGCTCTGGAAAAATACGCCGTCATGATCCTCGATCAAATCACGGATTTTCCGCTTGACAGATACGGGCGAAATCTCACCCAGTCCATTCGGGCGCTGGCGAGGATCGTTTTCACGGTCAGGATCCCCATTCGGATTGGAATTGACAACCTCGAGAATCAAAAGCCCGGTTGCACGATTGAAATCCACACTCATCTTGCTCTACTCTCCTTTGCTCTGATTATTCGGCATTGCTTTCATCCTGCTTCTCCTGCTTGGGGAAGGAAGCGAGGTATCCGATAAACAGCTGTGCCTTCTGGGCATCACTCCAACGCATGGGAACAGAATACTCTGTCGCAAGCTTGTTGGCGATTTGCTCAAATACCTTCAGGTACCATCCTGCCAGACCGCTGGAATCTTCATTCTTCGTGCGGTACTGCTTTGCCCATGACAGGTAAGGCGCCATTCTCACGGAAAGCTGGGACAGCGTTCTACCCGGCGTTTCGCTCGCGGCAACAAACAGGGCAGAGCCCACAAGCTGCGGCGGAATCTGATTGTTACGCACCACCTTGCAGTACAGCGCATGCAGCTCATCGGAGGCCTTGAGCAGTTGTCCCATCAGGTAGGGTGTAGCTTCCATATAATCATCCTTTCTATTTCCGCTGAAGAACAGAAGCATGGACAGAACGGGCAGGATCTGTTCCAGCTGAGCAACGCGGCTGCACTTTCTTCCACTGTGCAGCAAAGGACCTGCATGGATGAATAGCGGCATACCATGCTGAACGAGAATGTGCAGCTCGTGCAGAAGCAGCCGGTGCTGTGCCCGATGGAGGAACAGCCCGATCCCCTCATAAGGATGCATGGCGGATACCGTTGATGATTCTCCATCCTGTCGCCAAACCTGATTGACAACAGCTGCAACGTCAATGGGAAATGGCGTTGAAAGCCGTATGAATGCAATATCCGGAAGATCATTGCAGGCCATATCCCAGTTTTCAGCGGCATGTATCAACGCGTCTGCCAAAGCAGACTCAGAGTAAAGAATCTTTGTGCGTCCCTTATCAATTTTTCTGAGCACAAATACCTGAACGCTTTCAGGTCTGTCCTTTGGCGGAATCCCGTTGAATGCAGCCAAAAGGCTTACGGAGATTTCTTTGAAGGTTTCCGATCGATCAGGATGACCAAAAAACTGCACATAAGGAAGCGGAGCCTCCGGTAGTGAGCTGGGATATGCGAATACCGCTTCGCCTTTGCCTGTATTCAGCCAAGTGATGCCTTTGCTCTTGGCATCCCCGCCAAGCCAATTCAAGGCAGACTGAAACTGGACACGGTGCTGTGCGGATAACGGGTAGGAATCGCGTTTGTCATCAAAGTTATGATATCTGTTCTGGCAGGGCTGCCCGTCGAACATCGTATACAATGCCGGCTCAAACCCCGCGGCAAGCTTAACCTTTGGCATTGGAGAATTGGTCGGCACATAGATTTGTCCGAATGAATCCATCAATCCATCCTCGGTTGTATTGCTCGTCACGATTCTCTCCGCCTGAAGAAATGCTGTATTCAGATATGCAGTAAACTCCCTGCTCGCTGCATACATGCCATAGGTATCATATGCGTCTGTGTCAAAGAATACGGAGATGTTCCGCTTGTCATCTTTGCACGGCTTACTGGCATCACCCAGCTGGAAAAGAATCAGCAAGGCCAGCCCAACGTCCTGCTTCTTTTCCAGCTTTGCAAATACCGCTTTTGTCAATGATTCGTGCAGTACCTGCGCATTGGCAAACGGCGCACATTCTGCCGCCAGAGTATTCAGCAGGTTTTCTTTTGGATTGCCGGCAGTTTCGAGCAGACCGGCCATTTCCCTTGGGGTTGCAGAAAAGCAATTCTTGATACGGCTGTTCTGATGCGGTTCCCACGCATTCTCTTTGCATAAGGCATGAAGCTGCAAGGCATCGATGCTTTCCGGTTTCTCGATGCATTGCGCAACCAACTTTTTCTCTGATTCATCCGTTACGCGGTACAGGCTGATGAGATTGAGCCCGGGAAACGAGGCCTGATTTGATCCGAATTTTCGCAGCTGCATTGCAAGTGCCCGATCGATAGCCTCAAAATCAACCACCTGCCCACCCTTTACCCAGATTCGGATACAGGGAGCCTTCGCGCTCACATTGGGCAGCGGAATGTAATTTCTATAGGATTGCAATGGAACGATTCCCGCCTGTTCCAGTGCTTTGGACAGGGATGACAATTCATTGATCAAAATGAACACCTCTCTTGGGCGGGAACACCAGCGTCCCGGCATGAATCGTCACGTCGTTGTCAAAGCGGTACGAAACCTTCGATTTGTGCCCATCGGGAAATACCTGCCGCAGCATGGAAGGAAAGTGAATATCCTCCATATCGGTACATACCTTTGTCCCGTCCCGGAAGGGGCCAAAGTAGCTGGCCGTAAACTCTCTCAAGCCCAACGAGGGAATAGCAAAGCACTGCCCCCGTTGCAAGCGCCGGTTGAAAATCTCCTGGTATGCATGACCGGGCGACGTTGTCCGCCTGTCCCATTGCAGAGTTTTTTCAGAAAGCGTATCCTTCCTGTGATTGGGCACAACCACCGCATAGAGCCGATAGCATACATCAATCAGAACGGTCGAATACATCTGATATGCATTTCCAAAGTCAATGCTCTTTTTCTGGCGCAACGGTCCCTTGTAGTTTGTTGCGTATGAATGAAACTGAACAGGAGCGCATATTTCAACCCTGGTTGGAATGATCTCCACATCCGGCCCGAAAAGGATGGATTCAAAGATGCCCTTGCAGGCCGAATACGTCGGTGCCGGATAGCTGACAGGACTGTCACCGCTGTCCGGTCTGGTCCACATCGCCGTTGATCCTGCGATTTCCATCTGTATGGGATACGAATGATGAACCATGCTTTCAACTCCATTCCTGTGAGCAAGATAGCAGATGAGCTGCGGCGTTGAGAGATACAATCCGATAACCCTATGAATATTATACCATAATTCCGGCTGTATTGTAAAGGTTTTTGGATTTGAATATCCTTCTATGATGTATTACGAAGAAAAACACCGGCATAATCGCCAGCGTTTCATGGATCACTTCTCATGTGCATTACGGAAAATGGTACGCATGTAGTCGCTCTTTCCATAGACCACTCTGCTGACCAGCATCCGATCGGTCTCCACCTTGTAGAATACCATATAGGACTTGAACGTCACGAATTTCGTTGCGGTTTCTTCACTGGCAGAAGCTTCAAAAACCTCCGCCCAGACGCGTTCGAGGTCACGAACGGCAATCGGGGAGTATTTAATCCTTATTTGCGTTTGCTGTGGAAGTGTGCCCGGACATCATCCTCGGACACCCAGCCTTCTTCCTCTCCCGAGCGGATGCCCGTATTGAGCTCGCACATCAGGCGGAGCATCGCCTTTGCCTTCTCGAATTCTTCATCGTCCGCAATATCGCGGATCGTAAAGCGGCTACGTCCATTGACCGTCAGATACACCGGTGAACCAGCGGAAACCTGTTCAAGAACGGTGTTGTAATTGCGCAAATCGGACACAGGGCTAATGATTTCCATGAGCAGACCACTCCTTTCGATTCCATTATAGCATGAGCAGAAATCTCGTTCAATACTTTACGAATAATTTTACGAACATTAGAGCATATCAAAACAGAATGAGCAATCCTAGCTGTATCGTGTTCGAGTCGGTGGTTAGGGTTAACTGGCTTTTCTCTACTCCTGGTCACATTCAAATGCAAGAAAAGCATATCTGATTCAATGGCAAAACCATGATAAACTTCAAATGCTTTGCTCCCCGAAGTGTCTTTTCTCTTGCATCAGCACCCGTTCTGCGCTATACTATACTTGTGGAATCTCTCAAACCGCTACAGCAAAGCAGTCTTCCCTGTTATCACCCTGATAACAGAATGATAACCGGAGGCTGTACAGGCAGTGGAATAGGAATGCCACAGAGAATCAGAGCCATCACTTGGAATCGGACACACATAAATTATACAGAATGTGTTAAGTCTGAGAGAGTGGGAATAAATATTTAGTGTTTTCTGAATCCTGGAAAACGTTGGTAATACAGCGCTTTTCAGGATTTTTCTTTTTTAGCGGCTACAAATTGGCTACATTTGCAGCGATTTTTGTAGCCAGAGGCTCACGGCATAATGCCGTCAAGCTGTCTGGCTACCTCCACCTGCTTGTTGGGGTACAGGTGACTGTACGTGTCCATCGTTGTCTGTACCTTTTCATGTCCGAGCCGCTCCGCGATTAGCAGCGGAGAGAAGCCCATCTCCACCAGCAGGCTGGCGTGGCTGTGTCGAATGTCATGCACCCGGATGCGCTTGACCCCCGATGCCTTGCAGCCATACTCCATTTCGTGATACAGAAAGCTCTTGGTGTAGGGAAACAGCCGATCATCCTTTTGCAGCCCGTAGCAATGGGACATATACTCCTGTAAACAGGTGCAAAGACCGTCGGGAATGGGGATGGTGCGGTTGCTCTTGGGCGTTTTCGGTGTGGTGATAATATCCTCTTTGCCGAGGCGCTGATAGCTCTTGTTCACCGTCAGGGTCTTCTTCTCGAAGTCGATGTCCGACGGTGTGAGTGCCAGCAGCTCTCCCTCCCGAATCCCCGTGTAGTACATGGTCATGAATACCGTGTAGCTGGCGGGACGGTCTTTCATGCTCTCGATAAATGTCTGGAACTCGTCCTTTGTCCAGAACAGCATTTCATCGGCTTTCTTCTTGCCCATGCTCCCCGCCTTGTGGCAGGGATTTTCTTTCAGCCCATAGTATTTGACTGCGTAGTTGAAAATCGCCGTGAGCTGGTTGTTGATGCACTTGAGATAGGTCTGGGCGTAAGGCTTGCCGTTTTCATCCCGGTAGCTGGTCAGGGAGTTCTGCCATTGGCGCACGTGAGTGGGCTTGATCTCGTTCAGCGGAATTTTCTTGAAGAAAGGCGTTACCTTCAGGTCGATCAGCCATTTCTTGCTGGCAACGGTTGAGGGCTTGAGGCGGTGCTCCATATCCTTGACATACAGAGAGATGAAGTCACCGAAGGTCATGCCGAGGCTGCCCGTGGATTGGCTGATAAAGTCACGTTCCCATTGCAGGGCTTCCTTCTTGGTGGCAAAGCCACGCTTCTTCTTGTGGATGGTCTTGCCTGTCCAGTCCGTCACGCGAATCTGGGACATCCAGCGACCGGTGTCGCCGTCTTTTGTTACTGACATTTTTACCTCCTTCCCTCAAGAATCAGGCTTTGATCAGGTTATTCACTCGTTACTCTCGCTTTTACCGTATTCCTTTTCCAAAAACTCCGTCCGCTTTGCGATTCGCTCATCGCGGTCAAGCTCCTCTGGCTCTGTGCATTTGACTGCGTTCGCGGCGTAATATGCCAAAGTCTGCTCCTTCCAGCGCTTATATGCTGCCTGCGTGGAGTTATAGGCGCGAAGCTCGCTGCGCTCGTCCTCCCACTGTTCAAGAAAGAGGCACATATCCGCATTGAACTCCGCCGTGCTCTTTCCATCAAAGGAAACCGAGCACTCCCATTGCTTGCTGCGGGGCGGCTTCTGCACATTGATCTTGAAGTCGATGCCCTCTACCGTTTCCAGCTTAAAGAGGAAGTCCATTACGTCGGCAAGCGTCCTGATCTGTGTCGTGCTGGATTCATACCCAAGAATATAGGTTGAGGTCGTGTCCAGCAGATCTGCGATCTGATTGACAACGGCAATCGACACTTCAATCTCTCCGGTTTCGTACTTCTGTACGGTGCGGAGAGATTTTTTCAGCATTTGTGCCAGCTCGGTCTGGTTCAGCCCTTTGCGTTTTCGGAGCTGCTTGATTCTCTGCCCAATGGCGGGATAATCGAAATTGTCCATGTCTGATTCACCTCGTCCATATCATATCACAGAATAAAGCGAATTGCAAGTACATATTTTTATTTTCTAAATGCTTGACAGATGCATCTTGTGTGCGTATAATAAAATATGTACTCAGGATGCGTATTTCGGAGAGACTGGGGAAAGGAGCGTGAACAAAAGATACGCAGACTGAGGAAAATCACATTGAAACAGGAGGTACTATGAGAGCACAGTTTATCACAGCGTCAGAGGTGGCGGAGATCATGGGCATCAGCCGCAGCAAGGCATATCAGATTGTCCCGGAGATGAACAGAGAACTGAAAGCCCAAGGCTATCTGACCGTTGCCGGAAAATGCCCTGCCCAGTATTTCAAGCAGAAGTTCTACGGCTTCCAGATTCCCGGAGGTGAGCGAAATGACGGGAAATGAGAAAACGCCGCCCTCATCCCATCTGTTGGCGCAGATGGAGGGCAGCCGCCTCACGATTCAACTAACCAGAGCATACCACATGAAACCTGCGAAAGCAATCCCCTGGAGGAAAATATTGAGGAAATGCGTGAGAAAATCCGACGCATGAAAGACCCTCATTATCTTCATACCGTTTCCATGACAGAGCTGTATCAGACCGCCTACAAGAGCAGGCCGCCCATCATCGACGGCTTGCTCTACGCGGGAGCGTATATCCTCGCAGGAGCGCCCAAAATCGGAAAATCATTTCTGGTAGCGCAGCTTGCCTACCATGTCAGCACAGGGCAAAGGCTGTGGGGCTATGAAGTCCATCAGGGTACGGTTCTGTACCTTGCACTGGAGGATGATTTCCAGAGAATCCAGAGCCGGATGTTTATGATGTACGGCGTGGCGGATACCGCCAGCCTGCATTTTGCAACGGCAGCAAACAAAATCGGAAACGGTCTTGACGAGCAGCTTGAGAATTTCATAAAGGAACACCCCGACACGAAGCTGGTTATCATTGACACCATGCAGAAGATTCGGGAAGCCGGAGGTGAAGCTTACAGCTACGCCAGCGACTATGAGATCATCGGCAAACTCAAGCGTTTTGCAGACAGGCACAGCATTTGCATCGTTACCGTCCATCACACAAGAAAACAGCCAGCCGGGGACAGCTTTGAAACGATCTCCGGCACAACAGGACTTCTCGGTTGTGCAGACGGAGCACTCCTGATGCAGAAGAAGAAACGGACAGCATTGGAGGCCACGGTCGATGCGGTGGGGCGAGATCAACAGGATCAGATTCTATATCTGAAAAAAGATGTCGGCACGCAGATATGGAGCCTTGAACGGACAGAGAACGAACCGTATCAGGAGCCGCCCGACCCGGTATTGGATACGGTTTCCCAGCTTGTTTCCTCCGAAAGCAGAGAATGGACAGGCAGCCCGACTGAGCTTGCGGAGACGGTCAATACAGGCATGGCGGCAAATTCCCTCACCAAATACCTGAACGTTAAATCCGGAAGGCTGCTGAACGAGTACCATGTGAAGTACGAGAACAGGGCCAAACACTCCGGGCGGCAGGTGAAGCTCACCTATATGATAATTGACAATGTTGAGTACGAAGTAATCGACTGAGGACAGCGCGACGGCTGCGACGGTCGCGACGGTGGAAATGATACTGTCAGAGCAACCGTCGCAATCGTTGCGACCGTTGCGGATAGGAAAGGATAGGAAAATGAAAAGCGTACAAATCCCCTATGATCTGTTCATCGACCTCGCCATGTATCATCTGCGGGGCGAAGACGATTATGAAGAAGAAATCCGGCAGGGCTTGGAGCAAAAGCTCGACGCCATGCTGAACCGGCAGATCTATTCCCGGTATAAGACTGCTCCCACCGAAGAAGAACGGGAGCAGGCGCGGCAGGAGTATCTTGACCGGCGTGGAGTGCCGCAGAGCTACCGATGGACTACTCCTCCTTGGGAACTGTGACAGGAGCGTGCCACGCTCCTGTTGCTGGCAGACAAGGTAAAGCATTGGCTGCTATCCCCTCGCGTTCCCCGTCCCCATCGAAAAACCCGCAGATTTTGAGATGGATGGCGGAGAGGATTTTCAAAATTCTCTCTGCCTGTGGGCGGCAGCGTTGAAGCAAATTCGATTGCTGAAAGGCTGGCGGTCACGCCGTGGATTTTGCAAAGTGGGTACTACTTGCAAGCCACGGCAGAGGCTTCCGCAGAAGCCGCATACCCCCTCGGAGAGCCCACGATACTTTGCAGCCGCAGGATGAAAGTATCATAGTGGGTTATTACACTTCCGCAGAAGTGCTCCCCCGAAGCTACTCGTCCTGCACAATCTGAAATCAGGAGGTAAACTGCCTATGGCAAGAGGCGACGGTATTCACCGTACCAGCGCAAGAAACGCAAGAATGAAAGATACAGACATCGGCAACGCGCAGGCACACAACGAGCGCGAAAAATCGTCGTATGTCAATCAGGACATCGTTCCTGAACGGACGCCATACAACGTCCATTTCAAAACACCAATCGCCGGGTATAAGGAGATGCTCGAGCAGATGCGCTCTGACGGCGTGATTTCCACCCGCGGTCTGAAAGCAGATGCTGAGAAATTCGGAGAGCTGATCTTCGACGTTAACTCTGCCTACTTCTTCAACCACGGCGGCTATGAGTTTGCAAAACAATTTTACACTGACGCATACAAAGCTGCAATCAAAATCGTTGGCGGCGAGCAGTACATCCTATCGGCGGTTATGCACGCTGACGAACGAAATCGCGCCATGTCCGACGCGCTGAGACAAGACGTGTATCACTACCACCTTCATGTGATCTATATCCCCGTCGTGGAGAAACAAATCCTGTGGTCGAAACGCAGCAAGGATAAATCTCTGGTGGGGACGGTCAAGGAGACGATTCAGCAGGTCAGCATGAGCAAGAAGTGGGCTTCCAAGCCTGCGCTGGACGAGAACGGTGAGCCGATTTTAAGTTCCAAGGGCAAACCCATTCTCAAGAAGTCCTACAGCGTTTTGCAGGATGATTTCTTCCGGTATATGCGTGACGCCGGGTACGACGATGTGGAGCGCGGTGAATGTGGCAGCTCAGAGGAGCACTTGACTGTGACGCAGTTCAAGGTACAGCAGGAGCAGGCGCGGCTGGCAGAACTCACGGAGCAGAACCGCCAGCAGGAACAGCAGGCGGCGACGCTCGGCAGACAGATTGAGAAAATTCAGAATCAGCAGGTCAATGTGGCAGCTATCGAAAAGATTGAGGCGAAGTCCGTTCCCTTGTATTATAGAGTAGTAGTTTTTATAGCCCCTATCCAAGGGCTGTGCTACACTGTAAGGGATGCTGTGGATTGGTTTCGGTTCCCTACCGCTAGACGGTTTTTGAAAGGCTCCAACCACAGCCCTTTACAGTATTGTTAATTAGTTAGATACCGCCAGACGGTTTATGTGGAACAAGGCTACAAGAGTAAAGAGTTCTGTGGAATCAGCATCAAATAAACACATCGGAGGTATTCTCATGGTTTGCGTAGGAATTGACGTGGCCAAGGACAAGCACGACTGCTTCATCATCAGCTCGGAAGGTGAAATCCTGGCAGATGTATTCACCATCCCGAACAACGCAGAGGGTTTACGCTTCTGCGCTGTGCCAGATAGAGGAGTGAGGGGGGGCTATCAACTTGAGGCACTTTTATATATCCCACTTTCTTGCTCTCATCAATATAATCAATCGTCCGCATATTATGAAGTCTTTCTGCGAGTTTAATAAGAATGGCTTCCTCTGTATTTTTGTGTTCAATCTGTCGGACTATTTTTAATACGCCATTCGGCAACTCATTTGCCAAATTAGTATCATTTTCTTTTTCCTTCACATCACAAAACAATCCTGCCAGAACCGTATCACGCCCAGCACCTAATTCTGCTAACAGTATTGCAACATTTATAGGGTGTGTAACGTATTCCTCTCCCGAATATCTTCTTTTCCCATTATACGCCTTGCATGCCGTCAAATAAACATCATGTAATACCTTATCTTCAATTTCAATAACATTTTTTTCTATCGTTTCTTTTAATACCTCAAATAGCTTTTCTTTAGAGGTTCCTACCTCTGTTGTTTTCAAAAAAATCGGCTCCATATAACTACCTCCTAGACATTTAAATTGTAAATTTATTGCTCTAAGAAGTGATGGTGTGAAACCAAACTCTCTACGAAATGATTGTGTAAAAGCGCTATGTGACTTCCATCCGTATTTCACAGCTACATCAATGAGACGCATTCCGGAACTAATATCATCGCACGATTTAATCAGTCGCCTCCTGCAAATATAGTCCATTACTGTTTGATTTGTATAGGATTTGAAGATACGAATAAAATGACATTCGGAATATCCTGCTGCATCCGCCAACTGCTTTACACTGCACTGTTTTGTTTTATATGAAGTCTAATTGCTTTCATATTAATTCCGCCTTAC
>OGWV01001634.1_pt1 | contig 14016 bp, 13 predicted proteins | sample 1576081 | NCBI WGS metagenome assembly OGWV01 (sample SAMEA3541541, study PRJEB24748) | human gut metagenome | biome: human gut; feature: human-associated habitat; material: faeces | place: China | collected 2012 | reverse complement strand
CCGCATCACCCCGCAGTGCTGCGCCCCGGATTATGTCCACGGGGTGGGGGAGTACCGCAAAAGCGTGCAGTCCTTCCTCAAAAAATTGTATCTGAACGCCCCCAAATTGGTGGAGCGCTATCATCCGGAAATCGTCATTGCGGCCAGCGGCTACCCCTACGATTATTTCTGCGCTCAGCGCATCGCCAAGCTGGCCCATGCGAAAACCGTCTTTGAGCTGAGGGAGACCTGGCCGGAGCTGCAGCGGGAGCTTTACCCCGCGGAGGACAGCCGCCTCAATCAGTGCATCGCGGAGTATGCCATGGGCTATGCGCTGCGCTGGGCCGATACCGTGGTTTCCTTCCTGCAAAAGGGGGAGGACTACTGCCGCCAAAAGGAGATCACCCCGGCTCACCTGGCCACCCTGCCGGCGCTCGCCCCGCCCCAGGCGTCCCCCCAGCCCCTGCGGGAAGCCGACGCTGAAGCGATCCGGGCCCTGCGGGAGCGTTATCCCGTTATCGCCGCCTACGCCGGGCACCTCAATGACCGGCATCTGCCGGAGCTGCTGGTGGGCGCGGCGGGCAGCCTGCGGGAACAGGGCATCGCGGCGGTCATTGCCGGCAACGGCGGCGATAAGCAGCTGCTGCGCCGCATGATCCGGGAAAACAACTGGGAGAATATCCTGCTGTTGGATGCCCAAAGCGAGCGCCGCCAGCGTACCCTGTACGGCCTGGCGGATATCCTTTACTATGGGGATGACCGCCGCTGTGATGCCCCCTATGGCCCCTACACGCCGCTTTTGCTGCGCATGATGCAGAACGAGAAGCCCATCCTTACCGTCACCCACAGCCCCTTTAATGACGCTCAGCGGGCGGGATGCGCCGTCCCCGCCGGGCAGGTGACGCAGCGCGGGGTGGAGGAAGCGCTGCTCAGCTTTACCATGATGAACGGGGAAAAACGGGTGGTCCTGGGCCGGCAGGCCGGTGACGCACTGTGCATCACTCATGCTCCGGCGCAGGTCGCCCGGGATTACCGCGGCGCCCTTTTGCGCCTATGGGTATGAGAAATTCGTTGGCCCGCCGGGTGCTGTGGGTACATGTCATTTTGCTGCTGGCGCTGTGCGGGGTGCTGCTGCGCATTTTTGTCATTGGCCAGGGGGAACAGTACCGCCAAACCGCCGCGGCGCAGAGCCGCTATACCCTTTCGGCCGGTACGGCGCGCGGCAATATCTACGATTGCCGGCTGCGCCCACTGGTGAATGAAAGCGAAAAAACGGTCTTGGCGGTGGACCCCACCCCGGCGGCTATGACAGCCCTGCGGCAAGGCCTTTCGGCGGAGCGGTTCGAGGAGATCTACCCCCTGCTGCAAAGCGGCCGCCCGGTGCTCCTCCCCAGTGATTCCCCCATCTCCGGGGAGGGCATCACCGCCCTCCGGATCCCACGGCGTTACAGCGCCGATCAGTTGGCCCCGCACATCATCGGCTATATCAATGGCGAGGGCCGCGGCATCTGCGGCATTGAATCCGGCTACGAGGAGCAGTTGACCCGCTGGGGTGGAGAGATCACTGTGCGCTACACGGTAAATGCCTGGCGGCAGGCCACCGGGCAGGCCCCGGAGGTGACCGATCCCACCGATCACACGGCCGGCATTGTCCTAACGCTGGATAAGGACCTGCAAACGATTGTGGAACGGGAAGGCGCAGTGCTGGGTCGGGGTGCTGTGGTGCTGCTGGAAGCTGAAACCGGTGCCATCCGCGCCATGGCCAGCTTCCCGGGTTACGATGTGACCGATGTGGCCGCGGCACTGGAGTCAGCAGACAGTCCTCTTCTGAACCCAGCTACTACACTTCCAAAAAGGAAGTCGTCTACACCAGTCTGATGATGTGCGAAAATGCACCTCCTGAATGGCTGCATGTACCGGAAGAAAATATAAAAAGGTTTCAACAGTCTATCCGTTATAAAAGAGCGGATGATAAGGAAGCCGCACTGGAAAAGTTTAAAATCACATTTCAGAAACAGCGGTTATGGAATGAGGTATTGAAGATAGAAAAAAATGCAGATGCACAGCTTGGACGCTCATTTGAATTTTCCTTACCGAAAGAATGGAGCAGACAGGAACAGATTGATTATACAACCGAATATATTCAAAAAACTTTCGTGGACAAGGGAATGTGTGCCGATTGGAGCATACACGATAAGAACGATGGGAACCCACATGTGCATTTACTTGTAACCATGCGACCATTCAATCCAGATCACTCATGGGGCAACAAAGAAGTCAAGGACTGGGATTTTGTCAGAGATACTGACGGAAATATCGTGGTTGATGAATCCCACCCGGACTGGTGGCAGGATAAGAAAAATCCTGACCGGCATGGAATCCGCATTCCGGTACTTGATGAAAACGGAGTACAGAAAGTCGGGGCAAGAAACAGAAAACAATGGAAACGGGTTCTGACTGACGCTACCGGATGGAACAATCCAAAGAATTGTGAGTTATGGCGAAGCGAATGGGCAAGGATGTGTAACCGGCATTTATCCATAGACAATCAGATTGACCACCGCTCTTATGAAAGACAGGGCAAATTAAAAGTCCCTATGATTCATGAGGGTGCGGATGCAAGAAAGATTGACGAAAAATATCTCACCGGACAGATAAGGAAAGGTTCATGGAAGGTTGAGGAAAACCGGATGATTAAAAAACAAAATGCACTGTTACAAAAGGTAATTGCAACCTTTGGTAAGGTATCCGGTGCATTGTCAATGTGGAGGGAGTGTTTGAATGACATTAGAAGAAAGCAAAGAAGTAATTCCCATGATGGAAGCAATGATTACACAGATAGAGGGACAACAGAATATCATGGCAGAGATGCTTCAGGAGATACAGGAAAAGGACGAGAAGCTGATGTGCTTTCAGGAGCAGGAAGAACGATTGCAGCAATTAGAGAAAGAATTATCAGAGCTGCTTCAAATCTTGCCGGATACAGAAGAACTGCTGATGCTTCTGGAAGAAAAGGCAGACCAGATACAGCGACTTACAGACGAGAATCAGCAATGGCAGGAATTAGCACAGAAATTAAACAGCGAGAACCGATTATTACAGAAACAGAACAGCGAATTACTGACATTGAACAGCAGATAGAGAAAGCGAGGGATATAGATGACAGAATACGAAAACTCAAAGAGCGACGATCAACTGGAAGAACTGCTAATGCTGACAGAGCAGATGCAGGAAGAACTCGACCAGAAAGACCGGACTATCGAGAAATTGAAAATGCAGATCGACGAATCGCTGACCTTGAACGAGAAGTTAAACAGCGAGAACAAAGCAGGGAACATTCAAGCCTTAAAGAACGACTTGAGGAAAACAAAAGAATTATTGCAGAGCGAGAAAGAGAAAACGCACGCTGCCGAAATCATGACAGAGGAATGTCAAGATAAGCTAAGGCAGGCAGAACAGGAACGGGACTATGCACTCTCTCATCAGAAAAAAGTAGAGATACCGGTTGAAAAGCCGGTGCTCTATCAAAAGTGTCAGAATTGTAACCAGACAGCTTATCTGAAAGCGAAGGAAAGGTATGATACACAGAGAGAAAAACTGGCAGGCAGATATAAAGCAAAAACAGTCATGTATGAAGCATTGATATTTCTGTTGATATGGTATTCCATATCAACTACTCTTTTTCAGATGATACGGTCAAAAATATTTATTTCTGATTGCGTGGTATTCTTTGATACAATCGCCACTTTTATACAGAACATTGCAGGATTGACTATACTGGCAGGGAAGAATGTGGCACAGGTTAGCAATGGAATATCCAATCCTGTCGTTGCCGGAATTATATACTGGATGATAAGAATACTGATTTCCGGTGGATGTCTGGTGGGTGTGGGAATACTTTTGGCATTCATCGAAATAAAGATTGCAGGGCTATATAAGAAATACTGTTGGGATATGATTACCATAATGGTGATACTCGTAAGTATGGCAATAGCAATCTATTTCGCAGATTGGATAAGGACAATATTACCAGTCAATCTACTGTTTCTATTGTTATTGGTACAGGTAATATATGTCGTGATAAGATGGTATGTGAAAGGCTGGCGGGAAACAAGGGGATATTACTAAAACATACTATACCATGCCTAAAACTGTTAAACAATAAATCGGCATAATTGGTCATTTCATGATGCAAGATAAAAAGACTGATTATGTCGATATACAGATTCTGTGAATGAATGAAAGTGGATAACTTGTTTTGTCCGAGCAAGGGAACTATAATGTTTTGGTAGAAGTAAAAAAGACAACCATTTGGTTGAGAAAAAAAGATGCAGAAAAACCTATTGACGGAAGAATAAAAAATCAAGGAGTAATCATGATAGAAAACAAGATAATATTGATTGAAGATGATAAAGAAATAAGAGGAATGATAAACGATTATTTATCAGGAGAATTTGAAGTGACAGCTTTTAATGATGGTATGTCAGCTATCCAGAAAATTACAAGCTATGATGAATATGCGCTTGCGCTTATTGATCTTATGTTACCAGATATAAGCGGGATGGAGATTATTAAGATAATTCGTAAAGTCAGCAAGATACCAATTATTATTATTACTGCTAAAGACAATGATATAGACAAATCATTAGGATTGAATTTGGGTGCTGATGATTATGTGGTAAAACCTTTTTCACTCATTGAGCTTACTGCTAGAATAAAGGCTAACATCAGACGAGCAAGAACCTACCAGGCGTTACCGAATAATTCTATTATCAAAATTAAAGATATAGAAATCGACCCTCATAGTCACATGGTTCAGCGCAAAGGAGTAACCATAGATTTAACGCCAATTGAATTTCAAATTTTATACATTTTAGCAAGCCATCCGGGGCAGGCTTATTCAAAGGAAAGGCTATATGAACTGATTTGGAAAGAACCATATTTTGGAAATGAAAATGTGTTGAATACACACATCAATCGTCTTCGCTTGAAATTGAAGAGCAATGCAGAAGACAGTACAGCCTATGTTAAAACTTTATGGGGCATTGGATATAAGATGGAGGAGAAATAGATGATGATTTTATTTGTGGTTCTTTCATTTGTTATGGTTTTTATATTGATCTGGCAACAGATACAGCATAAAAAATTAGTACGAGAAATTGATTATATTACAAGTAGGCTTGATACTATTTCTGTCATTTCTGAAAATGGCTTTGTACTTATACCTACAGATAATGATAGTATCAAGAAATTAAGCGCTGCACTTAATAAGCTGCTTCAGGATTTTTATACAAAAAAGTCACAATTTGAGCAGAGTAAACAGGCAATGGCGAAAGTCCTTACAAACATCTCTCACGACATCCGAACTCCACTCACTGTTCTAAAAGGAAATAGTGAAATGCTTTCCAATATAACAAACACTTACTCTGCATCTGAAAATGTTCATGCTATGGCTGTTAAAATAGACCAAAAGGCTGATGATTTAATCTCAACAATTAACGACTATTTTACAATGTCTAAAATAACTTCTGGAGATTTTTCTATTAAAATGAAAAAGGAAAATATATCAAGGATTTGCCAAGATACAATTTTGGACTACTATGACCTTCTTGAACAGAAACAATTTGAAGTCAATATTCAGATACCGGATACACCGATTTTTGCCTATACAGATAACGAGGCGTTACAACGCATTTTAAAAAATCTGATAGACAATGCCATCCGACATGGTGGTGATGGTAAGTATATTTCTTTAAGGCTCACCACATCAAATGGAAAAAACATTATTGAAATAGAAGATCGAGGAGATGGGATATCACCACAGCAGCAAAAACAGATCTTTGAAAGGAATTATACAACAGCCCGAAAAACTTCCGGCAGTGGTTTGGGGCTTTCAATTTCAAAATGTCTTGCTGAACAAATTGGGGCAGACTTAGAAGTTTATAGTGTACAAAATGAGCAAACTATTTTCTCAATCATCTTGAAAAAGTTAGAAAATCGTTAGATTTATGACAGAGAAAAGAGAAGTCCATTTTGTATAATGGCAGCTATAAAGGAGGCACACAAAATGGATTATATTATGGAAACCGTAGGTTTGCGAAAAGCCTACAAAGATAATATTGTTGTAGACGATGTAAATATGCATATATCTAAAGGGGCAATATATGGCTTTGTTGGTCCAAACGGCGCAGGAAAAAGCACGGTTATGAAAATGATTTTGAGTCTTATCCAGCCAGATGCTGGAGAGGTTCAGCTTTTAGGCGAAAAAGTTACCAGTCACAGTTATGAAATATTCAAAAAGGTTGGTTCTATTATTGAGAATCCATACTTTTACGATAAAATGACTGCCAGACAAAACTTAGAGCTGCACTGTGAGTATATGGGATTTCCCAACAAGGAACGAATCGATGAGGTTTTGCATTTGGTGGACTTGCAGAATGTCGAGAAAAAACAAGTTTGTCATTACTCGTTGGGTATGAAACAACGACTTGCTATTGCAAGAGCTATTCTGGCAAAGCCAGAATTTTTGATTTTAGACGAACCGATCAATGCTTTAGACCCTGAGGGTATTCGTGAAATGCGAACCCTTTTTCAACGGCTAAATCAAGAAGATGGAACAACTATTTTTATATCCAGCCACATTCTATCCGAAGTGGATCTTCTTGCTGATACGATTGGAATTATTCAACACGGAAAACTCTTAACAGAATTACCTATCGAAGAAATCCATAAGCATCAAACAGATTATATCAGCTTGCAGGTTGACGATGTGACTCGTGTTGCTGCACTGCTTGAAAACATGAGAATCACGAATTTTAGTGTATTAGATAAAGAATTTATCCACATTTATGATTCTGATATTTCAGGTAAAGCTCTGTCAAAAGCCATCATTGAGAACGGGATTGGTTTGGAGAGCATGGGACGCAAGCAAGACACACTGGAAGATTTCTTTTTCCAGCTTACAGAGGAGGAAAAATGAGATGACACATTTGATCAAACTGGAACTGAAAAAATTTGGTATTGCACAAAATATTATCTTTATGTTTGCCGCAATTCTTTTCAGCATCCTTTTCATTACAATATCTTTATGGGATAGCATGACAGACCCCAAACAGGTCAAAGACACATTTGAAAGCACATACCTTGTCATTGGCTTATTGATGTCATTCATTTTTCTTGTGTACTCGTCGGTCTTAACGGCAAAGCTGGTTATTGGAGAATATAATCATCGAACAATTACGATTATGTTTTCTTATCCTTTAAACAGAATAAAATTGATTGCCAGCAAATTAACTATAATCATGGTTTATACAGCGATTTCAATGACGATTGGATATATCTGTTGTAGCAGTTATATTATATTTGCGGATAAATCCTTTAATATGCTGGAGGGAACATTTCAACCATCAATGCTCCGAACATGGATACCAATGGCAATAACCACTGTGATTATATGTATGGTGCTGTCTCTGTGGTCATTTATTATTGGCATGATCAGAAAATCTGTTCCTGCAACAATCGTTACTTCTTTGATTGTTATTGTGTTACGGCAAGTTATTATCACCAAAAACACAACCAATCAGGAGTCCATAATGCAAGTTATCTTAGTTGCTATTGTTACCGTCATTGCTACACTACTTATCTTTAAAAGAAAAGTGCCTGAACTATATTGATTATTTCTATTTTTACAAATGGTAAAAGAAAAAGCCGTCGCAAAGCAGATTCAATTTCATGTATTTATATAACGGCGGCTTTGATTTTTAAAGTCAATGTTTTTAGTGATTACACAAACAGATGACAACTTACATGTATGTGGTAGCTGACGTAAGTTTGGATTATTTTAAAAGATTTCCAATGAATCTTCCGCATCTACCCACATCTGCATATTCCCATCCAGATATAATCGTACATATTCAAGCGGTTCATCAATTGCAAGTGCATTTAATGCACAATCTGAGCTAGGCGTAGTTTTTAAATTCTTTTCTGCTTCCCAACAGTCAATGCGGAGCATATAGCTCGCAGAGGTATAAACATCAACACTATTACGTTGTGGATTGTATTCTGCAAATATTGTTCTCATTGTATCAAATCTCCTTATCATTCAATCAATCATTCTTACAAAAATCAGAAGCGTTTCAATCAGTTCACCATGTCATTTTCATTTTGTGCTATAATGTGTTATCAGTTTTTTTGCCCTTGTATTTGCCCTTATCAGAGTTCGTAAACACTGGTGGGACGATATAACACAAGGGAAACAATAAGGGAAAGCTCACCTGCGCCAAACTTAGTGTTTTCAAAGGCTTGAGAGATATTTGATAATAAAATATAACAATTATTAAATCCCTTGGAATACATGAAATCTCAATTCAGGTTTGTATAATTAAAGCACTGGTTAAATCACAGATTATCCCAGTGATTTTTGACCAGTGCTTTAATACCATCATGAATATTAGTGTTTGAATCTCCATCCAGAAATGTGACAACCCGAAAGCCGATATCCGCATATTTCCTACGTTCAGCTTCAAATTCTTCCTGTGAAGAAAAATCATTGCGCCAGAGATAATACGTTGGCTTCCGCAAGGTTATCACATCCTTTCTTTTAAATTTTCTATAACTATCATATAAAAAGTGGACAGTTTTCGTGTCTGTCCACTTTAAAATAATTTTACCGTTCGCGATCTGAATGGGTTAATTGTCCTCGTTTTGCCAGTTCCAGTATTTCTGGTGGAATACGATTCATCAGATTCTGGAGATTTTCATAGTCAGCTCTGAGTCTGACATCATCCATTTTCTTTCGTATACTGCTGGACGTTGCTTCTTTTACCTGTCTGCTTAAATCCTGTGTCTGCCTTTTTAATGATACATTATCTGACTTTAAGGAACTAATCGTCTTATCATATTTCCGAACCTGTGTCTGAAAGTTCTCCATTGCGGGGAAAAACTTCTGTAAAAGTTCCACTGCTTTATTTGTATTTTTACCGGCATTAAAGAGATTTGTATTTTCCAGTAAATCAGTAATCTGCTTGGCCTGTCGGGTTAGATGTGCTGCTTCTTTGAAAAGTCGTGGTGGAATATGTTCACGCCCAGTCATGCTGGCGGCTTCTCCACGTTCCAGATCTGGATATTTTTCTACCATGTGTTTCCAGAACTCATCCTGCCACCAGGTCAGCTTTTTCTTATTTCCAAGAATCTCTTTTGCACAGAGCCTCCCATCTTGGGTTATCGGGACAAAGGAAAGGTGCATATGTGGAGTTTTCTCGTCCATATGCACCACAGCCGAAAGGATTGTCTCTGAATCCTGATATTTCTCTATAAATTCCAAAGCTGTTTGGAAATACGCTCTGATTTCACTCTTTTTCTTACCTTTGAAAAATTCTGGTGTAGCGGTAATTAGAACTTCAACAACACGTACACTATCTTTGCGTGTCCGGCATCCGTATTCTTCAATCAGTCGATTCGATTCTGCCCGGTACTTCCCGACTGGTTCAATGAAATGATAATTCAAATTTCTTCGACTGTTGTCTATATCCGGATTACTGGCATATTTTTCTTTTTTCCGTTCATTGTGAGCTTCAATATTGCTGATTTCAGGTCCTTTGTATTTTGCAAATCTTAAAATACCGTATTGTGCTTTTTGCATTTGTACTTCCTCCTTTCCCAAAAACAGGCTAACTGTCATATTATTTTGACAGTCAACCTGAAAAATATATAATGTGTAACTTACATTGAATCACTACGTACATACGTACCAGATTAATTTGTCCATTCTTTCGGTACGTACGTACACTGGGAAGCGTCCATAAAACCATCTGTATAGGACGGCTTTGTAATAACCTTTACTCCCGTAAATCCCCATACTCGTCTCCCAGCAGAATTTTTTATTGTATTGCAATGTTCCAGATTATATTTTGCTTGAACAGCAATCATAGCATCTGAGAAACTACGATTTTTTAATGCAGTCATGGAATTTTCTTCACACCAGAGCCGATAGCTCTCATACAGTTCTTTGGAACTTGCACTTGCCTCTGCCTGAAAGCGAATATATCCTTCTGATTCTAAAAACTCCAGTACATTGTTATTGTCCCGTTTCACATTTTCACGATTCGCCTTAATACGGGGACTTTCTGTAAATTTAAAATTCTGACGGACTAACCGTTGTAGTCCTTTAAACGCCCAGAGAAAAATACTTTCGGCTTCCTTCTTCATTTTTTCTGCCAGATAAGGATCATCTACACGATCAGCAGGTTTCTCCTTTGCTGTCAGTACTAATTGCCTTCGGTAAAATCCATCACTACGGTCATACAATGCCTGTAAATCTCCATTGCTGAATGCAAGCAGTCTGGAGAAAAGCCATCCCTGATAACTTTGCTTTCCTTTACGTTCTAAGTCCATTTTCCCCTGAGCAGTAACAATGGATTTCACATAACTGGTCTGTTTTAGGGCTTCCATTCGCATATCATCATCTACACACAATAAAATATGCTCAAGGTCAGCTCTGGCAAAGCGGTTTTCAGAAATTTTACCGATACTACCGTCTTTCATATTTGAGCCTAACAAGCTGTTCAGAACAGCACCAATCTGTGATTTACCCTCTCCGCCATTTCCTTTTATAATCATCATCCGTTGTCCCTTATTGCTTGGAATCAGGCAATACCCTATGAATTCCTGTAAAGTTGGAATATCTTCCGGGTAGAGCAGTTGATCTAAAAATGACAGCCATGTAGAAGCTTCTGGTGCATCTGGATTATAATTGACTGGAAGACGCATCCGTACAATATCTGGTTTTTCAGGGATAAATGTGCCATCTATATATATCGTTCCATTTGCAAGATGGATTTTATTGGCTTCTGGTGGAAAATCCTCTATATAAGCTGCCAGTTTCATAACTTCCAAAATATTTGTTACTTTGCGTGGAACATTGCTAATGGCATAATGTTTCAGACTTTCAAATATTTCCCCACGAAGGGGCAGATCATCAGTGACCCGCCCCTCTGGAGTAAAAAATGCATTGTTGGCAAAGAGTATTTTACGCGTATGGAGAAATTCCTCACAAAAGGCTGCTTCATTGATATTGGTTCCGTCAAACCAAACTGGATAGTTACTAAGCTGCTTCTTCTGCATATGCATTCTCCTCATCACGAGACCCTGAAAGATATTTCAAATCTTCCAGATAGCCTGTTTCTTTCATGGATTTTACAACTTCAAAGCCTTCTTCTTCATCTGCAAAGGTCAGATAATCTGCCAGATATTCGATATAACTCAGATTTTCACATGCTTCTTCAAATCGTTCGTCCATAGATAAATCCGGTCGTTCTGGTGCATACAGTGCTTTCCATTTTTCCAGACGATGAAGATATTCGCATACCATTTTCTGGCATTCATGTAATTCTTTCTGTCTGCTTTTTGTTTCCATGTACTCGGGCTTTTTCAGAGTTGCTATTACTGGCGGATTATCTGGTGTAATACCAAAATCTACAGCAATTTTCTTGGCGGCTTCATAGTTACTCAGTTCGAATAGATTTGCAACAAACTGGATCACATCTCCGGTAGCACCACAGCCAAAGCAGTAGTAATAAGTGGTATTCAGTTTCATACTTGGATGATGGTCATTATGAAATGGACAACAGATCATGTTGTTTCTTCCAATTTTCATGCCATAATATTCTGCAGCCTGTTCGACTGTTACAGTTTCTTTTATTGTTTCAAATAATCTCATTCTATTTTCCTCCTAATTTAAGTTTGAATTTAAAGCCGTGCCGTTTTATCCAGATCCTTTCCTGACAGGCAACCCTTCTCGGCGCTGTGTCGTCTTTTTGTGAGCGCTCTTTTCTGATCAGAAAATCGTGGCGGTTTATAAAGCTCCGGAACGGTCATTTAGTTTTCAAGGTTCTGTCTGATCGATCATGTTGACAGTTTAGCATGAAAAAATCGCACCCCTGATTTATTCACGTACAATGAAAATCACGAATACGATTTGATAAAAAATTGCAAATTTGCACAGGCACAGATATAATGGAAGTAGTTTAGGAGGTGACGAAACAATGGGAAAATCTGATTTAATAGAAGATGAAACAAGTCTTGCATACCGATTGAGTAATTTGCGGAAAGACCATGATTTAAGCCAAAAACAGTTGGCTGATCAGCTTCATGTGACTCATTCACAAATCAGTCGTATTGAGAGCGGTGAAACAAAAAATCCTAATATAAGCATTGTAATAGATGCCGCCAGGTTTTTTCATGTTTCTACTGATTATCTGCTTGGAATCACTCAGATTACTTCACCCAAAAGTTATGATATATCGGAACTTGGACTGTCGGAAGAAGCAGTAACGAGACTGATTACCACAAGAATAGATGTAGATATTTTAAACCGATTATTGGAACATGAACATTTTCCCAAATTATGTATTATGATTCGGAATTATTTTGATGATACCATTGCTGAGGGTATAATGGCACGAAATAAGGTCATTGATTTGGCTGTTGATCAACTGACTGATCTGATGACTGCAAAGCCATCAAAAAGAAAAGAGATTATAAAAGATAAGCAGTTTTTAAGTTCACAGAAAATAGGCGCGAATGAAGCAGACATTGAAAAAATCAAGATTCAGTTTATGGCAATATTACGTGATATTAAATCTAGTATGCAGAAAAAAGAACCAACAAAAGCGGTTGCTACAGCCGAAGCCGTACAGATGATTCGGGACGCATTGCCGAATAAGCCAGCTTCCGATATTACAAGCACTGACTTAGCAAATGCAGTAGCTTTTTATATGGGACAGACAACCGATCTGAATGACGAAGGACTTGCAATGGTACAGAATTTGGCAAAATATATTTGTGATAATAGCGTGCAAGAAAAGAATTCAGAGAATAGCTGACGTAAGCATGGATATACCTTTCTTCAAATGTGGCATCGTCTGAATAACAGCATCGTCATGCTAATATTCAGACTCAGTTCTGTACTTTCAGGTAACTCCTTTACGGAGTACCTTTCAGCACAGAATGCCGGAAATTGGAGATAATCGCAAGGATATAGAATTTCTTTCCGGCAGCCACAATTTCATAAAGGTATAACACACTAGACTTTCCTGACGGAAAATCGTGTGCCAACAGGGATGCTACTCGCCCCTATTGGATGACCCAGAGTAACTAATATGAATATCAACAGTTTCTCATTATAATAAAAAATACAAGCTTGGAGAATATATGGAACTTGACAAAAATAAATTACTAATAAAACAATTACCGCCAACAATTTATATAAAAAATTTTATAGATGGGCATCCAGCTAATTATGAAGATTTTTTAACGACATTTATCAATTCTTCAAAACTTGTCACTTGTAAGGGCAATCAAGCATTTATTTTAAGAAAACATGAAGAGCAAAATCATGGAGAAGCAGACATTTTTAATTCTTTTTATGATTTAGATTTTAAAATTATGGTCGATACTAAATATATGGAAGCCAGACGCATGTTAAGCCCTACTATAACTGAATTTTGTCCTGGGGTAGTAGGAAAAGGTCCTTCACGATTAAAAGGAGAACGAAAAGTTTATGATATAATCAAGTGCTTTCGTTCTATGAATATAGACGATTTAATTAAAATAGAAAAAGGGCTCATTAAGCTTCCAGAAGGAAAAACAATAATACAGGTATTAAAAAAAGTCTCAGTAAATAAGAATATGTTATTGTTTTTACCATATGATTATTGTTTTGAAAATACTTCTACAAACGCAGAAGTTGCTAAGTTTATAATCGATTGTATTTCAGAAGATTTACAATGTTTGCTCGAATATAGACATTTAAAAGTATGTAAAGATACTTATCTTTCGTTTATATCAAAGGAATGCTTTGTTATTGCACAAGAAAAAGATAATGTGTTGCATTATTATGATATGATAAAGACAAGCCAAAGCAATTTATATACTTATCTATATGAAACCGGAAAAGCTTAATAATAGTACATAAAAATAATCAGATTGAATACAATCTAAATAAAGATAATTTATGATTGACTTTCTTAGTTATATCAG
>OGWV01001632.1_pt1 | contig 14018 bp, 9 predicted proteins | sample 1576081 | NCBI WGS metagenome assembly OGWV01 (sample SAMEA3541541, study PRJEB24748) | human gut metagenome | biome: human gut; feature: human-associated habitat; material: faeces | place: China | collected 2012 | reverse complement strand
TACAAAGATCGAACAGCCGGTCGAACTTCGTGATTTTTTGCCTACCTTTATCGAGTTGGCAGGTGGCGCCGTACCTCCCGATATGGATGGCAAATCTTTGCTGAAACTGGTTCAGGGCCGGGAAAAGGAATGGCGTAAATATCTGGATATGGAGCATGCCACTTGCTATAGTCCGGATAATTACTGGTGTGCATTGACAGATGGTAAGATTAAATATGTCTGGAATTTCCATACCGGGAAAGAAGAATTGTTTGATCTTCGGAAAGACCCGAAAGAATTGGTGGAATGTTCCGGAAAACCGGCTTATGCTGCCCGGCTTAAGGAAATGCGCCAGGCAATGGTCGATCATCTGGCGGAGCGAGGCGAAACTTTCGTGAAAGACGGAGAACTGGTCGTGCGGGAGACAACAATGCTTTATAGTCCTAATTATCCACAAACAAAATGATTCGTATAAATTCTTTAAACTGTGTATGCTATGATAAGAAAATGGAAACTCCTGCTTGTTGGAGTGAGTTGTATAATGGGTACAGCTATGGCACAAGATAATCCTATTTTGTTGTTTCCGAAAGGTGCGCCAGGCGAAACAACCAAGTTGATCGAAAAGGCTGATACTGAAGGCGGAAAGACCGGAGGAGAGACGGTTCTTCGTATCACGAATGTAAGTGAACCGACAATTACGGCTTATCCGGCCCCCGACGAAGTGGCAACAGGTGCTGCCGTTGTGGTTTGTCCGGGTGGTGGCTATAATATCCTGGCTTATGACCTGGAAGGTGACGAAGTTTGTGAATGGTTGAATAACTTGGGAGTTACTGCCGTTTTGCTGAAATACCGGGTTCCCCGCCGCGAAGGCCGTGCTAAACATGAGGCTCCTTTGCAGGACGTGCAGCGTGCGATCGGATATGTCCGGGCCCATGCGGAAGAAATGAATCTGGACCCGCGGCGTATCGGAGTAATGGGATTTTCTGCCGGCGGACATCTTTCGGCGATGGCAAGCAACAACTTTGATAAACGCACTTATCCGGCCGTGGATGCCGCAGACAAGGCAAGTTGCCGTCCGGATTTCTGCCTGTTGGTTTATCCTGCCTATCTGGATGGTGAAAATTTTCAACTGGCTCCTGAAGTGAAAGTTTCTTCTGCCACTCCTCCCACAATGCTGATTCAGGCAGAAGACGATAAATCTTATATCAACAGTAGCCTTTTCTATTATTATGCATTGAAAGAAGCAGGTGTCCCTGCATGGATGCATTTATACAGTAAGGGCGGTCATGGCTACGGCCTGAGAGATACGGGTGCAACCGTAAATGAATGGCCTGATAGGGCTGAAGACTGGTTCCGTGAGATTGGTGTGATAGAATAAAAAAACTAAATAGAGTACAAAGATCCCCGATTTTTCGTATCTTTGTACTCACAAATCATGGGGATGACCGGTTTTGACAGCGGGTAGAAGTGGTTTGTAAGCATGTAGTGCGTGGTCGGCTTGCACTTAAATCTCAGACGGCGAACAATTAACTGGCGAAAACAATTACGCTCTCGCTGCTTAATCGAAGTATAGTAGATTCAAGCTTAATCCCTGCAAAAGTTGCGGGGACGTGACATCACCCGGATGCTGTGGCTCCGAAGCGTTCCGATCAGGTGGTGCAGCAATATCGGAGATAGTTTGAAGTAAGCCTCGGACTTCAGGCGAAACTTTAGAGGATAAGGTTCAAGTGGGTGGCTTCGGTCTTGCTTGTACCCGACAATCGAAGGCGAAGATAAACATGTAGAAAGCAGATTAGTTCCTCGTTTGGACGAGAGTTCGAATCTCTCCATCTCCACAGAAAAGGCTGGCAGTTCCGACTGACAGCCTTTTTCATTACACGTATTTGTCTATATTCTGAATTGATTTTGTTATTACTTTGTTACTCGGAAAGTTTTTTTCGCAAGTAGATCATATCCACTAATTGTTTGCCATCTTCGAATATCGGATGATCATAATTGTCGGTAAAGAAATTCTTGATACGATGTGAATATCTGAATCCGTTCTGTTCGTAGAAAGGGACGGTCAGCGGACTTTCGCCTGTGCCGACAAGCAGAGTGTCGTATTTCCCCGAATAATGTTCGAAGAGAAACCGGATCAATCTTTTGCCGTATCCCTGTCTTTGGTATTGCGGATCAGTTGCGATATTCTTGAGTTCGATTGTTCTATTTCCTTCGTTTGTGACGACACAAATAGCTCTTAGTATATTCCGATCGTATAAAGCAAACATTTCTCCCCGTTCGAGATAGAGGTCTATCATCGATTCCTGTTCATCGGCCAACAGCAGGAGATCGAGGAAACGTTTCTTATGCAGGAGGATTTGCCGGATTTCGAGGGAATCGTCCGAAACCAGCAAGGTTATTTCATTGAGTGAAAGATGCAGGATTGGGAACGGATTGCCGCTTGGATCGGTTTCATCTCTTCCGGTAATATCAAATCCTCTGTTCAAGTAGAAAGAAGTAGCCTTTTCGTTTTGTTCGTTAACGTCTACTTTGAAGATCTGTCTGTTGTGAATGGCAAATTCGATTAACTGCTTGCCGTACCCTTTCCCCTGTTCTTCCGGATGGACGAAAAGCATTTCGATTAATTCGTCACTCAGCCCCATAAATGCGGCTATCCGGTTTTGCTCGTTCCTGATGGTATATAATTCGACAACCGGAATATATTTGTCCCGGACTAACGGCTTGAAGAACCGGATATCCTTTTCGGCCAGGAAATGATGTGTACTGCGGACGGAGGCCTCCCAGATTTCTACCAATTCGTCTTTTAACTTTTCTGACTCATCGGGACTAATTGCAGACCAATCTATTTTCTGTTGCATGGATTTCTAATAACAAAAGGATCTTTACTTATGGAAAAACTCTTGGAGCAGATGCCGGATAGCGGCTACCGGATGATACAACATCATTCGGGGGCCGGAGAAGCGCATCACTTCCTGCATCTTCTTGCGCATATCCGGTTTGTAGCAATGGACGGGGCATAACCGGCATGTCGTTTTCTTCTCTCCGAAAGGGCAACGCGACAGCCGGGCATGAGCATATTGCAAAAGCTCTTTGCAATCCGGGCATAATTCCGTATGCCCTTCTTTCTGGCGGCAATAGAGACGGACCATCTGTTCGACGATCTCCTGTTCTTGTCGGATACGGGTTGATGGCATCTTACCGGTAAGATAAAGAACAGTATTCAAACATGGCAGGCGCCTTTTCGTCCCCTTCATGATAAAGCCCCGGACGTGCCACCCGGTCCCAGCGAATAAGGGAGCGTATGGCTTCTTCCGATAGTCCGTGGTCCACCGGAGTCCATTTTTTACCGTCTTTGCTCCAAGCAAATCGATAGGGAAGTCCTGCTTTCACCTGCATGCGGAGATGCAATGCCGCGCTGGGAAGTGGCAGATCGGCCAGTTGTTGTTCCTTCCCTTCGCGGACGAGTTTTATTTGCAACCGGTCGCCGACACAACCGTAAGCGAGGTAGTAGCTGTTGTCTCCGTAAAGCGTGATCCCTTTCCAACTGCCATTCTGGTTGGTAATGCCGGCATCCAATGTATAGCCCGAAGATGCAGGACGAAGGCAAAGCGCCTCTCCGGTCTTGCATTCCGGCTTGGGAGAACCGCTCAACCGTAGCTTGCCAGCTTCGATTTTCGCCTGGACATTCGAGTACGGATAATTCCAGCTCCATTCCTGACGCAGGTCCGAACCGGCAAAATTGTCGAAGAAACCGGTTACCGGCTCTTGCACGCAATCGGCAAAAGGCATCGGCTGTACCAGGCGGGCATATTCACCGGTGACGAAATAAGGCCAGTTGTCCTTTCCGAAACGCAACTCCTGGAGATGGGGCTGACGCCCTAAAAAGAAATCGCTGCCTTCCGCATAGGCGTGACATAGATAAAACATACGTCCGTCAGGCGCCGTCGTCAGCGTACCGTGACCGATAGATTGTATCTCATCGCTTCCGTGCAGGATCGGATTCCCCTCATACTTTTCATAAGGCCCTTCGAGCTTCTTCGAGCGGGCGACGGCCACGGCATAGTCGCTATCGGGACCGCAACAACCACCTGTGGCGTAGATCAGGTAGTAGTAGCCGTTCATTTTGAGCCAGTGCTGCCCTTCCATCCCCGCACGTTCGTCGTCGCGGAGCAGGCTGAACGGTTTGCCGGCCAGTTTCAACCCGTCCGGAGTCAGTTTGCCGGCGAGGAGTTCGATCGGCCGGTTGTCCAGCCCGTAGGCTTTCCAACTGATATATAAATCACCCTTGTCTTCGAGGATAAAGGCATCGATCGCTTCCGTCCCGAATTCGACTACCGGCCCGTGATCTTTGAATTTGCCTGTCGGAGAGTCGGAGGTGGCTACTCCGATGTAAGAAGTATTGTTCGACTTCTTCCGCGCGGTATAGTACACATACACCTTGCCGTTATGATAATACCATTCCGGAGCCCAGAACGACGACTTGGTCCATTCCGGCTGCTGCTCGAATACATGTCCGGTTTGTTTCCAGTTGACCAGGTCTTTAGAGGTGAATACCGGATAGTAGGGAGCCCATTCGGAGGAAGTCCCCGTTGCATAATAAGTCTCGTCGATCCGCAGGATGGACGGGTCGGCGACATCCCCGTGAATAACGGGATTGGTGAAATAGGTCTGTTTCTGGGCCATACTTGCGCCGGAATACAGAACGGAGCCTAACAAGGCAATGACAAGTCTGTTCATGGTTTGTTAAAACACTAATTATTAATTGGTCTAAAATTGATGGTTACAAATCTACTGGATAAAACGGAGCTGTCCAAAAAAAATCCTTTACTTTTGCCGGATAAAACGTATTGATTCGGAAAAAGCATGGACAAGCTTCACTATTTTACAAATTCGATCTCTCCGCTCCCTTTGCCGGAAAAGTTTACTTATCCGTTCCATTATACCCCGCATCCCCTTTGTGTGGCGGCGGCGGAAGAGGTGCAACTCTATTTGGCGGCCCGCAAAGAATGGCAGGAGGAATTGCGGAAAGGGAAGATGTTCGGCGTTTTGGTCGTCCGTACAGGCGAGGGCAAAGTCGGTTATCTGGCAGCCTTTTCCGGCATCCTGGCAGGGAGGAACCGACACGCTTATTTCGTGCCTCCGGTCTATGACGTGCAAGAGCCGGACGGTTTTTTCAGGATAGAAGAGGAACAGATATCGGCAATCAACAAGCAGATCGAAGAATTGCAGGGGGACGCGCGATATAGGAATTGCAAACAACGGTTGGCTGACGAGACGATCCTTGCCGGACAGGTTTTGGATGAGATGCGGGAACAGATGAAAGCGGCTAAAGAAGAACGTGACCGGTTGCGTTCGACCGCCATGCAGGCATCGGTAGAGACGCACGACCGTACGTCTCTACTGATCCGCGAAAGCCAGTTCCAGAAAGCGGAATTAAAACGGCAGAAACAATATTGGAAGAACTTCCTTGCCTCTCTGCAAGCGGAAATAGAGGTGTACGAGACGGAAATCGAACGTCTCAGGACCGAACGCAAGACCCGCTCGGCCGCCCTTCAGCAATGGCTTTTCAAACAATTCCGCATGCTGAACGCCCGCGGGGAGGAACGGGATTTGTGTGACCTGTTTAAGGATACCGTCCAGAAAATGCCGCCGGCAGGAGCAGGCGAGTGCGCGGCTCCAAAGCTCTTGCAATATGCCTATCGGAACGGCTGGCAACCTCTCGCTATGGCTGAATTCTGGTGGGGAGATTCTCCTAAAAACGAGATCCGCCGTCATGGATATTATTATCCGGCCTGCAAAGGGAAATGCGAGCCGATCCTGAAGCACATGTTGCAAGGTTTGCAGGTCGAGGAGAACCCGTTGGAAACGGATGTGCACCGGGATACGGAGCTGGAAATCGTGTATGAAGACGAATGGTTGTTGGTCGTGAACAAACCGGCCGGTATGTTGTCGGTTCCCGGAAAATCGGATGTCGACTCCATCTATCAGCGGGTGCGGCGGATGTATCCCGAAGCAACCGGACCGATGATCGTGCACCGCCTGGACATGGCGACTTCAGGCCTGATGCTTATCGCCAAGACGAAGGAGGTGCATCAGAGCTTGCAGGCGCAGTTCAAGGACCGGAAGGTGTGTAAACAATATGTCGCCTGGTTGGATGGCATTGTGGAGGAAGAAGAAGGCTATATCGAACTCCCTCTCCGCCCGGACCCGGAAGACCGGCCGCGGCAGGTGGTCGATATGGTTCACGGGAAACCTGCCGGGACTTTATATGACGTGTTGCACTACAATTCGGGGCGGACTCTCATCTCTTTTCTACCGATAGAGGGACGCACACACCAATTGCGTGTCCATTCGGCTCATCCGCTTGGCCTGAACACCCCGATAGTAGGGGATGAATTATATGGAAAGAAAGCGGACCGCTTGTATCTGCATGCCGAATACTTGGGCTTTGTGCATCCCGTTTCCGACGTGTATATGGAAGTGGAAAAGGAATCCGGGTTCGACGATCTTTGACGCCAGTGCCACAATTTCCCCATGACAGGGGAGCAATAGTCCCATACTTATGGAACAAACCTTCGCTATTCGAAGTAGATCATTTTCTTCGTCATCCCCCCGTCGATCGTTACGTTCTCGCCGTTCATGAAGTCGTTTTCCTCCTGGCAGATGAACAGGCACATACGGGCGATGTCTTCCGGTTTGCCTACTCGCCCCGACGGATGTTGGGCGTGGTCTTCTGGGCGAAGCTGTTCGTAGTCGTGCGTCTCGATCCAGCCCGGCGAGATCGAATTGACCGTGATATGCCACTCGGCAAGCGAGAGTGCAAGGGCGTGCGTCAGCGAATAGATGCCGCCTTTGGATGCCGCATACCCTTCGCTACCGGACTCGCTCATCAGGTAGCGGGTGGAGCAGATATTGACGATCCGGCCGAACGGATTGGGCGACTCCTGTGACTGGCGGTGAATGGCCAACCTGCGGGAAGTGATGAAAACCGGACGCAGGTTTACGGACAATATCCAGTCGAAATCTTCCACACTGGTTTCCGTAATCGGGGAGAAACAACTGATTCCCGCATTGTTGATCACGATGTCGATATCGCCCCATTCCTTGAAAATCTGCTGCATACAGTTCTCAAGCGCTTCCCGGTCGCTTACGTCAACATGGAAGAAGGAGGTTCCGGTCTGCAACGCCGTCTCTTTTCCCGCCGCCTCGTTCCGGTCGCAGAACGCCACGCGGTGTCCGGCGGAACGGAAAGCTTTTACAATCGCTTTGCCTATGCCTTCCGCGCCGCCTGTCACAAAGACTCTCCTTGTCTTATGGATAACGGCTGCTTTCCTGCCACTGCCCGCTTTTGCCCCGGAAGACTTGCGGGATTTATATTCTTCGTATTTCTTTTCCAGATAGTTGTCTGCCATGATCTTGTCGCTTTCTTATGTCCGTTATTCTACATGGGAGCAATTACAATTCTCCGGGGCGTTCCTCTTCGCCGCCTCCACCGGTGTTGTCGTCAGGCCGGTTGCTTGCACCGTTGTCGGTTGAACCACCTTTTCCGGCCCCCAGGCGGTTGGAGAGGAGCAGGCGGTAACGGTCGATGAGGGCGTTCCACCAAGCGAAAAGTTCCAGATACTCCGTATCTCCGTTCACTTCGGCCAGTGCGTTGAAGCGTTTCGCCAGGTTGTCGTATGCCGCTTCGAATGGCGGGCGTGTTTCGACCAGTTTCGGCATCGTTTTCCTTGTCCCTTTCTCAGCGATATTTAGGGAAGAGAGTCTGGCACATTCGTCGTTAGCCTTTTTCAGTTCTTTGAACCATTCCGTCAGTCCGAGGGCTTCCACATCTGCTTTGTAGGTGTCCGATTCGGCTTCCTGTATGAAGTTGGCCGTGATGCTCGTTTGTTCTTCATACGATTTTTGCGTAGTATTTTTGTATTTGTCCGCCATTACCATCAGATGGACGGCATGCGTCTTTTTCGCGGGGTCGAAATGATTGGTAAAAATCCGTACTTGCCCGATCGTTCCGGTTTGCATCTGGTCCCGGTGATTGTCGGCGGCTGTCATTTCCGGGGTGAGCATGCTTTTCCCGCCGGAAATCATGCTGTCGTCCATTGCCTGGAGGGTGTCCCTGAAAGCCGTGAATTGTTTTGTGATGGAAGATGAATCAGCGAAAACGCTTTCAAGCAACTTCGTTTCTAATGCCCGTCCGAAAGTCAGGATTTCATTCGATTTCAGACGTGTCTTGGGAGAAAATGTTTGAATGTTTGCCATACTTTTATGTTTTATAGTGATTATCGGTTAACAATGGAGCTACCAAGTCCATTTTGAGCCGTTGTCAATTTACAATTAGGCTTTCATGTGCTTTTTTTCTTCATTGTGTTAACATTTTATTTGTTTTAAGCGGTTCCTCAGTCTATTGGGTTAACTCAATATAACAAATATGTCCTAAAGATAAGTATTGTGTTAATATAATGCAAGGAAATGGGGAATGAATGTTGTTTCCTGTCTTCTTATTTTGTCTTTAGTGCCTATTTTACTTGAATTCTGAATTTTTTATTTAAGATCTTAGTTGTTTGATTTAAAGTAAACGTAACAACGCATAAGAGAGTATGCCAAGATTGATATGGCATACTCTCTTATGACTGTATTAATTCAGAATAACTCCGCTATTATCCAACGGATTCTGTGTCAGTGTGCTTCCGCTCGGATAAGAGTTGATAGCCGTTTGCGGGATGAAATAAGTCACGCGGTATTCTGTTGCCGGTATGTCTTCCATCGCGTTTTGAGGACCCGGATAATGGCGTGTCAGTGATTCGCCATTGCGGAATACGTCATAACTGCGTTCTGCCTGATAAGCTAATTCCAACTGACGTTCCTTGTCGATCAGTTGTTGTGCGTTGGTTGCGTCCAAAGAAGCATAGCCTTCTCCTGGTATGGAGCGTTCGCGGATCGTGTTCAGGTCACCCAAAGCTTCGCCGTAACGTCCTAATTTGGCATAAGCCTCGGCGCGATTCAGATACAGTTCGCCCAGACGGGAGATGATCGGAGAATGCAGGTGCGAGTCTTCGCCTTCGCGTGAACATTTTGTGATGTAGAATTCCGGATAGACGCGGTTCAATTTCATCTGGTAGTCAATCACGCCAGTGTAGGTGTTACCGTCGGAATATTTGACCGAATAGATCTGTTGGGCTTCGTCTATAACTGTCATTGGATAGGTCGTTTCCACATCGTTGACCGTTTCTGTACAAGTATACTGGTTGCCGTTTTTGTTCAACTTAGCTTGCACGTAGTTGTAGTTCGTATGTTTGCCGCTTGCATCGTAGACGTTTTTGATGAAGCGGAACACTTCCGTGTAGTTGCCGTTGTCGTCCTGTACATATTGCGGCTCGATAAAGTTCGCGCGGGCATCGACGATCTTTTTCCGGTCCGGACGCCAGTCGTTACGGCCTGTTTCGTTCAACAGGTCGATATACTTGGCGCTTGCAAACATTTCACCCCAACCCATGCCGCCGATGTTGGCATACATACCTCCGATACCGTAATAGTGGTCATAGCCGGAGAATTCGGAAGCAACACGTTTGACAACAAATATAGATTCATTGTTGTTTTCGGGTGTGTAGGTATTATAGAGCTTGAACTCTTCGTTCGGTAGCAGTTGGTACTCGCCCGAATTGATCACCTGGGTCGCATAATAGGCGGAAGAATCGGCATATTGCGTGTTCGGATTCGAATAGGTTCCGCTCATATAGAGATATACGCGCGATAACATGGCTTGGGCCGCACCTTTGGAAGCATAAGCGGGACCGTCGTTGATAGTCAGCATGCTTTCCGCTTTCCGCAGGTCGGCGATCGCTTGGGCGTAGCTTTGTGCAACGGTTGCTCGATCGGGCATCTGCAGGTTTTCAAGGTCATCAGGCGTTCCGTTGACGATGGGTACACCCAAGTTCTTGTCCGGCGCCTGATAATAAGGACGGGCAAAAGCACGTGTCAGATAGAAATACATCATGCCTCGGATATAGTAGCATTCGCCTAATTTATTATCGATATCGGGACTTTGCCCTTCTTCGATCATTTTGATGATGTTGGAAGTCTGAGCAACGGCTTTATATCCATAATCCCAAAAATTTTGCAAACGATAATTGTTGGCAGTTCTGGAATAGGATATGAATTCGTAGAAAGCATCCGTAGAAGAACCTCGGATCATCATATTGTCGCCGGCATATTCGCCTAAGCGGTGCATCGGATCGGACCACGTTTTCAATTGGGCGTATGCGCCACGTACCAGACCGTCGAGGTAGGTATTCGGATCTGAAGTGATGTCTTCAGTCGCCATACTTCCGTTTGGCAATCGTTCGATGTCGCAGGAAGTCAATGTGAGACCTGCACAGGTGGTTGCCAGGAGAAATTTTGATATTATATTTTTCATAAATACTTTGCGTGTTAGAATGTTAAATTAAGACCAAACATGAATTTGCGGGTAGACGGATACACGGAAGGTCCTGCTGAACCGATTACGGTCGTGCCGTCTTTTGCCGGAATTTCAGGATCGACACCGGAATAACCGGTGATGGTGAACAAGTTTTCCCCGGAGAAGAATATACGCATATTCTGGATGTAGTATTGCGGCAGGCTGAGGTTGTAGCCTATCGTCAAAGAACGGAGCTTAAAGAAGTCGCTATCTTCCAGGTAACGTGTAGATGCTTTATGTGAGTTGGATTGGTTGTTGTAGGAAGCAACCGGGTGTGTCGCAATGTCACCGGGTTTTTCCCAGCGGCTCCAGCCATCCATCAATTTCATTTGGTTACGGTCGGTATAAGTACCGTCGGAGTCATATTCCTGACGTGAATAATTGTAAATCTTACCTCCCATAGAGAAACCGAATACAGCATTCAGATCTATATTTTTCCAACTGAGGGAAGTGTTGAATCCTCCAAACAGTTTCGGAGTGGAAGGCGGACAGATCACCTGGTCGGCTTTTGCATAATCTTCCGTGATGACACGGCTGCCGTCTTCTGCTGTCGTATACCATTGCGGAGCACCGGTTTCCGGATTGACACCGGCCCATTCTTTCATATAGAAGGCATCGCTGCTGTAACCTACTTTCAGGATCTTATCGGCTTCACCGGCAATACCGATACCGCCGCCGTTGATGATTTGCAGATCCGGATCGTCGCCATACAGCTTTTCAACCATATTTTTGTTGTGTCCTAAGTTGACTTCCAAGTTCCAATTCCAGTCTTTCGAACGGATGATGTCTCCACCGATAGTCAATTCGACCCCTTTATTGCTGATTTCGCCCACATTTTGCCAACGACTGGTTACGCCGGTGATACCGGTTATAGGTGTTTGGAAAAGTACGTCGGTCGTGTATTTGTTATAGTAGTCGAATACGATATGCAGTCGATTGTCAAACAGGTTTGCATCTACTCCCAATCCGAGTGTAGAAGTTTGTTCCCATGTCAGATCCGGATTGCCAAGTTGGCTGATCAATGTTCCCGGTACACCATCGTAGTTGGCAGAAACGGAATAGAGCGCGTATTGCGGATAAAGTCCTCCCGGTCTGTTCCCCATCGTACCGTAAGAAGCACGCACTTTCAAAGCGTCTACCCAATCAGCATTGAACCAGTTTTCCCGGTGGATGTTCCAACCGGCGCTGACGGAGTAGAAGTTACCGTAGCGTGCATCGGTCCCGAAGTTGGAGGCTCCATCGCGACGGAGAGAAAGTTCGGCAACGTAGCGGTTGTCGTACGCATAGTTACCGCGGAAGAAGAACGACTGGCTTGCCGATTCGCTCAAACTGCCTCCTACTGCTTCTGGCAGAGCTGTTACGTCCAGCACTTCGAAGCCCGGAGCGAATCCTGTACCAATGGCTTTTGTCGCTTTTCCTTGGTAGTCTTTGAACTCGTAGGCAAGGATCGCGTCTACTGAATGTTTGTCGAAGACCTTGTTGAAGTTCAGCAACTGGTTGGTGTAGCGGCGGGCCGTGTTGCTTTGATATTCCTCGATACGTCCGTTTACGCCTGAAGCACCGTTGCTGCGGGGATCGGAGTAGGAATGGTAATAGTAGTTCGTGTACTGGTAGCTGTTGGTCGAACGGAATGTCAACCAGTCTGTGATCTTGATATCGAAGTCCAGATTGCCGAGGAATTCGTATGTCTTATAGTCTGTATGGTTGCCATACGAGAGGTCGTTCAAGTAGTTTGTTTGCTGGCTGTTAACCCATCCCTGATAACGGTCCGGAACCAATTCCCCGTTCTCGTCGTAAGGACTATCCCATGGGAACATGCTGTACATGGCTGTGACAGAGTATTGCGCATCTTCCACATCGCGCAAGCCTCCTGATACGGAAGGTCTGATGGTCAACCATTTGAACGGTGTATAGGTGGAACGGTAGCGGAACGTGTAACGTGAATAGTCGTAACCTTTTACGGCTCCTTCTTCGTCATAAAAACCTACTGAGAAATAGGATTTCAGGTTTTCATTGCCACCAGAGATGGATAAGTTGTAATCTTGTGTGAAACCTGATTGTGTGGCGAGATCCCACCAGTCGAAATTGGCGTTACGCAATTCTGGATTCCAACGTGTGAAATTGACCATTTCCTGGTTGTTGAAGGATTTGTAGTAATCATACAACTCAGCACCGTTCATCATTTCTAAATTACCGTTGTTCAGTGTGCTGACGCCTAATTTGGCGGAAGCATTGATTTGCATCTTGCCGCTTTTGGCTGATTTGGTCGTGATAAGGATTACACCGTTAGCTCCTTCGGAACCGTAGATGGCGGTAGAGGCGGCATCCTTCAGTATGGTCATGGTCTCGATATCTGAAGGATTCAATAGGCCGGCTCCATCTCCGACGATTACGCCGTCGATGACCCATAGAGGGGCCGTCGAACCGTTCAGTGTGGCTTTACCACGAATCATTACTGCTCCTTTCGCTCCCGGCTGTCCTGAACCCGGAGCAACGAAAACACCTGATACTTTACCGTTCAGCATGTTTTCAACCGAAGGTGTCGTGATGTCGGTCAGTTTTTCGTCTTTAAGGGTTTGCAACGCACCTGTCAAACTCTCTTTCTTCTGCGTGCCATACCCGACAATGACTACTTCCTCCAATGCCTGGGAATCTTCTTTCATGGCGATTTTGATGTTGGCCTGCCCGGCCCGACAAAGACCAGCGCCGGCGTGACATTGACCCTGCCCAGACAGATCCGCCTTTCTTTCAGCCACCCCAGCGAGGAGATCAAAATCAGCGCGCCAAAGCCGTACACCACGCAGTAGGGTCCCAGCAGCACGCCCCGGTTGGAAAATCCCCACCGGTAGACCACCACCTCCAAAAACACCTCATAGCACCAGCCAATCACCGAATAGAGCACAAAGTAGATAACTGCTTTCTGAATTTTGGTCAGCAATGCTTCCTTCATCACATTCTCCCTTCACAACAAAAAACACACGATTCCTTCCCTCCCATTCTACCATATCTTTCCCCCTTTTTCCACCCACCTTTTCTTTGCCAAAAAGAAAAGGTGGGGCCAAAAGAAAGGGGTTTCACTCGAACGGTGGTTTTTGAAACATTCCCTTTCGCTTTTCACGAAAAAAGAGGGCTTCAGCGAAGCCCTCTTTTTCTTATACAATCCGTAAAATCAGCGCAAAATAATACAATTATTGCAGCAGTTCCAGCACCTGCTCGACGCTGGCAAGGTCGGTGAAATCGACCTTCTGGTTATAGGTGCGGATGATTTCGCGGTCCTCCGCGCTCTGCTGCTCGGGCGGTCTTTTTTTGAGCATCTGGACCATCGCCCACATCATCGCCCGGTGTTTGAAATTTAAGCGGCTGTAGTCGATGCCGCCGCGCAGGTGGGCAAACTGCGCCTTCTGATAGAGGGCTCCTGGCAGCTGCTTTTGCAGCGACGCGCGGATGTGCGCCACATTTTCCGGCTCTGCCGGGTCCGCTACCCCCACAGTCACAACCACCAGCTTCTGCTCCGGGGCCTGTTCCAGCTGGGGCCTGGTTAATAATACATTTTGCAGGGGAGTGCATATACTCAACAGGGTCT
>OGWV01001629.1_pt1 | contig 14024 bp, 13 predicted proteins | sample 1576081 | NCBI WGS metagenome assembly OGWV01 (sample SAMEA3541541, study PRJEB24748) | human gut metagenome | biome: human gut; feature: human-associated habitat; material: faeces | place: China | collected 2012 | reverse complement strand
TACTCAACTTTAATACTCTTTACCGGATTCTCATTAGCAATACGCCAAGCTCTAACAACGACACACACCACTATCAGAGCGATAATCACCAATGCTGTTCCGACAAAATACAACGCATTCATATCTATCGTTTCGGCAAATTGATCCAACCAAGCCTTTCCTGTAAAGTACGATACTACAATTCCCATCAAGACCGATGGGACAGCAACATATAATATATCACGGGACAGCAACCGAAGAATAGTCGAAGCTTCAGCACCATTCACCTTACGGATAGCTATTTCCTTACTGCGACGTTGTGTTTCATCATTCACGTAACCTATCAACCCCATAACAACAATAAGCAAAATAAAAGTAGAAGTAATCCATACAGAATTACGAAAACGATATACATTGCGATAGATTTCCTTCAGCATGGTATCTATCGGAATAAATTCCAATGCCTTAGTGGAATGCACCTGCTCCATGTATTCGTTCAGCTTTTTCAAACTCTCATCGTATGGCTGTTTTAAACGTACATCAAAAGTGTGACTGGTATTATGACTATAAACCAAAGCCACGGGAAACTGCTTATAAAGAAAAGACGTATTGCGCACATTACGGAATACACCAACAATGGTTCCGGCTTTATCAAAATCATTCAACCGTTTGCCTACTGCCCCATCTGTCCATTTCATCAGCCGCACTACTTCTTCGTTGACCAATACATCTCCCTCATTCTGCATATCTTTCCCTTCAATAATAGTAATCCCCATGGTTTCAGCATAATTCTTATCACAAGGATTATACATCAAGGTTTCTATTCGCTTGCCACTATTATCAATCAGCCCACGAGTCCAATATTCTCCCAGAACACCATGCATAGAACGGGTGGCATTTTCCACCATGGGTTGACGACGAAGATCGTTAACCATATTCTCTGCTTCTTCGGGTGACATCCATGTTTCCGCCTCCACCAATCCTGGAGTACGGATACCCATATCACTATTAATCAGATGATGATACTGCATCAAAGATACTAACAAAATCCCCATCACAAAAGATACCCCCATAAATTGTACAAATAAAAGAGAACGCTTCCACCCCTTTTTCCCATCTGTGTAACGACGAAAAACTTGAGTGACAGGAATGCGTGAAAACAATCTTCCCGGCAGCACTCCGGCTACTATGAACAGTACAAAAACAATGAGCATCGGAACCCATAAAGTTTCCAATGTAAAGAGTGAGGACAACTGCACCGAAAGTAAATCTTCTATCAGATCTTTGGTATTGAAAATAATAAAGAGGGCCACTATAACGGACATCAATACCACAATCCCCGTCTCAAAAAGGAACATACTGAAAATATTGATTGCACTGGCACCACTACACTTATGCACACCTATACTTTTTGCCCTGCGGCTCATGGTAGCAATAGCTACTAATACATAGTTCATGATTGCCACAAAAAATATGGCAAAGCCCAAAAAACCATAAATGTAAAGGCGAGTGCGGGTATTTGAGTCATCCAAATGAATTTCGGGCAATGGCTGTGCATCATAAAAATTTCTCCATTCATCATCAGCAGAATCAGGATAATATTTTTGCATAGCCTTGTACCGTTCAGATCTGTATTGGCTGAGCAGTGCATAGAAGCCATTCCCTTAAGCGGAAGGAAGTAGTTCATCATAGAGAACATACCTTTCTTCATCTCTCCGCCGTACCATGTATTCACGATAACCTGCTCTTTGCTTGTGATGTTGAACATTACTGCTGTCTCTGAGTTCAGTCCTAATTCTTTGTAATTTTCAACTTTTGCTTTAGAAGCATTGTATACTACGAAGTCTGGCTCAAAATTCTCAAGTTCTTCTTCTGAAGGTTTGATGAACATATTTGTTACAAAATGAGCCTGCCATGCAACTTCTACGATGAAACGGATTGCCATACGTGTATCTTTGTTTGCTCCGCAGAATGCATCTACAACATAAAGTTTTTTGTTAGAAAGTTCTTTGATTGCAATATCTTTTACTGCGTTCCAAGCTTCCTGTGTTGCAGGATGGTTATCATTCTTATATTCATCAGATGTCCACCATACAGTATCTTTTGAATTCTCATCAACTACGATGAACTTATCTTTAGGAGAACGTCCAGTATAGATACCTGTCATTACATTGACTGCACCAAGTTCACTTTCCTGTCCTTTTTCAAAACCTTCCAGTTCCGGTTTTGTCTCTTCCTCAAATAATAATTCATAAGAAGGATTGTGCACGATTTCCGTCGTTCCTGAAATGCCATACTTACTTAAATCGATTTTAGCCATCTTCATTTAACCTCTTTTCTTTTATTTACTGCTGTATATTTATAAATTCTGGTTTTTCATACTCTTCCACAACAGCATTTGCCTTATTATTGCATTTTTCCGCGCAAAAGTCAACACTTTAACAATCTTTTCAAAGCACTATTTTGCAACTTCTATATCTCAATCCGTTATTTTTTCCGCTTTTATTCTTTTATATAGTTTAAAAATGCAAGATTTTTATAGAAACCTTGCATTTAGTAATTTTTATCGATTATGAATTTTATTTATTTTTAATATAAAGTTTTATACTTCTAAAATATTCTTTACTGTGTCTTTCATTTTATCTGCATCACATTCCAGATCATGCAGGATATTAGCATTCAGAATATCTTTGATTGCCTGTGGCATCTCACGTCCGGATGTTTCTTCCAAAACACTCAGAAGGCTGAATTCATCCTGATCAGCATACTTCGGATCGATTGCGCTCATCACACTCTTCACGAATTTGTACGGACTTGCAGTCGATGCGATCACACATTTCTTATCGTCGCCACTGTTCTTCTGATAACAGCCGCATACATACGACGCTACACTTGTATGCGTGTCCATAACATATCCTGTCTTATCGTATACTTTTTTAATATTCTCTGCGCACTCTTCTTCTGTTGCGTACCCTGCTGCGAAATCAGCAAGACGCTCCTTCATATCTTCTGTGATCGTATATTTTCCGGCGGATTTTAATGCTTCCATCATATCCTTCGTCTTCTGATCATCATCCCCGCTGATTCTGTAGATCAGACGTTCCAGATTGCTGGAGATCAGAATATCCATGGATGGGGATGTAGTGAGGATAAACTCACGGTTTCTGTCATAATCTCCTGTCTGGAAGAAGTCAAACAATACCTTATTGTCATTTGAAGCACATACCAGCTTATCAATCGGTACTCCCATCTGTTTTGCATAATATGCAGCCAGGATATTTCCAAAGTTACCTGTCGGTACTACCACATTGATCTTTTCACCATCTTCAATCTCTTCATTTTCCAGAAGTTTTGCATATGCATTGACGTAATATACCACCTGTGGAACCAGACGTCCGATATTGATAGAGTTGGCTGATGAAAACTGATAGCCTTTCTTTGCGAGTTCTTCCGCCAGTTCTGTATCTTCGAACATCGCTTTCACACCACTCTGTGCATTATCGAAATTGCCATGGATCGCTACTACGTTTACATTCTCTCCTCTCTGTGTCACCATCTGGAGTTCCTGTACCTTGCTGACACCATTCTTTGGATAGAATACGATGATCCTCGTTCCTTCCACATCCGCAAAGCCTGCAAGTGCGGCCTTTCCTGTATCTCCGGATGTTGCAGTCAGAATCACGATCTCATTTTTAACGTCGTTCTTCTTTGCCGAAGTTGTCATCAGATGCGGCAGGATTGATAATGCCATATCTTTGAATGCGATTGTTGCACCATGGAACAATTCCATGTAATAAGTATCATCTACTTTTACGAGCGGCGCAATTTCTTCTGTGTCAAATTTGCTGTCATATGCTTTATCAATACAGTTTTTCAGTTCCTCTTCTGTAAAATCTGTCAGGAACTGCTTCATTACGAGATATGCGATCTCCTGATATGTCTTTCCTTTCAGATCTGACATTGTTACATCCAGCTTTGGAAGTTCCGATGGTACAAAAAGTCCGCCATCCGGAGCAAGTCCTTTCAGAATTGCCTCTGATGCTGTTACTTTCAGATTAGAATTTCTTGTACTTTTGTAATATAAACCCATGCCAACGCTCTCCTTATTATGATTACTTTCTCTTACTGTTTGTATATTTTACCAGTCCGCCTGCTGCGATCAGTTTCTGCATGAACTCTGGAAACGGCTGTCCCTTGAATTCTGTTCCTTTTGTTCTGTCATAGATCTTACCGCTGTCAAAATCAATCTCTACTTCATCACCTGCTTCAATTGCTTTTGCAGCCTCCGGACACTCAATGATCGGAAGTCCGATGTTGATCGCATTGCGATAGAAAATTCTTGCAAATGTCTCTGCAATAACGCAACTGACACCTGCTGTCTTAAGACATAACGGTGCATGTTCCCTGGAAGAACCACATCCAAAGTTCTTGTTGGCAACAATGATATCTCCAGGCTGTACCTTATTGACGAATTCAGGATCGATATCTGCCATTGCATGGCTCGCAAGCTCCTGTGCATCATAAGAATTCAGATATCTTGCCGGAATGATTACGTCTGTATCTACGTTATCGCCGTATTTAAAAACATGTCCTAAAGCTTTCATTATTTGTCACCTACTTTCTCTGGATTTGCGATGTATCCTGCGATTGCACTTGCTGCTGCTACTTCCGGTGATGCCAGATAAATCAGAGAATCTACATGTCCCATTCTTCCTACAAAGTTACGGTTTGTTGTAGATACACATTTTTCTCCTGCTGCCATAACGCCCATATGTCCACCCATACAAGGTCCGCAGCTTGGTGTATTGACTGCACATCCTGCGTCTACGAAAATTTCCAGAAGACCTTCTCTGATACACTGTTTGTATATCTTCTGTGTAGCCGGAATGACCATAACACGTACATCCGGATGAACCGTATGTCCCTGAAGAATGGCAGCTGCTTTTCTCATATCTTCCATTCTTCCGTTTGTACAGGATCCGATCACAACCTGATCGATTTTGATCGGTTCCATTGCCTCGATCTCGTCAATTGTCTTCGCATTTCCCGGAAGATGTGGAAATGCAACGGTTGGACGGACTTCTGAAAGATCAATCTCTACAATACTTTCGTATTCCGCATCTTCGTCCGCTTCATATACATGATAGTCTTTCTTTGTATGTTCTTTTAAATATTCTTCTGTCTTCTCATCTACCGGGAAGATTCCGTTCTTGGCTCCGGCTTCGATCGCCATATTTGCCATTGTGAATCTGTCTGCCATAGAAAGATTCCTGATTCCATCTCCGGTAAATTCCATAGATTTATAAAGTGCACCATCTACACCGATCTTGCCGATGATATGAATGATGATATCTTTACCGCTTACATATCTGCCCGGCTTCCCTGTCAGTACGAACTTGATCGCACTCGGAACTTTGAACCACAGTTCTCCCATTGCCATACCTGTTGCAATATCCGTCGTTCCGACACCTGTCGAAAATGCACCAAGTGCACCATATGTGCAAGTATGCGAATCTGCTCCGATGATACATTCACCTGCTGCAACCACTCCTGCTTCCGGAAGAATTGCATGTTCTACTCCTGATTTTCCCTGTTCAAAATACCAGCTGAGCCCCTGATCTTTGGCGAACTCACGGATTGCTTTTGAGTTCTCCGCAGACTTGATGTCTTTGTTCGGTGTAAAATGGTCCGGAACAAGAACTACTTTATCTTTATCAAATACTTTATCTGCCATCTGTCTGAAGATTGGTAATGCCATAGGACCTGTAATATCATTTGCCATGACTACATCTAATTTTGCTTCTATTAACTGACCGGCTGTCACGCTGTCGAGCCCAGCATGTGCTGCCAATATCTTCTGTGTCATCGTCATTCCCATAACGAATCTTTACCTCCTTGATTCTCATAATTTTATACTGTATTTTAGCACAGTAAAAAAGGGCATGCAAGAAATTATAAATTTTAATACATAATTTTTCAAAAATACATCTTCTTTTTATTTCTGTTTTTTTATATTATGCAGGTATGGAATTTCAATCGGATCAATTGGTGTTGCCGGATTTTCAATCTTTCCTTTCAAGGTTCTTTTCCGTTTTTTCAGAAGTGCCCCGCCCTTATTATAGAACCAGAATGAATACGTCAGGATCTTATGCGCCGGTCCCATCTTGTCTTTGGCTGTCTTTCCGTACAACACGCCTCCGGCCTCGATTGCCGCTTTACTTCGTATCAGGGCGATCAGTTCCGTCTCACAGGTCACTCTTTCCGGAAGAATGGTATAGCCTGTCCCTATGCAGTCCGGTCTGTGTGCGTCACTTCCGCCGATTCCCGGCTTTTTGTATTTCTCTGCAAGCTTCCTTGCTCCTTCATTCGATTCTGCTGATTCACATGCATTAAACGCCTCAATGAAATCAAACCTTTTGATCAGTTCCGGTGATTTATAAAACCTTCCCGTATTAGTAAAACTCAGATACTTTTCCCCGCATGGATGTGCCGGTCCGAGGATTCCTCCGTGTCTGTGCACAAAGTCAATCAGAACCGACACCGGGAGTCCCTTTACTTCCAGAAGACGCATCTTTACACCTTCCGGCATAATACAAATGATATGTCCCGCATCCAGAGTATCATACTCGATTCCTTTCAACACAACAAAATCTTCATGTACCTTGCCTTTCATATGATATTTCCAATGACGATAACCATGATACGTATCGTGATCTGTGATCAGCATCCCGTCAAATCCTTTTTCCTTCAGGGTTGTGATGTATTCATCCAAGCTTACCCTGCTGTCTACTGAGCCTTCCCGCACATGGCAATGCATATCCAATTTCATAAGTAAGCCTCCTTAACTTAACTTTATTCTTAGCAACATTATAGCACATCCCATATAACAAAAATACCCGTTGCAGATCTTAATTTTCTGCAACGGGTATATATTTTTTGCTTTAGTCAATATCATCCGCATGAAGAACTACGACATCCGAATCGTCTGTCTCGAATATCTCGACATCATCTTCATCCAGGAATCCGCCTTCCGGCACATCCGTCATTTTGACATCTACATTTTCCTCATCATCTGTATCTTCCGGCTCCGGCTTATCATCGTCTATGTCAAATATCTCTGTCACCGTCTCTTCCGGTTCTCCCTGATCTCCCTGATCTCCGGCTTCCGTTTCTTCCTCCGGAGATTCTTCCACATCTCCATCATCGAGAAGCATTCTGGCCTTTTCTACTTCCGATTCCATCGAAACCTGTTCTTTGATCTTTTTCGAAAATATTTTTTCCCTCTTTCCGATCTTTCTCGACTGCATCATTGTCTGAACCGTGATGCCAATTACAGCGATCGCTGCACTCATTACATATCCGATCCAGCCAATCTTTGTCATCCCAAGAAGAAACGGAAGCGCCATTCCTGCTTCCACTCCTCCTACAATACCGGTTACAAAGATGACCAGAAATTCCGCAAAGATGACTGTCAGTATTGCGATGACCAGTGCAACCGCTGCGCAGATTCCAAGTACTATAACTGACCGCGCTTCCACAAGGGTAACAAATGTCCCCCATGATCCAAAGAAAGTCATAACAAATATTCCGAATTTTCGTAGTACTGCACACATGATACACAATACCACTCCGCACACGGCAATTGTCGCAACCATCTTTGTCGTATCAAGACCTGCCACTGTTCCGATCACTGCTCCGATCACTGCTCCGGTTCCAAGTCCCATCATCGCCGAAAGTACTCTTACAAGCTTCAGACCAAACAATGAAATAATTACACCCACTACAACAATCGCAATCAGCACACCCATTATTTCCGGTGTCTTCCCTGCAACAAATATACTCGTGGGCCCATCTACCGAATTAAAAACTGATGTAAAGTTCTCCATATTCATACCCGTTTCTCCTTTGCCCCTTATTACGCTTTAAGAATAGAAAAGACTGTGCCTCCGAAGATTCACAGCCTTTGGTTCATTATATCCGCCTCTAGAATGCTACTGCTCCTGTCTCTGTTCCATTAATAACATAGTATACTGCAGATTCTTCTGGTTTTATGTATAACTCCATCGTCTTGATATCTCCGATTTTCTTTCCAGAAGATGTCCATGCCTTCTTTACTCTTGCGATCATATCTTTTTCTTCTACCTGTTTTCCAAAGTATTCTACAAACGCACTTACTTTGATTTCTTTTTTTGCTGTTGTTTTTCTCGCAGTTGTCTTCTTTGCTGTCGTCTTCTTTGTGGTCGTCTTCTTTGCCGCTGTCTTTGTCTCAGCTTCAGCTTTCTTGACAGATTCTGTCTTTACAGCTTTGTCTTCAACTTTTTTCTCGGCCTTCTTTGCTTCCGGCTTAGCTGTTTCTTCTTTTGTAGTCGGTTTTACTGGCTCGGTCTTTGGAGCTGCTGTTTTTACCGGCTCCTTCTCTATCTTCTTCGGCTCTGTTGCTGCCACTGCCTTTACTGTCTCTGCTTTCTTCGTTGTCTCTGCTTTTTCTGATGTCTTTGTCACTGGTGCAGTTACTTTTGCAGTTACATCCTTTGTGGTTGCTGTTGTTACTTTTTTTGTAGCCATTTCATTTCCTCCTAAATCTCTCTAAGCCTCATCACCTAGTTGTCAATATTATAACACATTCTTCCAAAAATGCAATTCTATGCCACAGACAGCATTCTACACTCCGGTCAGCTCCAGGATCAGACCTGCGATCACAGCAATCACATACAATACTGCTATAATTTTTATATTTTCCTTCTTATCCGGATTCACTTTGAACAATACTACAAGCCCGATACCGGCTCCCGTGCAAAGTCCCGCGATCACAGAGGAAAAAGAAATTGCCCCGCTCAGATACAGCTGTGTCAGAATCACGGACGCCGCACAATTTGGGATCAGGCCGATCAAAGCCGCAATTGCCGGCTGGAACACAGTATCTCCAAGCATCATAGCTGAAATCTTGTCAATTCCAAGTATGTCAATACACAGATTTAAAATAAACGTAAATACAAACAGATATAAAAAAATCTTTCCCGTATGGCGAAGTGCAGGTTTTACTATTCCAGCCGAATGATTGTGACATCCACAGTCATGACAGAGTTCTCCTTCATGATGCGGCACTGCAATTTCTTTTTTAAAGAAAATATCTACCAGATATCCTGCAATAATTGCTATGATCACTTTTGCCAGAAGCAGCACACCGATCTTTCCTGCATGTTCCGGATTTCCCATTATAATAAGTATTGCCTCATCCGATGTGGCCAGAAACACTGCGATCAATGTTCCAACCGTAATGATTCCGCCTGAATACAGATTTGCTGCCATAACCGAAAATCCACACTGAGGGACACATCCTACGATTGCTCCTACAACCGGTCCTGCCTTATCTACTTTCACCATGAGTTTTTTTGTAAAATCACTGGAATAATGCTCCAGTGCCTCTATCAGCAGAAATGCAAGAAACAGGAATGGAAGCATCTTCACACAATCGATTGCCGCATCCAGTAATACATCAATAAACATTTCCATATCTACCGTCTCTCCTTTATTTTTTTCATAACATTTTTATTCTAGATGTTATGGTCGTATTTTTCAAGCAAAATATGTAGTCTTACTTTGTATATTTTTCTCATTTATCCTGTAATTTTCAGTCTTTTTTCTGTATAATACATTATATATAGACTTTTTCACAGAAAGGATGTGGCCATATGAGTACTTTTGAACGATCCCTGTATATTTAACCGTAATATTTTTCATAATATGCCTAACATGCTTATGAAAATACTTCCGGATTGCAAAGAGTATGAGGATATTGTAAAAGTATGCCATACAGAAGGCATGCATCTGAAATTATATTCAGATATTCAGAATACAGAAACGCTACTTGGATTTGAATCATAATGTTTAAGGGCAATAAGAAATGAGCGACATACGCCGCTCATTTCTTATTACATCTTTCATTTCATTGTCCGTTATCTTTTATAGATTCCTTCCAGCACATTAACCGTTCCTTCGATTCCAAGAAGGCTTGCATTCAGTAATATGTCATGAGAACTGATGCTTCCCCATTCCTGTCCTGTATGAGTTTCATAATAATATTTTCGTTCTCTGTCCATACGTTTGATGCGATCCAGAGCTTTCTTCTCAGACACATCGTATCTTTCCGCTATACGTTTGATGCGGTCAGCCCGGTCAGCACAGATGAAAACGTTAATGCAGTTTGGATTGTCCTTCAGGATATAGTCTGCACATCTGCCCACGATCACACATGGCCCACGTTCTGCAAGTTTTTTGATGATCTCCGTCTGCAGTTCATACATCTGCTCAGATAACGGCTGCACATATTCTTCCGAATTAATATAGGAAGAATATCCCATCGGTGTGATCAGATAACTGGATACGAAACTGTTAAGAGAAGTCTCATCAATTGCCTTTGCCGTCTCTTCTCTGATATCCATCTTCTCTGCTGCCATTCTGACAAGATTGTTATCATATAACGGAATATCCAGTCTTGTTGCAAGAAGATTGCCAATCTCATGTCCGCCGCTTCCAAACTGTCTGCCTATTGTTATAATCTTATGTGTCGTCATAGGTATCCCTCCTTCGGATGAAAGTATCACGATTTCTTTGTCCCTATTATACCTGTTTCCGTCAGAAAATACCATATGTTTCATTCGATTATTCTGTCAATTTTACACTACCTGTCGTCTTTCCTCTACCAGAAATCCTTTTTCCCTTAGCTCCTGCTCAATCAGATCCAGCGTCTCTTCGCTGTCGGCACTGACCTTATGATAATGATAGTTGGATGTGATGTTCTTAAGCGGACTTGACTTGCCATTCCGGATATCTTCCATAAATGCGCCAACCTTTCTTCTGGAATTTAAGACCAGTTCCGCTTCCATTTTTCCATAGACTCTGTGATGGATCATTACATTATCCACACATCCTCCCAGATCAACGATCGTATTCAGTTCTTCTTCCAGTTGTTCATCCGTATGCTGGACTTTAAATATCCGGCACACTGTCTTCGGCTGATTCAATATATAGCCGCGGTTTGTAGATATGATCTCATATCCTGCTGCCCGGATCAGTGCAATATCCTGCACGATCACCTGACGGCTGACATTATAAAAGGAAGCAAGCTTTGTTCCGGATACCGGGGCTTTACTTTCCTGAATCTGTCTGATTATCTGCTCTCTTCTTTCAGATCCATGCATTTCCTGTTGCCACCTCCCATGTTCTTTTTCTAAATGATCTGCCTGTCCATGTATTTTCTCTATACACAGTAACTACATTATAATACCGCATGAAGATGCTTTAAGGAAATGTCTAAAATTGGAGCAGAGTGTGTCAATGCCCCGCTGGAAATATAATCTACACCAAGCGCAGTCAGTCTGCCGATATTCTCTTTTGTTACATTACCGGAACACTCAGTCTCCGCGCGTCCATCGATGATGCGGATTGCCTTCTGCATCTCCTCTGTGGACATATTATCGAGCATGATAATATCTGCCCCCGCTTCTACCGCTTCTTTTACCATATCCAGATTCTCCACTTCTACTTCAATCTTGCGTACAAATGGTGCATATTCTTTAGCCATCTGAATAGCCTTTGCTACACTTCCCGCTGCTCCGATATGATTATCCTTTAACAGAACACCGTCAGACAGATTATAACGGTGATTATATCCGCCGCCTGCTCTGACTGCATATTTTTCAAAAATTCTCATATTCGGAGTTGTCTTTCTGGTATCTAAAAGTTTTGTCTTGCTCTCTCCCAGAAGTGAAACCACCGAACGTGTATAACTTGCAATCCCGCTCATTCTCTGCAGATAATTCAGTGCAACCCGCTCTCCGGAAAGAAGGACACGGATATCTCCGGTTACTTTTCCCATTAACTGCCCGTTCTTTACTTCATCACCGTCTTTGCAGAAAAATTCTACTTTCGTGTCTTTATCTAACAATTCGAAAACTCTCTGAAATACCTGTAACCCTGCGATCACTCCATCCTGCTTGCAGATCAGGTCTACTTCTCCTGTTACAGCTTCGTGCATGACCGCATTGGTGGTCACGTCCTCGCTTGAAATATCTTCTCTTAATGCCTCCATGATCAGATGATCTACCTGTAATGTCATTGTTATATTATTCATGCTGTGCTCCTTTACCCTGCTTTATATTTATCTCTTTCATATCCGTGCATTCACACGCTGCACTCATTATACCATCTTACACTGCTTTTCGTTCAGACAAATTTTTCTTTGTTTCTTCCTTTTTGATCTTTGTTGCTGCACGTTTTGCAAATACAAGACTTTCCAAAAGGGAATTACTTGCCAGGCGGTTCGCACCATGAACACCATTGCAGCTTGTCTCTCCAACTGCGTACAGATGCTCCATAGACGTCCTGCTATCTGAATCAACCCAGATTCCACCCATGAAATAATGCTGTGCCGGTACGACCGGAATGTATTCCTTTGTTACATCATAGCCTTCTTCCAGACAGTGTTCATAAATGTTCGGGAAATGATTTAAAATAGTTTCTTTCGGTATATGTTCCATAGAAAGCCATACATAATCGGTTCCATCCTTTTTCATCTCTTCTCTAATTGCTTTTGTCACCACATCCCTCGGCAGCAACTCATCTACAAAACGCTCTTTATTCTTATTATAAAGAACCGCACCTTCTCCACGTACAGACTCTGAGATCAGGAAACGTCTTCCCGGTTTCTTCGAATATAATGTCGTTGGATGAATCTGTACATAATCCAGATGTTCCAGACGAATATTATGCTTCTTTGCTATTTCAATCGCATCTCCTGTCAAATGTGGAAAATTTGTCGAATGCTGGTACGTTCCACCGATTCCGCCGCTTGCAAGGATTGTATTCTCCGCATAGATTTCGCATGTTCCATTTTCATTCTCTGCTTTGATTCCCACACATTTCCCATTTTCAATGATTACATCCGTCATCTCTGTATATTCATATATTTTTACATTCTCAAGCTTCTTTACCTGCGCAAGCAGCTTGCCAGTGATCTCTTTTCCTGTCACATCTTCATGAAACAGGATTCTCGGTCTGGAATGTGCACCTTCTCTTGTATATGCAAATTTTCCGTCCTTCTTTTCAAATTCTACACCGTATTTCACAAGATCATTAATAATATCTCTGGAATTACGGATCATAATATCCACAGATTCTTTCCGATTCTCGTAATGTCCTGCCTTCATCGTGTCTTCGAAATAACTGTCATAGTCTTTTTCATCTCTTAATACACAGATTCCCCCTTGCGCAAGGAAAGAATCACTGCTTTCCAGATCTGATTTGGTAATTAGTATGATTTCCTGTTCTTCAGATAAATTCAAGGCACTGAAAAGTCCGGCAACCCCACTTCCGACTATTACTACATCTGCATTCAGTTTCATAATACAACATCCTCTTTTCTATACTGCTTTCCGTTTACGGACAGTCCCTCCATATATATTCTTCTGACCGCTTAAACTTTTCACATTATACCACTGTTATTTACATGTGACAAGACAGTTATTGTATTTATTCTTTACACATGATTTTCTATTTAATGCATCATGACGGCTGTCACCGATCGAACCTTTGTATGTAACCAGAAGGTTAACTAGTTCCAAGCGTGCCTGCATCTCATCTACATCACCTTCCGCCTCAAAAAATGATTCAGCGAAGTCCGTGGATAATACAAACGGATTTGTAAACAAAAAAGATTATTGTGCCAGAATTTCATTTCTGTATCACAATAATCTTTTTTATTTATGCCTATTTATACAAATTCTCCCCATCAGATTTGATAACACCCTGATACCAGTAAAAGCTATCTTTTTTATAGCGGTTTAATGTACCGCCTTCTTCCTCTTCACGGTCTACATATACGAAACCATAACGTTTCTGATAACCATTTAACCAGCTTAAAAGATCTGTGAATGACCATGTACAGTATGCCAGAACTTCACAGCCTTCTTCAATTGCTTTTCCCAGTTCTTTCAAATGTTCTTCCAGATAATGGATTCTATATTCATCATGAATCTGATCATCTT
>OGWV01001628.1_pt1 | contig 14034 bp, 10 predicted proteins | sample 1576081 | NCBI WGS metagenome assembly OGWV01 (sample SAMEA3541541, study PRJEB24748) | human gut metagenome | biome: human gut; feature: human-associated habitat; material: faeces | place: China | collected 2012 | reverse complement strand
ACCGAACCGTCATCCGTAGTGATTTCAACAGTTTCCGCATCAGCCTTGGCCAAGCAGCTTGCCGAGCGCATGGGCGTCGCCTTCCTGCGTTTCGACATGAGCGAGTACATGGAAAAACATGCCGTGTCGCGGCTTATCGGCGCGCCTCCAGGCTACGTGGGCTTTGATCAGGGCGGCCTGTTGACCGAGGCCGTGCGCAAGACGCCCTATGCCGTGGTGCTGATGGACGAAATCGGCCGCGGTACCTCGACTTTCGACGGGTTGAGTCTCGCGGGCGCAATTGCAAAGGAACTGGCCGTCACCACAAAGAGTTACACGCTCTTTGCGACGCATTACTTTGAGCTCACACAGCTTGCCGCCGAGATTCCTGAAGTTGCCAACGTCCACGTAAGTGCTCGCGAAACCAGCCGCGGCATCGTCTTCATGCACGATGTCCGTGAAGGTCCTGCCAATCGCTCCTATGGTATTGCCGTGGCTGAACTTGCAGGCATGCCAGCTGCTGTCACACGTCGCGCTCGCGCCATGATGGCCGAAATTGCCCGGATGATCTCCGTGAGCTTGTCGGTGTAATCCACCGCATCGAGCTTCGGGCAGCCGATGAGCGTGATCTTCCCTTTCATGAACTCACTGTGCATGTTCGCGTAGGCATACGCCGTGCAGTCGGCCGCAATGAGCAGCTTCGCGCCCTGAAAGTACGGCGCGTTGACCGGCACGAGCTTGATCTGGCACGGCCACTGGCCGAGCTGCGACGGCTGTGCCGCCGGCGTCGCTGCCGCGGCCGGCTCTTCACACTGGAAGCGATGCATCTGGTGGCCGGGGCAGCCGCCGGCGTGCGCGGCATGTGCGGCCTGCACCTGCTTTTTGCGCTTGTTGGCCTGCACGGCCGCCTCGTCATACGCCGCCGCTTCGCGCTCGACAAAATGGATGGCATCCATCGGGCAGGCGGGCAGGCAGTCGCCGAAACCATCGCAGTAATCGTCGCGCAGGAGCTTGGCCTTGCCGTTCACGATGCCGATAGCCCCCTCGTGGCAGGCCGTCGCGCACGCGCCGCAGCCGTTGCACTTTTCTTCGTCAATGTGGATGATCTTACGGATCATAATATCCCTTCCCTTTCCAAAAATCGTCCGGGCCCCCGCCCGGCGGTCTTGACTTTCTGTGCATAAGATAGCATAATAAGACCCACAAATCCGTTGTCAGAACAACAAATGGAGCAAAAAAATGAACATCATGCTATCCAACACGCGCCTCTTTCGCGGCATTGGCAGCGATGAACTGCCGCTGCTGCTGCAATGTCTCGGCGCGGCACAAAAGCATTACGACCGGGGCGAGACCATTCTCGCCGAGGGCACGCCGACCGAGCAGCTCGGCATGGTGCTCACCGGCATGGCCATGATCGGCTACGACGACGTCTGGGGCAGCCACAGTCTGCTCGGCCACGTCGGCCCGGGCGAAGTGTTTGCCGAGCCCTATGCCTGCATCCCGGGCGAGCCGCTGCTCATCAGCGTGACCGCTTCGGAGGACACCGAGGTGCTGTTTTTGAACATCGGCAAGGTGCTCACGACGTGCACGAACGCCTGCCCGTTTCACGCCAAGCTCATTCAAAACCTGCTGACCGTGTGCGCGGCCAAGAACCTGCAGCTCTCGCAGCGCATCCTGCACACAACGCCGAAGGGCATCCGCGCCCGACTCATGTCGTACTTTTCCGAGTGCGTCAAGCGCGCCGGACAGTACAGCTTTGACATTCCCTACAACCGCCAGCAGCTAGCCGACTATCTGGGCGTGGACCGCAGCGCCATGTGCAGCGAGCTGTCGCGGATGCAGCGCGAGGGGCTGCTGACCTACCACAAGAACCATTTTTCCGTGCACGAAGCACTGGAGTAAATCGACGAAAGGCGGACACAACATGACGAGAGAAGAATACGCAAAGCGGATGAAAAAGCACCCCGACTGGGCCCCCGGCCGGGACGCGATCGAGGCGGCCTTTGCCAGGCGCTACCCCAAAACGGAGCCGGTGTGCTTCGAGAGCGAGCTGCACGACCGCGCGGCCTTCGGCGGCGACGAATATCTCGACGGCTTCGCCGTCTACGACACGGGCAAGGGCTATCAGCACATCGTCACCTACGGCATGAGCGAGCTGTACCCGAGCATGGCGGCCTTCGGCACCGAGTACAGCAAATGGGGCTATGAAATGACCATGAAGGTGCGCGAGAGCTATGCCGAGACCGGCACGTGGGCGCTCGACCTGCTGGCCCAGCTGGCGCGCTACACGTATCAGACCGGCAATTTCTTCGAGCCGGGCGCGTACATCCCCGGCGACGGCAGCTCCCTGCACCCGGAGCTGAACTCGGCCATCACGGGGCTGGCCATCGTCAGCGACACGACCGTCGCCCCGATCGAGACGGTGCACGGAAGAGTTGCGTTTTTGCAGCTCGTCGGTCTCACGCAGCCGGAGCTGGACGCGCTCGCGCGTGACCCGGATGCGCTGGACGGCATTCTCGAGCGGATGCGCGCGGACGATCCCGAGCTGGTGCTCGACATGCGCAGAACGAAGTCCTACGTATAAAAACAGCCGCACCGTGGCCTCACGGTGCGGCTGTTTGGTTATCTTGCTTTGGATCAGTTGCCTTTCTTCGCGATCAGCTCCGCGCAGGCTTCGCCGAGGATGCGGATGCCCTTTTCGATGACCTCGTCGCTGCTGTTGGAGTAATTGATGCGGAACGTGCTGACGTTGCGTTCCTTTTCATAGAACGGGTCGCCCGGGCAGATGGCAACGCCCCTGGCGAGCGCGACGCGGTAAAGGTCGACCGCGGACATGCCGTTCGGCAGCTTGGCCCACAGGAACATGCCGCCCTCCGTCGGCGTGAACTCCACGCCCTCCGGGAGATACTTGCGCATGCAGTCCATCATCAGCTCCGCTTTGTGCTTGTAGAGCACCTTCGTCTTCTCGATGTGCGCGTCAATGTCGTTGTCAGCGAGGTACTGCGCCAGAACGAGCTGCGAGAAGATGTTGGTGTGCAGGTCGGCAGTCGCCTTGTAGCTCAGGAGCTTTTCGCGCAGCGCCTTGTTGCGCACGCACACCCAGCCGATGCGCATACCGGGGGCAACGATCTTGGAAAACGTGCCGAGCATGCAGCACTGCTCGCCCAGCTCCTTGCCGAAGCTGTCGGTCGCAGTGCCGGAAAAGCGCAGCTCACGGTACGGGTTGTCCTCCAGCACGACGATGTCCGTGCCCTTGAAGATCTCCACAACGCGGTCATGCACTTCCTTGCTGTAGCTCAGGCCGGTGGGGTTCTGGAAGTTCGGGATGACGTAGGCAAATTTCACGTCCGGGTTGGCCTGCACGGTCGCCGCCAGCTCGTCGCAGTCGATGCCGTCGGGGTTGATGGTCACGGGCAGGACCTCGGGATCGAAGAAGTGGAACGACTGCAGCGCGACGAGATAGGTCGGGTTCTCGACGATGATCTTGTCGCCAGGGTCGAGCATGCACGCGCCGATCATCGTCAGCACCTGCTGCGAGCCGTTGGTGATGATAATGTCGTCGGCCGTCACACCGTAGACGCCCATCGTCTCATAGCGCTTGGCGACCCACTCGCGCAGCGGCAGATAGCCCTGCGTGCCGCTGTACTGCAGCGCCATGACGCCGTTTTTCTCCAGCACTTTGTGCGTAGCCTTGTCCATCGCCTCGACCGGGAACGAGACCGGGTTCGGCAGACCGCCCGCGAAAGAGATCAGGTCAGGCGACGCCGCTGCCGCAAGAATGCTTGCCGTAAACTCGCCCTGAAAGTCGGGACGCAGGATTTTGGTGGAAAGTCTGGGATTCATAATGATTTCTCCTTTCATGGGCACTTGTAGTGGTCTGTGTATTCGACAGGCAAGCCCTCATAGTGTGTCGATTATAGCGCACACGATCGCCGGATTACAAGGCGTACCGGAAAAATCTGCGTTCTAACGGAAAGGCACACACATACAAAGTGCGGTTCTGTATAGAACGCTCATTCGCGCTTACCGTTATGCGTCAAATATGCGTCATTTCTGCATTTTGCAACCATATGACGCTAGAATTTCGCCAATACTTCGTCACGGAGGGACGACAAAATGAAAGACAACCTGAGCCGATACACGCTGCGCATCGACCAGACGCTATTGGATAAGCTCGGCTACATCGCGGAATACGAGGGCCGGACAAAAAACCGCGAACTCGAGCAGATGATCAAAATTCAGTTCTGTTTCGGCTGTACGAATTCCCGCCGCAGAATCGCTCCGCAGCGGGGATTTGTTATAAGCTGAAATAGCCGAAAGCCCCTGATCTCAAGCGGTTTTCAGGCATGGAAAAAGTCCACCGTGATCCAAAATCACGGTGGACTCATGGCGGAGAGTAAGGGATTCGAACCCCTGTGGCGTTGCCGCCTAACGGTTTTCAAGACCGCCCCGTTATGACCGCTTCGGTAACTCTCCAGATATGCAGATAGAGAAACAAGACGCCGATGACCGGCGTCTTGTTTTTGGCGGAGAAGGAGGGATTTGAAGCCTTTAAAAACGTCGATATATCAGCATATAGCCGTCGCGGTGTGTAGATGCTGTGTCCAACATATAAGGAGAGTTTACCGCCCTCCCTTCCGCGAGGCTGGCTTTATTATAAGTTCATCCTCCGCTTTTGTCAACCGCCATCACCTCGGCAACCAGAGCGCCCCGGCCGTCCTGCTTGTGCCCGTCGGGAGACTGTTTGTCACCGCCCCGCTCTCCAGCCTTGCCCGCACACCGCTTCCCACCGAAGTGGAGTACGGGTTTTTATACGGCTTCCAGCTCTTGTTCTGAATTTGCCACAGTGCCGCGCGCTGCTCCTGCGTTAAGCCGCTCACGGAGTCAATCGCCGCTTTTGCCATGCCTGCGTTCAGAGATGTCTTGCCGTACTTTTCTTTGATTCCCTCCGTTGCTTCATACACTTCAACGTATTTCTCCGCCGGCACGTTCCACTGGCGCACCGCCGAGAATTTCACGGCGATGGAATCCGGCATGATCGCCTGCATAGCCGCCGCTGCCGTCGCATCGGAAACGCCGCTGTCAACGATCGCTTTGTATTTCTGCATAGCTGTCACGCTGTCCGCGCCTTCCTCCGGGGTCAGTGCTCCAATCGTGCGCGCGAGTGTTTCCGCCTCGCTCGTGCTGACGCCCGCTCCGGTGATTTTCTCATACGTTTCGGCCTTCGCCTGCACGCCGGAGTAAAACACCAGATTGCTTTTCACGGCCGTCTTCTGGGCGTCAGAAAGGTTCATGCGATCCACCTCCGCTGCAAACTCGACCGCCTTTACGGACGCTTTCTCGTCGTCCCGGTTGATCCGGTCGTAAACGTCGTAGCAATCCATGATGCTGTCCCACGACATTTTTTCCGATCGCAGCGCACTGAACTTCACGTCCTTTCCGTCGCCGATCATGGCCGAATAGATCTGCTGTTTGTATCTGTCCAGCAGATCCGCGTTGCGGATCGCGTCGCGCTTCGCTTTTGCCGCCGCCTCCGGGTCGTCGTCATCCACACTGCGCACGGCCTGCATGGTTTCGTACACGGTCTTTTTATCCGCCCCGCTGGCGACGATGTCCCGATACGCCTGCGTCTGCTTTACGGTCAGGCTTCTGTCGCCGGATGCATAGAACTCGTTCGCGTCCTGTGTCGCATTCGGCCCAAACAGCACCATCTGCGTTCCTTTCAGCAGGCCCTTCGGCCCGCTCGTGTCCACAGGATACTTCAGCCGCGCGGAGTCTCCATACCCGGAATATGCACCGCCGCGCACAAGCGTCTCGACGCCCTTGCCGGTCTTATAGATCTGGTTGCCCATCGGCAGCCATGTCTTCAGCTCCTTCGGTGCGTCCTCCACCAGCTTCTGTGCTGCTTCTTTGCGCGTGTCTGCGTCTTTGCCAACGACCATTTTTGCGACATCCGCTCCCGTTTTCAACGGGATAGTCGGCAGCGGCATGTTGCTGTCACTCGCCCCTACCGCAGACAGCGCGTTCGACAGGAACGGGATGTCGCCCGACACCGTGTATCCAAGCTGTTTCGCGGCCGCCTCTGTGTCAAAACCTCCATCTGGTTTTTCTGTTCCAAGCCCACGTTCTCCGGTCGCCGCCTCCAGCGCGTTGTCCAGTGCCGTCAGCAGGTACTTGTTCGTGCTCAGTCCCTCGCCTGCGCCGATAGCGCCTGTCACATATCCGATCGCGTCAAACGGCGCCGGCGTGCCTCCGTAGATCCATTCTGTCAAGCGGTTGAATAGGAACGCTTCCAGCAGGTACTTCATCGCCAGCCCCGTAAACTTCTTCACGGCGACGTTCTTCCCCTGCGTCTTCGCCATCGTCTGATATTCCATCGGCAGGTCGTGCGTGATATGGCTCCATGCATTGGCCACCTCGAGCTGGAATGTTGTCAGCACCTTCTGGCTCAACCGGCTACCTTCAAACGCCATCGGCTTCGCGCCCTGGATGCGGTTGCCCACCATCCTGCTGGCATATTCATCCGCCGCCCTCATGGCTTCCTCGTGCGTTGCGCCGTTTTTCACTTCCTGCAGGTATTTTGCACGCACGATCACGCGGCTGGCCACATCGTCCACCGCTTCAAACGGGATAGCGGCAACGTCCATCACCTTCCCCAGCCCCTTAGTTTCCGTCAGCTGGTCGATTCCCCGCTTACCGGTCAGGAAATCACTTTCGCCTTCCCATCCGTCCGCCTTCGTCTCCCCGGTCACGATGTCCCGCACAGCTTCTGCGACGTTTCCCACGCCCACCTCCGCTGTCAGCATCGGGATCTGTGCCGTCTGATTCAGTGCAGATGACAGGTTGCCTACGATGGTACTTTCTCCGAAAATTTTTGTCAGCTTGTTGCCGATATTTAGAGCTGTTCTTCCCACCTCGTGCTCTATTGTGCGATCTCCTGTCGTCCGTTTTCCTGCCAGCTTGTTCGTATAGTCATCCAGCACGGACACGAACTGCCCGTACTTCGTCATTCCGTTGATGTTTTCAAACAAACTATCAATATATTTGTCCAGTGCCGCGTCTGCCTGCTCCTCCGTCAGGCGCGTGCCCTCCGCGATCCTGTCCGCCGATTCCAGAAATCCGATCTTCTGCTCCAGCGATGCATTGTGCATCTCTCTCGCCTGCGCGATCCGGTCGCTGATCCCGTCCCGCGCATACTTCCCGCGAAAGTATTTGGACATTTCGCGCAGCTTCATGATGTCGTCCGTATGGTACAGGACATTCGCCATGTAGTTGACGTAGGATTCATAACCGCCTACTGCGTCATATTCTACGTTATCGTTGCTCGTTTTCGTTCGTTCTAGGAAATACGGGTTCCACTGCTTTCCCGGCCGGAAGCTGTCCGTTCTGCCCGCGATGGCCGTCGGCAGCTCCGACACCTGCGCGTCGATTCCGATCAGTTTCAGGAACTTTGCCGTTCCCTCCTGCGCCTTCTCTGGCTGCATGTGCGGGGCGTACCCCTTTACATAGCCGATCGGGTCATACCCATGGCTCACAAGGAATTCGTTGATCAGGTCGTAGAATTCGTTATAGGCTTTTTTGTATCCCGCCGCCGCTTCTTCGATTTTCTTTGCGTCCACGTCCGCGTCCTGCAGCCGCGCCTGCGTGTCCAGCCACGCCTTGTATCGCTCCACGAGCTCCATTTGCTCCTGCGGAATGTTCATTTCCGCAGCGGTCTTCTTCACGTCCGTGCTCGTTGCCGCATCCGCCACGCGCTTTCGCATGTCCGGGTCCAGCTTGCTCACCTGGTCCGCCACCGCGGTCCCTTCGATCACTCGCTGCACCAGCGCGCTCTCCGATTCGCTCAGGTCGAACCCGCGCACGCGGTCAAACATCCGGTTAATAAAGCGGATCTTTTCTGCGGAATTTTCGAGGATCGGGTTGAAGAGCTCTTCGTTGATTTTCTTTCCCAGTTCCTTCCCGAATGTTTTCTCCACGTTCCGCTGCATCGTGTTCACCTGCAAGCTCAGTGCGCCCGGTAGCTTCCGGTCATCTGGTGTTCCGAATAGCTCCTCCAGCTTCGCCTGCCACTGCCGCTGCGCGGCGTATTTGCGGCTCCGGATCAGTTTGCCCGCGTAGTCGTTTTTCGCCATATAGTAGTACGCGAGCTGCGTCACCTTTTCCTTTGACATGGTCGTCGGTATCTGCTCCGCCGTGTACGTTCCGCCCACGATGTTCCCGGCGCTGTCGAATGATGCCCCTTTTGCGATTCCCTGCGCAAATTCTTTCTCTGCCGGTGTCGGGTTCAGCTCCCGGATTTTCTTCTCGATGTCCCGGCTCGCCTTTTTGGCGTATTTCGCCTCTGTTACAAGGTCGTCCACGTTCGTGATCGGCGCAAACGGGTGGCTGATCTTCACGCCCATCCTTTCCGCGTGCGTGCCCGGCTCCACAGGGTTGTCTCGCAGTTCCTGCCGCTCCGCCTCGTTCTCCTGTGCCTCGCGCATCACGCGCGCGTTTTCTTCCACCGCCGATCTGCTCGTGTTTTCTCCGGTCAGCAGTCCGTGCTCGCGTGCGTAGCCTTCGGCCGCAGTTCGTGCGCTTTCTTTCGCCTGCGTGCTCTTGACATCTCTTTTCGATTCTGATACCATATTACTTGCAGAGGCTTCACTCTCTATCCCGCGTTTCCAACGATCGTTGTTGCGCGGTTGAGAGTTTGAAGCCTCTGTTTTTACATTTGTCAAATAGTACAGGTTGTTTCCCTGGTCTCCCACATTCACACGCATTCTTGCGACGCCTGGCAGCTCTCCGAACATGGCTTTCGTTTCAAAAATGTCTGTCCTCTTCAAGTGGCGCGCCGTGTGCTTTGACGGCTCGCTTGCCATCCACTTCGCATTTTCCACAATTTCGTCCAGCTGCTCCAGCATTGCCAATGTATCAGCGCTTACTGGCTGCCTCGAAATAATCTCGCCAATTCCCTTCGAGCCAATGCCGATTTCGTAATACAGTCCGTTCGCCAATGTGTTCGCATTCTTGAAGGTCTTACCCATGAACAGGTCTTTAATGATCCGCTTATATTTTTTTCTCGCCGTAGCGCTTTCGACAGAATCAACATACGCGGATATCTCGTCGATTTTCTCCTGTGGTATCTCAACCACTTTGTACACCGCATTATCTGCTCGCACCGGAAGCCCCTGCGAGCCTGCGATTTCTGATCTCTCTGGCAAAAGTGGCATAGCCTTCGAAGTGCGTTCATTTTTGCTTTTGACCTGCGTATCGGCAGACGGCAGCCCCCGCACATCTGCAAAATTGTCGCTTTCCTGCGCGTTTGCCGTGCTTGCAACCGGTTCATTCACAATTCTCGCCTGATTTTGTGAATGAACTTGCTGATTTTGTGACTGGGCTTGCTGAATTTGCGCATTTTGTGATTCTGCCGCTCGCTTGATGGTCTCGCGCTGCTGCGCCTTGGTTCCGGCCAGCGTCTCGCCGGTCACAGTTTCAAATGCTGTCCGGAGCTCGGCATTTGCAAGGATCCTCTCCGCCTTGCTGTTCGTCACCTCGCCGCCCAGCAGTTCCCGCACCTGCGACTCCGTACTCACCTGCCCCATTGGCAGCTCGCGTGCTTCTGCTGTCTGCGTCTCCACGCTTGTCTGCTCCGCTGGCAGTTCGCGTACTTCCGTCACCTGCGCCGCCTTCGCTGGATTGTTGGCTTCCTGCGTGTTTTCCTCAACGGTCTGCGCCTTCGGCAGTTCCCGCACGTCGGCCTGTACGTTCCCCGCCGCTCCGCGCGCGAGCCCTGCGGCTTTTCCGACAATCGTCTGTCCTCCGCCGAGGATGCCGCCGACGGTCATACCGAGTCCGAATTCCTTCGCGCCCGTCACTGGGTTGAGCACGGCATCCTCGTCCTTCGTCGAAAACACCTTGTTCCCCTTGTTGTAGGTCAGGTTCTGCAGCGCGCGCTCCAGCACGCCCTGCACGACTTCTTCCTGACCTTCTTCCGCGGCCGACTTGATCCACGATTTCAGCGCGCTCTCACTCACCTGCAGCTCACCCGGCAGCTTCTGAATACCGCCGCCCACTTCGACCGCCGCGTTCACAAGCCCGTTGGCCATGGCAAACGCATTTGCTTCCCAGTCCGATGCTCCGTCCGCTTTTGCGTTCTGGTAGTTCTGCCCGGCCACCTGCGAGAACGCCAGCCAGAAGTTTGGATCTTTCGCCATCTCCCGCGCCATCTGCTGCGCAGTGACTGCCGAAGTTTTCGCGTTTCCGACGATGCCCGGCAGTGTCGCGGCAGCCCTTGCTCCGCCTGTTGCAAGCTGCGCTTCCGCACTCCCGCCCATTGTCATCATCGCCATGATTGCCTGTGGCAGTGCTGCAACCGTCGTTGTTCCGAGTTCGTCGACAATCTTCTGCCCTTTTGTGCCGTTCTGCATGTTCTTGCCGTAGTATTCCTGCGCGGCGTCCGCGATCTGCTGCTGCGCCTCCGCCAAGTTGGAAAAGGGGTTGTTCTCCCAGCCCAATTCTTTCAGCGCATTGCCCGGCAGCCATCCGAGCGTCTGTGCGAAGCCGTTCGCCGCCTGCGTCACGCCCTTCCACAGCATGCCCTGGCCCGTTTTTTCCTCATCGGGTCGCTCCGCGACTTTCTCATTTGCAGCCCATCTCTGGATGTCCGATGCATCCCACTTCCCCGCAGCCTGCTTTGCAAGATCCGCTGCGCCTTGCTCGAGATTATCCGCAGTGTCGATTGTCTTGTCAAAGACCGTCCTCGGCAGGTTGCCAATAGCGTTTAAGTATTCCTTCGCGTCCTTCGTGCCGAGCTTCAGGTACTCGCCAAATGAAAGCCCTTTCGGCAGTTCCGGGTTCTTCGTTTTCTTCTGTTTCTTTTTCTCATCGAAATGCATCGTCGCGTAATGGTGCACCGGCAACGTGCCGTTCTGCAACGCCGCCCGGCTTTGTGTCTCGGTGTTCTGACGGACAGCAGCGGAAAGGTCGCCGCCATTGCCGCTGCCGAATCTGTTTTTCCTTTTCGTATCGGCCATGCCAAACTCCTTTAATATCCGTAGGCGCTCAGGTCAACGCCGGTCTGTGCCTTAAACTTGCGCCGCAGCACCGCCTCGTCCTCATCACTCAGCGACACATTGTTCCAAGCGTTCACCAGATCCGATATCTTTGAATACGTTTTCCCGTTCCAGTCAAACGTCCCCTCGTCCTGGTCCCAGCTCAGGCTGCGTGCCTGGTCTTCGCTGATCGTTTCCGTCGGTTCGCTTGGAGCTGTGTAGCTATAGTCGCCATAGCTATATCCACCGTAGCCATATCCGCCGCCCGTGCTTCTTGTTCTGGTGCTCGCCGCCTTCAGCGCGTCATACTCGGCCTTCATGGCCGCAATCTGCTCGTCGGAATACAGGCGGTTGCCGTTACTGTCCGTCACCTTTTCATATCCGGAGAAGTCTCCGTACTTGGCCAGGTTGTCCGCCGCCGCCAGTGCGTAGCTGATCTCCTGCTGTTTCCTTTCCAGTTCCTGCTCCCGCTCGTAGTTTCGCTGGCCCTGCAGCCCGCTCATGACGTTGCTGTAGTTGGTCAGGTAGTTGCTGTGCGCCGTCTGGTCAGCCTGCGATTTTGCGATCTGCCGCTGCAGCTCCGCTGCATTTCCGGCAACATCCAGTGCCGTCATCGCGCTTGCGCGGCCGCCCTCGTTTTCTCGCAGCGCCTGCTCATACGACAGCCTGTTTTTCAGCAGCGAGCTCTCCGTGGCGCCGCCCGTGTACCCGGCCCCGGCCAGTTGCTCCGGAAGTGCCTTCTGCTCCTTCATCATATCGATGTAAAGCTGCCGGTCTGTGCTGTCGTATTTCTTCTTCGCTTCCTCTTTCTGCTGCTGGAGCTTCAGCATCGCAAGCTCCGTCTGCTTGGCGCTCTCCGTCTCGTTCGCCGCAAGCTGCTGCTTCAGTTGCTCCTGCAGCATGTTCAGCGTGCTCTCGAGGTAGCCGGTCTCCTGAGCCTTTTCCGCCGCCGTCCGGTATCCACGCTCCAGCTCCGCCCGCTGCGCGTCATCGTAGTCTTTCGCGTATTTCTGGTAGGTGTATTCCGGCTGATACTGCGTCATACCCTCGCCAGCGATCTTCTTGTTCCGCTGCTGCTCGTAGTAGGCCGCAGCGGCGTAGTCGCCGTTTTTCGCCGCCTTCTCCACCATGCCGGCGTAGTCCGTCCCCACGTTGTAGCTCGGCGTGTATCCGCTCTCGAGCCGGTTCATTTCATCCTGTGTGTACTGCTTTGCATACTGCGCGTATAGGCTCGACGGGCTGTAATCCATGCCCTCCCCGGCGATCTTCTTGTTCCGCTGGCTCTCGTAGTACGATGCCGCACCCATGTCGCCATCCGCAGCAGCTCGCTGCATATATTTCGCATAGTCCGTGTCCTTGTTGTAGCTCGGCGCGACGATGCCGGTCTTTTTCTGCCCGTTTTCGTCGATATAGCTGGTGGTCTGCCCTGCGTCCATAATAGCCTCCTTAGTGTTTTCCCCGCCGGGTTCTCCGGCGGGGATGCTGTTATTTATGTTCGTCCGTTTTGTCCTTCAGCTTTGCCAGGCAGTCCGTCAGGAACTTCGGCACCGGAGCGCCCAGCCTCGCCGCATTTTCTGTGATACTGCCCAGTTCCGTCACGATGTACCAAATCGCCACCAAAGGCAAGAAAGCCGTCTTATATGTAAACGGCAGCTCAAATCCCAATCCGCCATAATTGATAATCGCCGACAGCGCCACATCCAGCAGCAGTGCCACCAGCATGGCCACGATGCTGCCGAGCTTGTGCCACAGGCCGGCACGCGCTACGGCGCTGTCCCACGACCCGGTCGACAGCGCCGCCCACGAGCCGGTCGCATAGTCCAGGATCATCGTAATCAGCCAGACGATCACGAGCCAGCCTGTCCACCCCCAGAACGCCGTCATGCCGGCCAGCACAGCCGAGATGGCTGCCTTCAGTTCCATTGCTTTACTAGGTGCATTCATATGTATTTCTCCTTTACTTTTCATCGACCATGCGCTGGCACACGATCATCGTGCGCAGCATATCCATCGTCACGTTCAGATTGCCGTCGGCGTCTCCTTTGAGCGCGCCGCGCTCCACCAGACCAGATAAAGCCTTAATTGATAGTATTGAAAATTTTATTATGTCTTATGAAAAACCTTTAGGAATTCATGATTTAATGATGCACGATTATGGTCCAGGAAGGATGTTTATGACACTTCATGTAGAAGTAGACAGTCGCGAAGATATTATGAAGATTCATGAAGAAATTGATGATATCGAAAGAGCAATCCAAGAAAAATATCATATTCATACAACCATTCATTATGATCCTGTAGATATTCATAATCCACAGTTACTTGCTTTAAAACAACAAGTTTTAGAAATTGTTCAACATATTAATGAAAATTATTCAATTCATGATTTTCGTACTTGTTCCAACGCTTTTATTTCCTCATCTACTTGAGAGAAATAGAGATTCTTTTTTACCGATATCACGCCGATTACTCCCTCTGGAGGAACAATCACATGATTCTCCATTCTAAGAAATACTGGATAAGAAGCGGAATCATAGATGATCAAATCCAGCTGTCTGCTTTCTATGATTCAGATTTTGCCTGATTCAAACTCTCATATCGAAATGGCTCCAGAAAGCGCACTTCTTCATCGTTTAAAACCACCCGGTCATTATCATCAGTCAGATGTCCGATGATAACAGCCGGGATGCCCGCGGCAGCCAGCTCCGTCAATACTTTCTGACCATGCGTGGCCGTCAGAAGCACTGCGCCTGCTGACATCAGCTGATATGGGCTGATATTAAAATAATCACAAATCTCCACTGTCTCCTGCCTGAGCGGTACTTCCTTCAGCTGAATACGAGCTCCAAGCCCTGCATTCTCCGCCAGTTCCCATACAGCTGTATAAACACCGCCTTCGCCGCAGGCATACATACTTCTCACTCCGGCTGCCGCTGCCGCTTTGACAGCTGATACAGCCGAAATTGTATCTCCTGTATAATCCGCTTCCATCACAGAACTCAAAAATACAGGATTAAAATGC
>OGWV01001625.1_pt1 | contig 14041 bp, 16 predicted proteins | sample 1576081 | NCBI WGS metagenome assembly OGWV01 (sample SAMEA3541541, study PRJEB24748) | human gut metagenome | biome: human gut; feature: human-associated habitat; material: faeces | place: China | collected 2012 | reverse complement strand
AGTAAGGGCCCAGAAAGACGATCTGGTTGAGTCCTTTATGCGGGAATGGCTGACTGGGCCGAACTGAGTGAAAAGGAAGACGGTTATGATTTCTATTACCGCTGGCTGCTTCGTATAGGCAGCCGCAACCAGTATCAGCTTGGGTCATGGATGTATCATGCCGATTTTATCGCAGTGGCGCAGGTGTACCTCGATTTATATAATAAATACGGTCAGGAAAGGATGATCTGGCACACGCTGGCCCGTACCGATTGGGTGATCGGGCATCCTGCAAAAGGGAATTTGGAGCTGGACTATAGCCGTATCGAGAGCCTGGACCGTTGGTCATGGTGTGACGCCCTGTTCATGGCCCCTCCGGTGTATGCCAAGCTTTATGCGATGACCGGTGATAAGAAATATGTTGATTTTCTAAATCGTGAGTACCGGGCCACATACGATTTCCTGTTCGATAAGGAAGAGCATCTCTTCTACCGCGATTCCCGCTATTTTAATAAAAAAGAAGCCAACGGCAAGAAAGTGTTTTGGGGCCGTGGCAATGGCTGGGTATTGGGCGGACTGAGTGAAATCTTGCAGGCCTTGCCTGCAAAGGACAAGCACCGCCGTTTCTATGAGGACCTGTTTGTCACTTTGTCTGCGCGCGTGGCCGAGTTGCAGAGCAAGGACGGCTACTGGCATGCCAGCCTGCTCGACCCCGAATCTTATCCTTCTCCCGAAACCAGTGCGACCGGTTTCATTGTTTATGCACTGGCATACGGCATAAACGAGGGCTTGTTGGATAAGGATAAGTTTACTCCCGTTGTGGTGAAAGGCTGGCAGGCTATGCTTGATGCTGTCTCTGCGGAAGGTAAGCTGGGCTATGTGCAGCCCGGTGACCAGGGTGACGTCAGCGCCTCGCATGCTGCAGGCTCTGGCCAGGCTGTAACCCATCTTGCCGGAGGAATGGTTGGTGATGTAGCGCACGGGGTCGATGGATTCCTGCGTGGGGCCTGCCGTGACCAGCACATGAAGGCCGGCCATATCCTTTTCGCAGGCCAGTTCCTGGTAGACGTATTCCAGAATGATTTCCGGGTCCGGGAATTTCCCTGCGCCCGTGTCCCCACAGGCGAGATAGCCGGTGCTCGGCTCGATCCGTCTTTTACCTGATCCTCTTTGCAGATACAGCGGGTGGTTGCTCCACCTGTTGCTGCCTTGATCTCATCTTCACATTCTGCGCTTCCACACCATTTTGCTTTGATGAATCCACGTTTGGTGTTGAATTTTTCATTCATTTCATCCATGGTTTCAGCAAAATCAATGTGGCTGTCAAGGAATGCTTTTGCACGGTCATACATATCCTTCTGGATTGTTTCAAGGATCTCGCCAAGTTTTGTCTCGATCTCATCTAAAGAAACAACGATCTTTTCTCTTGTATCACGACGTACAACAACAACCTGGTTCTGTTCGATATCCTTTGGTCCGATCTCGATACGTGTCGGGATACCAAGCATTTCCTGCTCACTGAATTTCCATCCAGGGCTCTTCTCAGAATCGTCAATCTTCACGCTGTAGCCAGCTTTTTTCAGTCTCTCTGTCAGTTCATTTGCTTTTTCAAGAACGCCTTCTTTGTGCTGTGCGATCGGAATGACTCTTGTTTGAACCGGTGCGATTCTCGGTGGAAGAACAAGTCCGCTGTCATCACCATGAACCATGATCAGGGCTCCGATGATACGTGTAGACAGTCCCCATGAAGTCTCATATACGCTGTGAAGTTCATTGTTCTTATCCAGATATTTGATGTCAAATGCATCCGGGAACGCATTTCCGAAGAAATGGCTGGTTGCAGACTGAAGTGCTTTTCCGTCATGCATCAGAGCTTCTACGGTGTAAGTGTCCTGTGCACCTGCGAACTTCTCGCTCTCTGTCTTCGGACCTGATACGAACGGGATTGCAAGGGAATCACGGATCAGTTCCTGATATACACGAAGCATGGTCAGTGTTCTCTGTTCTGCTTCTTCATAAGTTGCATGAATGGTGTGTCCTTCCTGCCATAAGAATTCTCTGGAACGAAGGAACGGTCTGGTTGTCTTCTCCCAGCGAAGTACCGAACACCACTGATTCCATACTTTCGGAAGGTCACGGTAAGACTGTACGGTTCTTGCCCACAGGTCGCAGAACAGAGTCTCCGATGTCGGACGGATGCACATTGGCTCCTGAAGAGTCTCAAGACCACCTTTTGTTACCCATGCAACTTCCGGTGCAAATCCTTCGATATGATCGCTTTCCTTCTGAAGAAGGTTCTCCGGGATCAGCATTGGCAGGTATACGTTTTCAACACCTGTCTCTTTAAATCTCTTGTCAAGGTCTGCCTGGATCTTCTCCCAGATTGCATATCCATTTGGAAGATAATTAAGACATCCTTTTACACTTGAATAATCACAAAGCTTTGCTTCTCTTACAACGTCGGTATACCACTGTGCGAAATCTTCATCACGAGAGGTAATCGCCTGTACAAATTTCTTTTCCTTAGCCATTGATAAAGTTCTCCTTCTCTTCATTTTTGATTTTATAAATAAGGTTATCATAAAACCAGAAGATGCTGCTCTCTGCAGCCTCTGCCGGATGCAGGGGATTCAGATCAGACATGCTTTGCCCGTAAAATAAAAAACACCAAATCTTCATGCCCCTGACAAGGGACCGAAAATTCGGCGGTACCACCCTAATTAATCGTATTACGATTCACTTCATTACCCGTTAACGCCAGGCATACGCCACACTTTTCATGCGGAACTCCAAGGTCGGTTCTATAATTTCCATGCAGCTTCCTCCCACCAGCCAGAAGCCTCTCTGTGCCACTTTCATCATATACTAGTCCTCTTCATCGTCAAATCTCTTCGATTTACTATAGAGTTTAATTGAGATTTTCGGATTTGTCAACCCAATTGACAAGCCCTTTCCGTTATGTTTTAATCAAAGAAACAAAATTTTCGCATATGGGGAGGAATTATTTTGCAAACACCTGAAATTCTATATGAAGACGACCAGATTCTGGTCTGCCACAAACCTGCCGGTGTTCCCGTGCAGACAAAAAAGATCGGTACACAGGACATGGAGAGCATTCTGAAAAATTATCTGTTCATCCATTCTTCACATCATGCCGGACATAAGCCACCTTATCTTGCCGTGATCCACAGACTGGATCAACCGGTTTCCGGCATCCTGGTTTTTGCCCGCACACCTGCGGCTGCGAAAAATCTGAACCAGCAGTTACAGAACGATCAATTTGAAAAATACTACCAGGCTGTAGTATGTGGAGCCCTTCCGGACTCCGGCACTCTGACCGATTATCTGGTAAAGGACGGCCGCACCAACACCTCCCGCATCTGCAGTAAAAATACACCCGGTGCCAAAAAAGCTGTCCTTTCGTATGAAATACTGGAAACTTCCGAAGTGACTGGCTTATCCGTTGTTCAGATCCATCTCGGAACCGGACGCCATCACCAGATCCGTGTCCAGATGGCAGGTGTAGGCGCACCACTCTGGGGTGACAACAAATATAACCCGGAATTTGTAAATAAAAGAGGATATTTCCCGATTGCACTGCGGGCTTTCCGGCTTTCTTTCTGCCATCCGACCACCGGAAAACGTATGGAATTTGAAGTCCCATGTAACTGGGAACAGTTGGAAACAAAAGCAGATTAGAATGGAGAATACAAAAAATGAACTTATTAGAAGAATTCAAAAAAAATCCCGGATTCGTCTACCGAATCGGGACTGATTACTATTATATAGGAAAATGGATCTGCAAGCCATGCACAGACGAAGCCGTTACAGACTGCCATGCCATGTATGAAATGTGCATCCAGGCAAAAGAACAGGCAAACGCAGCCCTTTATTTTCAGAAGCTGCGTGCCTACAGTGAATTTGCCCTGGACATTCCATACAATCCGGCAAAGATCCTTCAGTACCAGACCGCTCTTGTCGAAGCACTTTCCGATGCTGATATCCAGTCTCTTACCGACCAGCTTCGGCATTTTCACGATCAAGCATCTTAATCACATCCAGAAGTGTAGGATACACATACCGGCATAATCCTCTCACTTCTTCATCCGGCTGTGCAAGATCCGGGATCATCACCGGGATCATACCCGCAGCCGAAGCCGAGCGGATTCCTGCCGGTGCATCTTCAAGCGCAATACTATGTACCGGCTCGGCTCCGATCGCCTCGCACGCTTTGAGGTAAATTTCCGGATCCGGCTTTGCATGTTTCACCGAATCGCCAAAAACCCCGCCATCAAAATATTTCCACAAACCGACTTTCTCAAGAGATGCCTTTGCGTGGATCTCTCTGGAGGACGTCGCAAGTCCGACCTTGTATCCGTGTTCCTTCGCATAGATAAGAAGTTCCCTTGCTCCCTCTTTTACGCCGATCCCTTCTTTGTCACAAATGCCGTAATACTTCTCCCGTGTCAGCTCATTAAACTTATCCATCGGAAAATCTTCGCCATATACACTTTTAAAATATGCTTCTCTGCGGACTACATTGAATCCCAGCGTATGATAAATATGCTCCCCGATCCGTCCGTATCCGAGCTTCTCTCCTGCATAATTCCAGGATCTCTGCACAACACGTTCCGAATCAAGGAGCAGTCCGTCCATATCAAATACCAGTGCTTCTACCTTCATCAGAATTCAATTCCCTTTCCGAGGGCATCTTTTAAATACGTGGTTACGTCTTCCAGTTTTTCCAGAATTTCTTCACGTTCTTCCCACTCTTCGCCGGTCATATCTTTGCTGACCAGTGCCTGCTTGACATCTTTTAATTTTTTGATCAAATCTTCTGTCATAGTAAATCCCCCTTTTCTTATCAATTACTGTTTTTCTATAAATTTATTTTACCGATATTGTCAGCAAATTTCAACAGTTCATCCGAAAATGTAAACAAATCTTAACATTCACCGCTATAAAAAACTCTTAGCTAACTTCCATTTTTCTACTTCCATTATATAGCAAATGTGCTATAATAATTCAGTATGTAAAAAAGTGTTATAATCATAAGGGGATTAAGAAATTGGATGACAACAAATTAGAAGCAAAACTGCTGAAGATTAAAGCGCTTGCCGAACGGGGAGAAGGTGGCGAGAAAGAGGCCGCCATCAAAATGTATCATAAGCTTCTGAAGAAGTATGATATTGATGAAAAAGCATTACAAAAAGACAAGCTCAGCAAGCACTGGTTTACATATGAGACAGATATCGAGGAAAATCTTCTGGTCCAGATTTTTTACATGGTGACCGGAGATCCCGAATATTTCCGCCGGACAAGCCGTACACGCGGAACCCAGTGCGGATGCATATGTACCGATTTTGAGAAAACTGAAATTCGTTTTTATTTTGAATTTTACAAAGATGCACTCAATCAGGAACTGGAAGCCTTTTTGATGGCTTTCAAATTAAAAAATCACCTGTTTCCGGATGAAAGTGCAAGATGCTTTGTTCCTGAGGAAGAGGAAGAGATATCAGAAATGCTGTTAAAAGCGCAGAAATTTGCAGAAGATATTGATAAGTCCAACCCGGTTCGCCGGATTGCATCTGCCGATCTTTCTGCTGATCCGGATGCACTGGAATCATAGGTATATACGTCGTTCTTTTGCGATATGCATTATAGCAAAAAAGCTGTTCTTAAAACAGGAGGGTATGACTCATATTAAATCATACCCTCCTGTTTTGATTTCTCGCGCTGTATCTGTGATAAAACTTATCTTCTGTACAATCTATAGCCTGCAGATACCGCCTTAACAACTCTTTTCCATCTGTCTGACCACCTAGGCAAGATCCCGAAGCCTTGCAATTTCTTCTTTATGCCCCGCATCATCCAGTGGCGTTTCCAGATAAAACGGCAGATCTTTTAATTTCGGGTGACGCATGACATTTAAAAGCGCCTCTATCCCGATCTCTCCGCCGCCGATCACCGCATGCCGGTCTTTTCTTGAACCAAATGGCATCATACTGTCATTTAAATGAATCGCTCTCAAAAGCTCAAGTCCACTATTTTTAATAGGGGAAATGGCGGAAAAGGAATTGCAGTTTCTTTTGGCGTTTTACTGGGGCTGCTTCCTATTTGGCAGCCACTGGTTTTACTCATTGTCTGGTATTTACTCTTTCTTCTGGCAATACCGGCAAAATCCAACACTCGAAAAAGCATCTATGCTTTCTTTACATTCGGAATCAGTGCTGTATTTGCTGTGAAACACACGATGATCATGTATGGATGTATACTAATTGCCGGAATCGTCATCCACAAGCATTATTTAAATGCAGTTGCATGTGAACAACATTAGAAAAAAGCTATGGAAAGAGGAAAGAATGGAGGATTCGATGAAAGTATTATTATTATCTTGCAATACTGGCGGCGGCCACAATTCTGCGGCAAAAGCAATTGCGGAAGAACTTCTCACTCACGGTGAGGAAGCCTATGTATTAGATTACCTCTGTCTTGCAGGTAATGGCGTGTCAAAATTAGTTGGAGACGGCTATGTGCAGATTGTGAAGAAAACTCCTCTTTTATTTGGACTTATATACAAATTAGGAATGGTGATCAGTCGTCTCACCCGGAAATCACCTGTCTATTATATCAACGGATGTATGGCCAAATATCTCAACAGCTATCTGAAAGAACATCCCACAGACGTTCTGATTATGCCGCATCTCTATCCTGCTGAAACAGTTACTTACATGAAACGAAAGGGAATGGATCTTCCTGTAACGATTGCTGTAATGACAGATTATACTTGCATTCCCTTTTGGGAGGAAACAGACTGCGACCATTATATTCTTCCCCATGAGGCTTTACGAAAATCCTGCATAAAAAAAGGAATTCCAAACGAGAAAATTCAAACATTTGGAATTCCTGTAGCAAAAAACTGTCGATTAAAAATCAGCAAAGAAGAAGCCCGCAAAAAATTAGGCTTAGAATTAAATCAAAAATATTTTCTGGCAGCCGGCGGCAGCATGGGCGCCGGAGATTTTATAGAACTGATTCAAAGATTAGTTTCCCGCACAGATACAGAACAAATCCTTGCCGTTTGCGGAAATAATCGAAAAGCAGAACGAAAATTACCCAGCCGGCCGCCAATGCGGTAGCCCAGGATGGGAAGCCTGCCGTGCATCACCCGTAAAGGCAGCACTTCCGTCCGGTTGATGTGGAACACCTGCCCCGCCTCCACTTCCTGCAGATAGATACGCGGAACTCCCGGATATACCTTATCGACAAAGCAGTAAGGCATCCTTGCCCGCAGATGGGCAGCAGTGTAGGCATCGGAATAGATAGGGATATCGGCAAAACGACCGAACGGGCGCAAATCATCCAGACCACCCACATGGTCATAGTGTTCGTGTGTCACCAGTACGCCGTCTATCTTCTCAAAAGAAGAAGCACGCAGCATCTGTTCCCTGAAGTCAGGACCACAATCTATCAATATCACCGCATCATCCGTATGCAGCAGGGATGACGCACGCAAGCGGTTGTCCCGCGGGTCAGTGGAAGTGCAGACCGGACAAGTACAGCCTATCTCAGGCACACCGGTCGAAGTTCCACTTCCTAATATTCTGAGTTTTCCCATTGACTAAATCAAATAAATTTCTAAAATCAGGTTATATACAACAATGTTTGGGTGTGTCAAAACTCTCTTACTATTTTATCAAACAAACTTCCGGGTGAATATCAATGCCGAATTTCTCGCGGACAGAAGCCCGCACGGCATCCGAAAGAGCGACAATATCCGCTCCCGTGGCACCACCCGAGTTCACCAGCACCAACGCCTGCCGGCCGTGCACCGCAGCAGGCCCCAGCGCCTTGCCTTTCCAGCCACACCGGTCTATCATCCAGGCAGCCGGTATCTTTACCCGACCGGCATCCACATCATAGTGGGGCATGTCCGGATATTCCCGTTGCAAAGACTCGAACTGCCGACGCGGCACGATGGGGTTCATAAAAAAACTACCCGCATTGCCCAGCACCTTCGGGTCGGGCAACTTGCTTTGACGGATGTCTATAATCACGCGGCGCAAAATTTCCAGATTCAGCACCGGATATTTCTCCAGCTCCTGCCGGATAGTACCGTAATCCAATGTATAATGTTCCCGTTTACCCAGGCAGAAGTTCACGTAAGTCACAAACACGGTCTTCATCTCCGGTTGCTTAAACAAGCTCTTTCTGTAGGAGTAGCCGCATTCGTCCACCCCGTAGATACGCTTCTCCCTTGCCATGTTTATGGTTTCCACGGATGTTATCAGGTCCTTTACTTCCACACCATAGGCACCGATATTCTGTACTGCGCTCGCCCCCACCTCACCCGGTATCAGCGAAAGGTTCTCGGCACCATACCAATGCCGCTCCACACAGTAGGCCACAAAATCGTCCCATACCACACCGGCACCCACACGCACCGACACGTGCTCCTCATCCTCTGACGTCACCTCCAGGCCACCGATACGTGAATGCAGCACCGTGCCTTCATAATCCTTAATAAAGAGCAGGTTGCTCCCTCCACCGATATGCAGCCAGGGCGCAACGACCTGTCCTGCTGCAATCAGCTCCCGCAGTTCATCCTCCGAACCGTATTCCAGAAATCTTGCAGCAGTAACGTCAATTCCAAATGTATTGGGTATCTTCCTCAAACCTTTCCTCCTTTATTTTAAATGCTCGTGTCTTCATATTTGTACAGCTCCCATCCCTTACTGCGTTTGCGGAAATAGAAGATATTGGAGTATCCGTTGCCTATGCCATTTACCTTCAGTATTTTGGTATCCGACAAGTCCTCATTCTTCTGTCCGTAATTGATATTAGACAATCTGTCGGTAGGCATTACCGGACGAAAGGCATACCACTGGTCCACATCCAAAGTAGTTTCCAGAATAGAAAACTCGTCATCAGGGTCTATGGTGATGAATTGTAGCGGATGCCTGATATGCTTGCTCTGATAGACACTGTCCGTCACAAAACGGGTATAGAATTCCACGAAGTCCTCATTTTCACCTTTCTCCATCTCGCGCAGGTTAATGGCCTCGAGCATCCACATTCCCCGCTTCCGCTCAAAATAATAACGCTTCACCATACGCGTTTTCAAGAAAATCCACTCCACTTGCACCGATGTCAGCGTAGTATCGCCCACCATGTCCATATCCTCTTCCTTATCAAAAAGCAAGGTGTAATAGTTCTGCTTGGTAAACAGATAATCATGCTTCCAAAACTCTTCCTCTATCTTTGACGGCGTGTCACGATTGTAATAGGGCAAAGGAAATACCGTCCTCTGCCTTTGCAGGGCATCATCCGAAGCATAATTGAAGATAAAATCATCAAACAGCTCGTCTGCCTCCATCGGCTTCGGTTCTTCCTTCACTTCTGCTTCCAGCAGCGTATCGGCCTTGTGACCGGCCGAATCCACCATTTCCGTAATGGTAGCAAAGGGATCCATTTTCGCCTTTTTGTTTCCGCACGAAATCAAAAAGGTGAACAACAAAAATCCCAATAAAAGTTTTTTCATTCTTTACGGACCGCTTACGGTCACTTGTTTAATTTAGCTCTTAATTTCTCAAGCATGTCTACGGTCATGGACTCCAGGTCGTACTGCGGCATCCAGTCCCATTCCTCGCGTGCACAAGAGTCATCCAGAGAGTCGGGCCAGCTGTCGGCAATGGCCTGCTTCAGCGGATCAATCTCGTATGTCATCTCAAAATCAGGCATATGCTTCTTAATTTCCTGATAAATCTGTTCCGGGTCAAAACTCATGGAGGCGATGTTGAAAGCGTTGCGGTGCTTCAGCCTTGCCGGTGCCGCTTCCATCAGCGAGATGGCCGCGTTCAGTGCGTCGGGCATATACATCATATCCATATACGTGCCGGCCTTCACCGGACATACGAATTTTTCTCCCTTCACGGCAGAGTAGAAGATATCCACCGCATAGTCCGTAGTGCCGCCACCCGGAGGGGTCACGTTCGAAATGATTCCCGGAAAACGTACCGAGCGTGTATCCACACCATATTTTGTATAGTAATAGTCACTCAACAATTCAGTCGTCACTTTTGTCACCCCATACATGGTACGCGGACGCTGGATAGTGTCCTGCGGTGTCTTCACATGAGGCGTAGCTTCGCCGAACGAACCGATGGAACTCGGAGTAAACACGGCACAATTGTACTCACGTGCCACTTCCAGTACATTCCACAACCCGTCGATACCGATTTTCCAAGCCATGGCCGGACGGCTTTCGGCAACTACCGAGAGCAAGGCAGCCAGGTTGTAGATAGTATCAATCTTGAACTGACGTGCCACCACCTCGATGGACTGACGGTCTGTCACGTCGGCAATGGCCGAAGGGCCGGATGCTTTCAATTCTCCCTTGGGCATAGCACTCGGAATGTATCCTGCCACAACATGGTCATCGCCATAACGTTTGCGCAACTCCAGCGTGAGTTCCGACCCAATCTGTCCGGTAGCTCCAATTACCAAAATATTCTTCATACGAGTTATTTATAAGGTTTCGTTATTATATATGGTGCAAATATACATACTTTTTTTTCATATTTCTGCCATATTGATATTGTTTATTCCAAGAAAAATGATGTTCTTTGTGGGAAATGTAATGACAACGTATTACCTAAAAAATAAAATGCTATGTACGGTAAAATGAAAGACCATCTCAGCAAGACACTTGCTGAAATAAAAGAAGCCGGACTCTACAAGGAAGAGCGACTGATTGAGAGTGCACAACAAGCTGCCATCAGCGTAAAAGGCAAAGAGGTGCTGAACTTCTGTGCCAACAATTACCTGGGACTGTCCAACCACCCGCGGCTGATTGCCGCCGCCCAGCAGATTATGGAACGCCGCGGATACGGCATGTCGTCCGTACGCTTCATCTGCGGAACGCAGGACATCCACAAGGAGCTGGAAGCAGCCATCTCCGACTACTTCAAGACTGAAGACACCATTCTCTACGCCGCTTGTTTCGACGCCAATGGCGGTGTGTTCGAGCCCCTCTTCACCGAGGAAGACGCCATCATCTCGGACTCCCTGAACCATGCTTCCATCATTGACGGCGTACGCCTCTGCAAAGCCAAACGCTATCGCTACGCCAATGCCGACATGGCCGACCTGGAAAGATGCCTGCAGGAAGCCCAGGCACAGCGTTTCCGTATCGTAGTTACGGACGGGGTATTCTCCATGGACGGCAACGTTGCCCCGATGGACTGCATTTGCGACCTTGCCGAGAAATACGACGCGCTGGTCATGGTGGACGAATCACACTCTGCCGGCGTGGTAGGCCCTACGGGACACGGCGTAAGCGAACAATACGGCACCTACGGACGCGTAGACATCTATACCGGAACTTTGGGCAAAGCCTTTGGCGGCGCTTTGGGAGGATTCACTACCGGACGCAAGGAAATCATCGACCTGCTACGCCAACGCAGCCGTCCGTACCTCTTCTCCAACTCATTGGCTCCGGGCATCATCGGCGCCAGCCTCGAGGTATTCAAGATGCTCAAAGAGAGCAATGCCCTGCATGACAAACTGCTGGAAAACGTGAACTACTTCCGCGACAAGATGACCGCCGCCGGTTTCGACATCAAGCCGACACAAAGCGCCATCTGCGCCGTCATGCTGTATGATGCCAAACTCTCCCAGATTTATGCCGCCCGCATGCAGGAAGAGGGCATCTACGTCACCGGTTTCTACTACCCCGTAGTGCCCAAAGACCAGGCACGCATCCGCGTACAAATCTCTGCCGGACACGAAAAGGAGCATCTGGACAAATGTATCGCTGCATTTATTAAGGTGGGGAAAGAACTGGGAGTGCTGAAATGAGTGATGAGTTATAAGTTATTTGCTTGTGCTTTCCCTTGCGGATATAAGCCCTTCATCAACAAATAACTCACAACTTATAACTCATAACTAAAAAAAATCCCGCGACTAAAATTAGCCGCGGGATTTTTTTAGTTTCTCTCTTATCTACGTTCTCCCAGTTTTGAGTCAACGAAGAAGATTCCGGCATCACCGGCTTTCTTTATCATATCTACAATGCCGTCGGCAGTAGCTTCTTCTTCTACCTGCTCGCGCACGAATCCCCAAAGGAAGTCTTGTGTAGCCTTATCTTTTTCGGCAGAGGCAACATCTACCAATTCATCAATCATTTTGGAAACACGGCGTTCGTGCTGGGCTACCTGCTCGAACACTTCCAGTGGAGTACCGAAGTCATTGGGAACAACATCAATCTTGTCCAGTTTGGCCTTACCGCCACGCTTGATGATATAAGAAGCCATTTCACAAGCATGAGCTTTTTCTTCAGAAGCCTGCTTCTTCAACCAGGAAGCCATGCCGTTATAACCTTCTTTCTCCATATAGAAAGACATTGCCAGATAAAGGTTGGAAGACCACATCTCAGCCGTAATCTGCTCATTAATTGCATTCTGTAATTTTTCTGTAATCATAATCGTATTTATTTAAATTGAAATCATTACAAAAGTAACAAGAAACCTTAAAAGTTGTTCACGCAATAACATTTTTTATATAAAAACAGAAGCCTTGGTATAATAAATGCTTCGCCATTCATGCAACGCATCTCCAGCCTCTCTATACCAGCTCGTCCGACGTATATCCTTGAGGCAGCTCACGGCAGTTATAGCCCGAAGCCATAATTTCGCCATAAGCCCCTGCCGAACGGAGGGCGATAAGGTCGCCACGCTTCACCCCATTCAAATCAATAGCCTTACCGAATACATCAGAAGACTCACAGATGGGCCCTACGACATCATAAGCCTGAACCGGCGCATCCGAAGTGATATTCTCTATCTTATGGAACGCTTGGTAGAGTGCCGGACGAATCAAATCCGTCATGCCGGCATCCAGAATGGCAAACTGCTTGTTGGTGCCCTGCTTCACATAAAGCACCTGCGAAATCAATGAACCGCATTGTCCCACTATCGCACGTCCCAACTCGAAGTGGAGCGTCTGGTGGGGACGGAGTTTCAGATGGCTGTTGTAAGTCTCGAAATAGCTTTTGAAATCGGGTATCGGCTGACGGTTGGGGTGACCGTAATCAATGCCGAGTCCGCCCCCCACATTGACGTGCTCGATGCGGATATGGCGGGCTTCCAGCTTATCCTGCAATTCGTTGACGCGGTTACACAAAGCCACGAAATCGCCCATATCCAATATCTGGGAACCGATGTGGAAATGCAGTCCGATGAATCTCAAGTTCTTCATATTCTGCGCAATGTTTATCACATGGTCCATATCCTGCATGCTGATACCAAACTTGTTTTCGGCCAACCCAGTGGTAATATTGGCATGGGTATGGGCACCTACATTGGGATTGATACGGAAAGCCACATTGGCTACCTTACCTTTAGCGGCAGCCAGCTCGTTGATAATCTCCAGCTCGGGGACAGACTCCACATTAAAGCAGAAAATGTCATAATCCAGCCCCAGATTGATTTCCCAATCAGCCTTGCCCACCCCTGCAAAAACAATCTTGCCAGTGGGAAAACCTGCCTTGATGGCTGCACGGATTTCACCGCCACTTACACAGTCGGCACCCAAGCCGTTCTCGCGGATAATGGCAAGCACCTTGGGATTGGCATTGGCCTTCACGGCATAATGCACCGAATAGTTGCCATATCGGGCAGCTTCCGTACGGATGCACGAAAGTGTGTCGCGCAAGACCTTTGTGTCGTAGTAATAGAAGGGAGTACGCAATTCGCGGAATTTATGGATAGGGAATGTTCCTTTCATATAATAATCGCAATCTTTGTTTAGTTAAAAAAAAGGAAGATGAAAGAGGTGTCTACAAATAATTTTTCAGACGCAGATGACGCAGATTACACAAATAGGAAGCAAAAAGAATCTGCGTCATCTGCGTCTGAAAAATATCAAGAGTTACTCCTCATTGAACAGCGCATCACTGAGTGACTGCAACGCTGCCTTCTTGTCGCACTCGCGGATAAGGAAAGAGATGTTGTAGTTGCTGCCACCGAAAGGAAAATTCACAAAATCTTCACAAAAATTGTTA
>OGWV01001624.1_pt1 | contig 14042 bp, 16 predicted proteins | sample 1576081 | NCBI WGS metagenome assembly OGWV01 (sample SAMEA3541541, study PRJEB24748) | human gut metagenome | biome: human gut; feature: human-associated habitat; material: faeces | place: China | collected 2012 | reverse complement strand
CACGGTAAGGAGATCCGAACCGAATCGGGCGGCGGCCATAAAACGTGTGAAAGGGAAATGAAATGGAAAAGAAAGACTATATCAAGGCAAATGAAATTATTGACCGCATGATCGGATCAATAGCTGAGCAGCGAGCAAACGTTAACAAACTGTCGTTGAGTGACCGGATTAAATCTAATGAACAGTATGACAAAATGCGGTCAAAATTGTTTGCAATCATTGAAGTAAACGGTTTTGATTATCTTGATGGGGTTGCAATAATGCGCGGCAATAATTCACGCGGGTTTACAAAAACTGGGAGAAAATATACTTGGGAGGGCAATTGCGGAATTACTGCAAAATCCCGTTATTGCGGCTCACTTTGGATTGAAGGTGAAGGAACAGTTTTTACAAGCGGTACGCTTGTAAAGGCGGTCGAGTACATACTGAAATATTAAAAATTTTTCAAGCTGTCCTATCTGGCTATACGGGGAAGGGAGGTAAAACCATGAAATTCATTTTGTATATTTTTATCGCTTTATTAGCTTTTGTTATGTGCGGCATGTGTATGTATACCGCGATAACAACGGACGATAACACCATAAAAATGCTGGTTTGCACAATGGCAAGTGCGGCGGTCGCTATAACAGCACTACTTTTTGCAGGAGGTATAATAAAATGATGCTGAACCTTTTACAGAACCCTTACCAACTACAACCTTACTTGGTTGTATGGTATAATGACAAACATGTGGAGAAGGGGCACTATTGCCAGTGCCTATACACAAAGGATTATGAATCGTCTGTATACTATGTGTTGCAAACGATCGAGGAACGCGGCTGGGAATGTAACAACTCGATGAATGTAATTTTGTATAAATCGGCTGTTAAGGCAAGCAAAATTGGACCCTTTACCTGTCGTGCTTATGTGCCAATCGCGCATTATAACGGGAATTTGTATAATCTCAAACGTGAAAAGTGGATGTTTAAACCACCAATTTACATTTATAGAGATGGGGTTCACGCTTGGAAAGCGTGTTACGAGAGAAAAAACTACTATGAGCTGTTGTCGGATTCTATTGTGCCACAGGTAAAGGATCTGATTGAAAGCAACGCAAATCGTGTATATGGTAAGAATTGGAGGGTTGAGAAATGAATATATTATTTCCAATTTTAATTACCGTGGCAAGCAGTAGGTTTTTACTTTTACATGGTACACGGCAACGGAAGACGGAGGTTGACAGTCGGCGGATTTATAGTCGCGATCGCAATAATTCGAATTATCTTACTTTAAGGGGGAGAAAAAGGAAAAAATGAAAATTACTATGATTTCGACGTATGAAAGTTTATAAAACAAAAAAATCATGGGCTGATTCCAATAAAACGCAACGGGTTCGGAAGTTTAGCAGTTCCGAACCCGTTGCGATCTTAAAACTAAGGAGGCAAGAAAAAATTTGTTGCTGAAAGACTTTTCCCTTTGCACAATGCTATTATAGCACACTTCATTTTATCTTGCAACCAATTTTTACCAATTTACTAAAATATATTATGCGTATGTGATATTGTTATCACTGTCAATCGTGCAAGTGTGAATTGTTGCCGTTTCATCATATCCGATAAAAGTTAACTTTGTTGGCGTGATTATCGTATTTCGCATTATATACACTGAATTACGGTTATTTGCTGAACTAAAGTTTACATCAACAACTGCACCCCTTGTTATATTAAGGTAAATTGTAGAAAATGTGCTGTCAGCGGTAAGCGATCCGTCAACATTTTTTACAATTCCCACATGTACAAATTTTGTATCGGTATATGTTTTTGCGCTTGTTAGTATCGTTTGATCCTGTGTATCTGCATATGTTTTCGCCGCCGTAAGTGTTTTACTGCATACAGTATCAGTATATGTATTTGCCGCTGTCAGTGTTTCGCCGCATTTTGTAACAGTATAGTTTTTCGCCGACGTCAACGTTTCCGAACAAGCATTTGCGACATATTCTAAATTTGCCGCAAATGTGCGTGCGCTCACCGCTGTTGCTGTTGGTACGGTAATTCCGCTGTCAGCGGTAATTAATTTATAAAATCTCGTTGTTTCGTGAAATTCACTAAACTTATTAAAATCAACGGTATTATTAAATGTTACTTGCGCTTGAAACGTTGTAGGGTGATCCTCTGTAGCAAAACTATACTGATACAGAGTAACACTTTCATCTGGGCGAATTGATACAATCACTTCATTTTTACCATCAAGATGAAAAAAATTGATAGCACTATTTGATGAATATATAGGAATGAAAATAAGTATTTCATCTTCGTTTTTTGTTGTAAGAAATACAATCCCCTTTCGCATTCCCTCCGCAATTTCAGCGAAAGTTTTATTCGCTTTTATCGGTTTTGCTGCAACATCAACTTCAACCCACATAACAGATAATTTATCGATAATAAGCTCATTTATAGCCTGTGCAAGATCCTCAATGTCACCGTGGTTTGCGTTTACAGCATCAACGATAACATTTATGTGATACAATAGTTTCCATACCATTTCCAAAAATGATAAATTACCGTCAAGCACGCACGGAATGACTGGAGTATAAACCGAATTAAGCGGAATATTAACTTTTTCCAATTCTTTATCTTTTATAATCATTATATAACCCTCCGATTAATATATATTCATGAAACATACTTCAAGTTCATCAAATATTTGTTTATTAATATTTATAATTGTTTCTCGGAACTCAAGTAACATCGCGCTAAATGTTGCGGAATTTCGTTTTCCAATAACATGATTTATATATTCATCAGTATTATTGAAGTTTTCTGTTCCGTTATCTGTCGTTCGGCCTGTGTTTTCCGTTCGGCTTGTTGCGTTTCCGTACGTTTCGCCGTGATTTTCTTCACTTAAATCTTGCGTTGTACTGGAATTGCGCTTGTTTTCATTTGTTCCATTGTTTGTATTATTACTGGTTGTTTCAGCGGTATTTGTTCCGTTTTCCCTTGTTTCGCTATTATTTGCGGTATTATTTGACTTTTTACGATAATTTGTTAAATAATAATTATCGTTTATGCCGTTAACGCCGCTCACACTGGTTTGCGGCGTGTCGCTGTATGCGTCCGTATCAATCCCACTTATAGTTGATTCTCCATTTGCGGTTCGACTTATATTTTCAGTTGTTGACGCTGTTGCTGTTGCTGTGTTCGTTGCTTTTCCATTGTCAGTTATATTTTGATTTTCAGTGCTATTTCGGCTTATATTATTGTCGGCTACTGTATTTTGACTGCTTTCCGCATTCATGGTTGAAGATGAATTACCTGTGTTTACACTATTTTTTTCACCGCCTTGCGATCCGTGATGTTCCTCCGTATAATCAACATCGTTCAGCGGGTTAAATTCTAACATTGCACTTTTATAAAGCTGATTATAGTAAGGCATAATTTCACGCATTTTTCGTGCAAGGTAATAATTAAATAGCCCGTATGTTTCCGCGCCGATTTCACGCATGTAAAAATGAAAAAGTATTTCATGTTCTAAAACATTGCGGTATGATTCATCATATATCGGAAACCTAAAATTAAATATTTTCGGTTGCGCCGCTGTAATAATTTCATCTATTGTTTTTTCGTTTAATTCGGCGGGCGTGAATCCGCTTTGTACTTCGCAAATATATCGTAATTGTGATGTATAATTACTCATTTTTTATAACCTCCTCATTCTTTCGGTCTATTTCGGCAAACTTTACTTTAATGTTTAAGTTAAACATTTTATTAATTTTTGCTACTGCCTCTTCGCGCGCCTTCAATCGTGTTAAGCGGGCGATCTCAACGCCGCCGAAATTCGCGGTAACTTCATCAGAAACTAATCTTTCCTTTTTATCAGTGTTGGCATTATCTATTCCGAAATACGTTAGAGCCTCACTAATTATTTGGCGTTTTAGTATCTGTAATTTATCGGCTATATAGGGGGTTGTAACATCAAGTACATTTATTTCCGATAAAGTACTTAACCCTTTTGTGCCGAATATAAAGGGGATATTGCCGTCATACTGTCTGAAAAGATTCTCCATTGTAAGCCGTTGACTGTCTTCCGTCAAAATAATTTTCGGTGTTTTTTGGCCTTTTACATTAACATCGATAATTCTTTCACATTCCGAAATACGTTTTGCATATGAGCGTAAGGCCAAAATTTCATTTGAACGTGTGGAATTATTCCATATTATAACAGAATTTTCATTGGTTAGGCTTTTGTTACGATAATTTACAGCAGGTGAAAACGCTACGCGCTTAACTGGTTCGCGGTATATATCAAAGGTTGAGCTACTGTAAAACTGTAAAACAACATCTTGTTCAAGCTCTTCATCGTAATAAAACAGTGCTTTTCCGTCAAAACACAATATCAATTCAATAAATCTTGCGTCAATTTCCGGCGGCAAATTCTCATATTCAATACCCGCCATTGCAATTTCCGTTATACGATTGAACCAAAAATTATACGATTCAATATTTTCGCGTTCAGCCTCTTTTCGGAAACGCTGTGTTATACTCATACTATTTCGTATCACTTTAAACCTCCATTATTCCAACGGTTTATTACGAACTTTATAATTGCCAACGTTCGCATTGTCCACCCAAAACGTAATACCTTTATCAAATATTTGTGCAATTTTCGCCCTTGCGGCGGAATTGCAGGCATCATATTCATTATTTGCGCTGGCACGCACGACGCAACCTTTAGTTTGTATAAAAGTAAAATTTTCCCTATTATGTATTGCAGGCGTTTCAACCTTATGGATCGCGTAACCGTAATGCGTAAAATAATCATCAATAATTTTTACATATTCATCACGGGGGCGCAATATATAACCGCGAAATGTTTTATTTCCCATTGAATATAACGCAGTACCAGTAATATTACCGCTCACTTTCGGAGGGATTCGGCTTGCTTTATCAACATCTGCTAAAATATGTCCAACTGACATTGCGCCGCTTACTATCATACCGCCGCCAATCGGTAGTGCCGCTCCACCCGATCCGCCCGCAATTGCAATACCACCCGCAATTTGGCCAACTGCTAAGGTACTTGATAAAAGTAAATTGGCGGAATTTTCCGCAAGATATGTTTTAAATGAGTCACTTACCCATGCGCATTGCGGAAACCCTGTCATAATACACATTTCGCTGAAATTTTTTGAACTTCCTTTATAACTTATCGGAATTGCACTAACACTTTGTGTTGGTGCTAAATCACTTTCAATATTAAATGTGATACTTCCCAGTCCGTCACCTGTGGTACTATCATCAAAATCATACAGTTTACCTTCCGAACCTGTTGAAACATAAAGACAATAAAACGGTGCAGTGAAAAGTTTATTGTTGTTTACATTCACGCCCAAAAATTTCGGATCTCTTTTTATTGTCCATACAAGATCTTGTAACCCACCTTCAAATTCTGTTGGCGTCAACACAATTGATATTACACCTTCCACTTTGTCAGCGTGATTTGTTACAATATCTTTTATTTTGTCTCTTGCATCAACTACCCATACACCACTTCCATTTGCAATACTTATTTTGCCGATTTCAGTTCTTTCAAGCGCGCTGTACATACCCTTTACCAACTCGCCGCCCGCAGCCTCATAATTTGCGGGATTAAAAGATGAATACATTATAACACTCCAATTATTTCCGAACGGTGCTTTACTTTCGCTGTCAACAACGTATTCACCGATTGATATATTTTCCTCCACACGGTTAGATCCTACCCAATCTTCGTAAACGTGATTGCGCTCAATCCAACATGCAGGGATTTCACAATACAGTTTAAAGGACTGAATAACATCTATTTCAAATTCTATTTCGCATGTGTTATCATTTATATAAAATATGTTCTTTATAAACGCATAAAACCAACGGTTCAAATAACCTGTATTTTGATAGCGTAAATAATTACAGCCTATCAATGTATCGGCTGTAAACGGCAAGCGGATTCTTCCGTTTTCCCGAACATATATTGCTTTATCCGCGCTGTATACAACCCATTGCGCAAAAAATGAGTTTTGCGCGGATACACTTGCAAAATAAAGTGTGTGTTCATAATTAATATCAATGTTTATATTATTAAATAATTGTATCTTTGAATTTGGGCTTGGTGCTAACATTGTTTTACGGCGGGTAATAAGAAACTATTACCCGCCTTCCCCCTTTTGTAATTGTTACGATAATTTTGCAACCGTCATAAATGTCGGGCACAATGTTTTACTTACCTTTGTATATAGTAATTGTTGCGGTTGCTCCCTTTGACGGATTTTCGTTCGAATCCGCATTAAGCGTCAGTGTTGTTGCGGTTTCGTCTGCTCCGATAAATACCGTTCCGCGAACGTCAACATATGTCTTACTTGAGTTCGCACCCTTAAGCGTCCATGTAACAGATTTATTAAAGAATCCCGTTCCGCTAACTTTTGCGTTAAACTGTATTTCGCTGTTCGGAACAACCGTTGCGCTTGCGGGCGAAATGGTAACAGTGTTAACCGCCGCCACGCTGTCGCTGAAAGTCGCGGCAGGCGCAAAAGGCGAAACACTAATAATCTTCCAACAATGAAGGAATGCATTAGTATACAATCCATCGGGATTTCTAATATCTTCCATTGTAATTAGTCGGTCATATATCTGGATAAAATCATCATCGATAATGACGGCGGGGATTTCACCCAATTCAACAAGTTGTTCACTTGTAATACCTTTAAGTGTTGCTGAAGTTACATTTCCGTTTGCGTCATATGTAATATTTTCGCAAGTTTCCGGCGCACACTGTGCAAGTCGGTTGATGTCAATATCTCCGAATGAATCGACAAGCAAGCGTTTTGACAGAAACTCTGCTTTTTCCATGTTAAACGCCGCCGCAAGAACGTTCACGTCCATTGCCGCGTCAAAATCAGCGGTAACAATTACGGTCTGTTCTTCGTGCCTTGAATGAGTTTTTACACCCGAAATATTATAATTTCCAGTCAAAAACTTCATTTTATTAGAAGTTGCTTTGATTTGTGTTACAACCGATTTAATATTGTCATCATTGGAAAGTGAAGGGATTGAGATACTCTTGATATTTCCGTTTACAATATTAAGCGCAAGCAGATATTTCATAACGTTAAATTCATCGTAATTATTTGCGCTTGCGAGGGATTCATATATTTTTTCAATAAGAGAGTAAAGCCCATTTTCAGTTGTAAATGCCGCCGACAAATCTTCATTCGAAATTGTTGCGGGATACTTTACTTGATAATTTACAATATGGAATGCGGCGCGAATATCGGGAATGCGTCTTTTAAATACTGTTTCACTTGAAACGGAAGGATTATAAAGTTCCGCATTTGCAATATTTACGAAAATCTCTTCAATGGTTTCGCCCAACGACAAAACGCCCTTTTTAAGTCGTTCCCACGGGTTTTCATACATTTTACTTGTTACAGTAACAAGGATAATTCGGTTGATAAGATCAGTTGCGAACGCATTGCGCAAATTAGGGCTATCCATAATAATTTTACCGATTGCGCGGATAGAATCTGCGTCCGTTGCAGTGAACGGAATATAATTCTTATAGTTTGTTGAAAAGCCTTCGTTTATAATTCCGTTGATAACATCTTTAGATACATTCGTCAATACATAATTTTTAGGTCTTGTAGGCATATGTTTATTCCTCCGTAAACAAATCTTTTATTTTAATTTCCTTTTTTTCCTCTTCGGTTTCATCTTCTGCAAGCTTTTCGTCTTCATCACCTTCGCCGAAAAAACGTTCTTTATATCGTTTCTTAAGTGCATTATATTTGTTTGTGACTTCTATCAATTCTTCCGAATTATCAGTGAAAGAGTCGGAAAAATCCTCAAGAAAAGCTATTGCATTTTCGCTTTCATCCTCTCCGATAAAACTCTTCAAAGATTGAAGTAATTCTTCTTTAGTACGTTTCATATTAGTATTCTCCATTCAGCACGGTTACACCGTTTATTTGTACTTTTACTTTTGCCATTTTACCGTTTACCGACAACATCTCATCAAATCCTGCCTGTGACTTCACCCCCCATTTTCCATCAATCTTGCCGACGTCATAGCCGTTTGCAGATAGGGCTCTTTGCATCAGCTCAAATTTTTCGCCGCGTTGCATCGGACTTGTTACCCTAAATCGTGTTCGTTCAATTTCGGGAAAAACAAGTATTTTGTTGGGAATGCCGTATTCGTTCCACCCGTCATTAAGAGTAGACATAATAATTCCATCTACAAAGCTTTTTGCCTCAATAATAAGCGGAACACCGTTTGCGTTTTGTCCGACTACATATCCCACATGGTGAATCCTGCCGCTTGAATTGCGCTTAAAAACGCACGCACCCGCCGCAAGCTCACCCTTTTCTGTAATATACTCAAGTGCCGCATCGTCTTTGATACCACACCAATTTGTGTAGTTACCCGCCGCGTTGTTATCCTGTCCGACAAAAGCATCAATCAATCCGTTGCAGTCATACAAATATGCGTTGTCTGTTATCCATTTTTGCGTTTTACTGTCGAACTCGGCTTTACTGTAATTTGACTGATAATATTTAGTATATGCATAATCAAGCCGCCATTGCGTTGCTTTTTGTCCCGTTGTACCCATCAAATAATGTGCGGGTACTGTTCCAATCTCGCTATCGGTTACGCCGCAATAATAAGTGCCTGCCAATAGTTTATTCTTCGGCAAACGCTTGAAAAGATATTTTACAAAATCCTCTGCATTTTTCATTCCTTACTCAACCTTTCGTAAAGTTTGTTGACAATAAGAGTATTATTATCAATAGTTTTTCTTAACTCATTCACTTCTGTTTTATGCTCATTCATAATTTCGTTTATAATTTGCTGATTTTCCTTATCTTTTTTGACAATGTAAACCGCAAGTGCTATCATTGCCGCAATCGATACCCCGTATGTTGATATAATCTGCACCCATTGTTCCATAACTGTAAACCACCTTTTTACTATAATTGCAAGGGAACTGTTTAACGTTAGTTTGTAAGACCTATTCAGCGGTTCAGTCGGTTTCACCCGTTACATTCTGAACCCGCAACGTTATTTTAAACATGTTCCCCGCAAAATTATTGTAACACATAAGTTTATTTTTGTCAAGCGCGTATTAATTTAAATGCGTTCGAAAACTCATTTTTTATTTTTACGGATTCATAGCGAACCGCGCCCACATTATACATGTTTCGTAAAGTCTGCAAACATATCGACTTTCGAACCGCTAATAGCATATTGGGTTGCAGATCCGAATTTGTCAGCGCATATTTTACTAAGCAGCTTTCGTCAATATCACGGGATACAAAAATTAACCCTTCTTTATAATCTACCCATATTCCGTAATTATTATTCATATATAATATTGTGAAATAGTATTTCGCGCTTTGGGTTTTCTTTTGAACGAAATTTTTATTATCCCTCAAAAAATCGTTTTCCATATTATATTTACCGTATGCCGTGCCGTTTATGATTGCGCCGAACCGCGTTTTCATTGCCGCATTTGTATATTCTTCATTCTTTATTACTTCCACCAATATTTCATTATTAATGCGCTTTATAGTTTTATTCCCATACGGCGGAACAATATTAAAATAATCAAAATACGGATTAGAAATTGTATACGCATTCGACAAAAAGAAAACTACAACATCTCGCAATCTTGCAATTGTTGAATACAATTCTAAAAAGTTTGTTACTTCATCTTGCAAATAATGATAAACCCCTTTATCAAGTATAAATTCGTCAAAACATATTTTGCTTACATTCGGGAACGGAATTGATTTTAGGATCTTACCCGTTGATAATGCTTGCGCCTGTCCTGCATATTCATCATTGATATAAAACATATTTCCTTTCACTTTAAATGCAACATTCGGGAACTCGGGTTGTATATCGTCAAAAAACGATTTTAACCTTTGCGCTGTTACCTCAGTTTTATACCGCCGAATATATATAAACTCATTTTTATTTTTTAAAAAATCTTGTATTGCCCATCGTTTAAAAGCATATGTCTTGCCTACACCGCGCATACCAACTATAAAATTAAATAAACAATTATAACTCAACGCTTTTCCTATTTCGTAATACATTTTTTACCCCTTTCGCACTGTAAATTCTGTTTCATCAAGCACAATTCCGCCGGCCGTATGTACAGGCCGCAATTTTCCGCCGTACTTCGCACCTTCCGTAAAATTTTCGAAAGTAACTTGTGAGTGCAAATTTGCGGGCATTCCTGCACATGTTACATTTAGTTTGCCTTCAATTTCTTCAATATATGTTTTTGCTCTTAAAAATTTAGCTCTTGTAAAACTCGATTCATGTTTCCATGCTCCAAGCTTTACATCATCAACTTCCAATTCTTCGGGAATGTCATTTCCTAATAAATGCAATGAATCAGTATCCGCATATAAAAAACGGTGAAATACTTTTTGCGCGCTTGAAATTGTTTTGTATCTTGCCCATGCGGTTATAAATGCCGCAATCGGAATGTAAATCGGCTTTCGCTGTTCCCATTCGCCGAATAAATATCGTACATTGTCATTCAGCGGATCAATTACCGGAATCTTCGATCGCACATTCGGATTCATGCCAAATTTGCCGTAAAGCGAATTCAACATCAATTTCGCAATTGTCCGTAACGGTTTATTACCCTCTACCGTTGCTTGTTCTTTTACAGCATACCATTTATCTATATATGAACGGAACATTATATTTGAACTTTTCCATTTCCAACCGCCGATATATTCAATGTTGTAAATATCATAATGCGCTTTAAACAACTCCATATCAACGGAAGTTAAACATAATGTAACGTCTTCACCGTTGCTATCAATTATATATTCCGTTGGATTAAATGCCGTGCTGTTTTTTAGCTGTATTGTCGGAATATAATTTTTCTTTAATTTGAAATTGCACCGTATCATTTGAACATATAAATCATATAAATCATCTTTTTCATAATTACCATCATAATATATTGGTTCTCCATATGGTAAATTGCAATAATACATAACGGAAGGATATAATGAGTTAACATCTAATACAATTCCGTTGCCAACTATTTTATGAGTAAAACGCGGGTTTGCATATGTAAAGCCGCCGCGATAACATTGTCGAACATCAGCGTCGTAATCGGGTTCGGGAAACCACCTTGAAAAACATTTTTTCGTTATAATTTCCTTGTAATTTGTCATTGCGTTGCTTGCCGTTGTGTTTTTCGTCAATCCCTGCTGAAATAATATTTCAAGTGCTTGCGCCACAATTTGACAGTCATTACGCAAATAATGTATCTCTTCAATTGTCAATTCATGCCCAATTTCACGATCCGCCGTATAGTCAATTTCTTCTTTTTGTATTGGTAAATTAAAGGCCTTTGCAATTTCCGCAACCTTAAACGGCAAAAGCTTTAAAGAATCTAAAAAAGTTATTTTATGGTTTTTCTTTTTTAGAATCTTAAAATACGTTGTAATTGAATAAAATATCCCTTTGTCGCTAATAAGCGTCTGAAACGTATTCGGCCGCTTATCCTCATTCGTTATATGACACCAACCATTTTTTAATAAATGGTAAATTATAAACTCCCCGTCAAACTTTAAATTATGAAAGTATATCGTTTCTTGCTGTTTAGATAATTCTTTCATCTTTTCAAAAAACGATATTATATTATTTCCATAAATAAAGTTTGAAATATTACCTATTTCACATAATCCCCATGCCCACACTCTGCAATCATCCGCGTTCGTTGTTGTTTCAAAGTCGGCAACATACATTTTATAACCTCATGATATTATCGTAAATAATTTCCCTTTGATTTTCACGCTCAACGGGATCACGATAAAACAAAATAAACAAATAATCAGAGCCCAAACTTGCATTAATGAAGTTGTCAATATTAATCGAATGTATTTTGTTTATTATTTCTCTCAATCTCGGATCGTTGCTGTCAAATAAATTATTTAGCATTGAAATATAATTATTCCTGTATTGCACATTTTTTCTTTCAAGATAATTCGGCTGAGTTTGTGTATCAAGCGACCGCAAATATGACGGCATATCGCGCATACTGATTTGATCAATATCCTGTTTCGGCAACAAATTAACATCGCGCATTCGACCCATTTGCGCCAAGTTACCCCGCTCAATTTCGCCCACTCTTGCGCGCTCTTTCGCTCGGCGTTCATTTATGAAGTCTAACTGTTTTTTCGCCTTCCTATATATTGCATCGGGCAATTCAACGCCCTTTTCCGTTTTTACTGTTTTATATCCCCCTTCCATAAATTCTTTTATTACAGCCTTTGTATCTGCAACATCGGGACTATCTTTCAATTTTGAATATGATAATTTATCGACTTTAAAACCCCGCTTTTCAAACCTTTTTGCTTTTTCGTTGTAGGCTTTTACCATTTTCTTTAATTCGGTATCAACAGCGACTTTCGGCTTTGCTGTAAATGCTTGCAATTCCGAAATTATACTTTCAATGTTTCCGCCGCTACTTTTAATTTTTGAAACATATACTTTTTGCGGAATAGGAATATATTCCGCTGACAGTTGGGCTTTCTTTTCAAGCCTCCTTATTTTTGCATTAAAGTTTTTTACCGCTTTTCGTAACAATTCATCCTGCTTAGTCATTATATCACTTCCTTTTTTAAATTTCACGCACTATAAATCATCGGTTATAGTGCGTGAACCATTTTATTGGTATATTGTATTCCCTGTTTTAGATATTATCTCATCACAATATCCAAAGTGAAGATTCGGTTAGCACCGTTTGTTATCTGCCGCACGCGAACAGGAATTCCTTCTTCCCATGTCGGCGAACCGTACAAGCCGAAAATTCGCTTAAGGGAATTATATATTCCGTATGACGTTGCAGTGTATGTATGACCGTTTACATCAATCAAAGTTATGCGCGGCGTTATGCGCACTTCACCTGTTTTTTCATCAACAATATCCACAGGCTCAATAATAACGTCTTTTACATTAATTTCCTTGCCAATATGATCGGCAATTCGGACTTCGGGCGAATTCAATGCGTTATACAATTTCGCTTTATCGTCGTTGGTTTCCGCAACAAACGAACTGTATATTGACGCGGTTGCTGTGTTGATCCCTTCAAGGATCTCATTTTTCTTTGTGTTGGTTGTAATAATTTCGTTCATAATTTTTTCCTTTCTTAGAAAACCATTTATTGTATTTTTCGGTTTCCTTGACGTACTGTTTAACAGTACGTTTCGCCTTGTTCCCGCAAGGCTCGTCAGAAGGATTTCAAAATACAAGATATGATACTAATTTATACTGGGTTGATATTCGACAGGGTGTAAACCATTTATAGCCGATCCCATATCGCCCATTATACGGAACGATTACACCAAGTCGTTTTCGAGAAACGTAACCGCGAGCCATTGAGTTGATTGCCGCATAATGCAATGTCGTTACGTCTACCAACGCTACAAGCAAATTACATGCCACATCTTGCGGATCACCAGCTTTATATATTCCCGACCGCTTGTCCTCGCACATTGCGTAAAATGTGTCCCATTTTGCACTAACAATTTCCTGCGCTATGACATTCAAATCGATAGGCAATTCTTTTTTCGCAAAAATGCGTGTTGAAATATCATCGTATTCAATCCGTTCTTTCGTTTGAGCATTTACAAAATAAATCATTTTTTCATCCTTTCGTTATTCCCACCCACCCCGCCTATTATATTATTTCACTTCAACATAAATAATGAAGTAGTTATCATCTTCCGTCATCATTGTTACGTTTTTCACGTTGTATTCCGTGCCATCATCAGCACAAACGCATTCTTTTGGACTATGATAAAGCATAATTTCCTCATCATGCTTTACCGCCATACACCGACATTTAAGCGGTTTATAATTGCTAAGAATTTTTGCGTAACACGCTGTAATTTCTTCATGCGGTTTTGCAAAGAGTTGCCACATTTTAACTAATTTCATTTCATTGCCCTTTCACACGTTTTATGGCCGCCGCCCGATTCGGTTCGGATCTCCTTACCGTG
>OGWV01001620.1_pt1 | contig 14059 bp, 14 predicted proteins | sample 1576081 | NCBI WGS metagenome assembly OGWV01 (sample SAMEA3541541, study PRJEB24748) | human gut metagenome | biome: human gut; feature: human-associated habitat; material: faeces | place: China | collected 2012 | reverse complement strand
AGCGGTTTTGGGACTTGACGATGATAACATCATCTGCGATTTCATCCCGGTCTTGAAGATAACAAGGCGGCTGTGAGCAAGATGGTGATAAACACATGGTCGCAGAGATGCTCATTCCTGTGGTGTAATCCGGCAAGAGCAAGGGAACTACCGTAGCGTGGATGAGTGGAATCGGAAATAAAGGCAGGAGCTACCGTAGCCAGTGATAGTGTCATCAGGACTAAAGACGGGAGCTACCATAACGTCAAAAATGGTGCAATTTAGAGCGTAGTGGAGAATCAATGCAGCGGCACAAGACATTGTAGCAGTACAAGACATAGCGGCAGTGTGTAGATCACACTGATGAGGACGATTAGTAGAGCTTTATAAGGAATAAACGGCTCAGACTCTTGGAGATTGAGTCTGGGCTGTAATCTTTGATATGCGGAGAGGGACTATGAGTGTTGTGGTATACAGAGGATACTCCGTTCTTATGTCGGTTTATCACAAAGAGAAGCCGGAGTATCTGAAGCAGGCGATAGAGAGCATACAAACGCAGACGCTCTCCACAAATGATTTCGTACTGGTATGTGATGGACCGCTGAACGAACAGCTAGATAGCGTGATTGCTACAAAGCAGCAGGAGATGGGTGAATCTCTGAATGTTGTCCGCCTCGCGAAGAACGGTGGACTTGGCAACGCACTCAATGAAGGCATCAAGCATTGCAAAAATGAGTTGGTCGCCCGAATGGACAGTGATGACATTGCGTACCAGGATCGCTGTGAAAAACAGATTGCTGTGTTTAACACACATTCGGAAGTGAGCATTTGCTCTGGCATCGTGGAGGAGTTTACCACTGATCCGAACACGGTTGATACGAGGCGAGTGCCGCCGGAGACGAATGCGGAAATTATAGAGTTTGCAAAGAAGCGGAATCCATTTAATCATCCCTGCGTGATGTATAAAAAATCCGCAGTCCAGGCGGTTGGCTCTTACCAAGATTTTTATCTGCTGGAGGATTATTACCTTTGGCTTCGAATGCTGATGGCCGGATATCAGGGCTACAACATTCAAGAGCCACTGCTCCATATGAGAGCCGGTTCTGATATGTATAAACGACGTGCCGGTTGGAAATATGCCAAGACGCAGGCCAAGTTGTTTAAGTTTATGGAGGACAGCGGCTTAATTGGGAATGACCAGTACATGAAGAGCTGCGTGATTCGCAGCGGGTCGGCGTTGGCTCCCAACTGGCTGCGGAAGTTTATGTTTGAGAAAGTGTTGAGAGGTTGAAATGGAAGTTTACACAACAGAACAATTGCGGCAGCTGCACAAAATTGAAATTGATATCCTTGTAGAAATTGAACGGGTATGTGCGGTATTAGATGTACAGTGCTTTGCAGACTGGGGAACATTACTTGGCGCAGTGAGGCATAAAGGATTTATACCGTGGGATGATGATATAGATGTTTCGATGATGCGTAGCGACTATGACAAATTTATTGCAGAGGCACCGAAGATATTGCGAAGCGGATATACATTGCAACATTATCATGTGGACTTAAATACACCTACTTATCATGCAAAAATCAGACGCGATGGTACCCGTTTTGTAGAAGACTATGTAGAGAAAATGCCAATTCACCAAGGCGTTTTTGTCGATATATTTCCCTATGACAAAACGGCTAATGACAAAAGAGACCAAGAAAATCATGCGAAGAAAGCGCGGGCAGCGAGACATCTTCTCGTGTCAAAGAGTGTAGGTCAAACAACGTATGAGAAAAATGAAATAAAGAAAATTAGTCTTAATGTTATTCGGAGGGTGCTTCATTGTTTGCTTCTTCCAATTCCGAAAAGTAGGTTGTTTGATTTCGTAGATAAGATCATGCAGAAATATAACAATCAAAATACGGATTATATTCAGTGCTGTTCAGATAATGTACAAAAATATGCAGATGTATTTCCGTTGGTTGATCTTCCATTTGAAAATATTACAGTCCAAGCACCACATAATTGGGACACATTTTTAAAGAATGAGTACGGTGACTATATGAGACTTCCTCCTGAAAATGAACGGTACACACATCGCCCTAAGGTGTTGGATTTATAATTATCCAAAAGGGCAGAAACATATGTGCAGAACAAAAGATATGCTTTTAATAGCAATAAGAAGTACATTACTTGACTGTGAAATTTGTACCAAAGGGGACGTAAGCGATGCAAATTAAGGCTAAGGGTCGTAACCAGTTTGTTGATATCATGCGTGGCATAGCAATGCTTCTGGTTGTTTTGGGACATACGATGACCGGATGTACGATTGATTCACAGAAGAGTTTTCTATTTAACATTATTTGGTCATTGCAGATGCCGTTGTTTATCTTGATTAGCGGCTATGTGACAAAGTATAGCCGCCCAATCTCTGACGGCAAGGGACTGTGGAAATATGTGAAGCGCAGAACGGTTGCGTATATACTGCCCTGGGCTGTTTAGTTAGAGGCTTCATCTTCGGACAGGATGATTTCTTAAACATTAAGCATCTCCTGTGGAATATGGATTCTGGCTATTGGTTCCTCGCAACGATTTGGACGATTAGCATGATTTTTGGTGTTGCGTCTTTCATTGCAGAACGGGTGAGCAAAGAAAGCCTGCTGAAGAAACAGATTATACTTCTGGGGTGTTACTTGGCAGGAATGGTTCTGTTAGTTGGAATTGGTGCAGTTTTAGGGCTTTCGTTCTTTGCAATTAAATTGACGCTCTATTATATGCCTTTCTACTATGCCGGGTTCTTGTATGGTCAGTTTGATGACAGAATGAAGGAATCTGATACAGGCAAAAAGATGATTGATAGTGTAGTCGCAATCTGCTTTGCAGTGTGGCTGTTTGTCATCCTTAGAATCTCTTTGTATGAGATGCCGGATGGCGGCTTTGCGATTATCTTGCGTGCAGCGACATCGTTGGCTGGGTGTATTGCGGTATGCGGTCTTTGTAAGGATATTTTCTCTGATAAAATCGGGGGGGTACGCTTGCATGGGTCGGAGCGCACTCACTGGAAGTGTACCTCACGCACTATCTGCTGCTCAGTTTGATCAAGCTGGACAAAGCACCGGCGCTGTACAACTCAATGGGGCTGAGTCTGGTTCTGGTCAACTATGTGATTACGGTAGCACTTACTGTGATGGCAATCGCGATGATGAGCCAAAATGCCGTGCTGAGATTTGTATTAACTGGAAAGAAAAAGTAAGGGTTTTTTTCCTTTGGGCAGGAAAACAAAGCTTGGAAATTTACATGATGCACGGCCTGCTTCTCAATATCTTCAAAAGCAGTGTTGCAATCCAATTTAGCAGTATTGAAGGGTATTTACTGACTGCCGGAAATTTTGCCCTGACAATAGGGCTATGTGCAGTGGTTATCCGCCTGCTCAATCAAAATGTTGTACTCAAGAAAGTATTAAAGATTCGATAAAAGTTCAAGGGAGAAACGATATGCATCCGAGAGTGCTGATCGTAGGAACAGTTCCATATAACACAAAATCAACATCACGCGCTTTTGATGCGTACTTTCACTATTGGGAGAAAGAAAATATTGCACAGATATTCTCCAATACAAAAAAGCCCTGTAAGGGGCATTGCGGGACGCTTTTCCAGATTACGGATCACCGTGTGTTGCAGCGGTGGATGGGGAAAAAAGTCGATACCGGCGTGATCTACAACTATGATGAGCTTGACACGGAGTGGCTTGACAATGATTTGGAACTCGGCGATGCAAAAGCAGAAGCCGCCTACAAGTTTGGCGGAAAGCATACGCCCCTTACGCATTTGCTCAGGGGTATCCTCTGGCGTAAGAGATTCTGGTGCACGGAGAAACTAAACAACTGGCTCGACGACTTCAAACCGGAATGTGTGTTTCTGGCTTTTTCGAATGACTATTTTATCCCGCGGATTGCAATGTATGTTGCCGAGAGATATAACATTCCAATTGTCTCCTGCATTGGCGACGACTACTATTTCAATGTGGAGAAAACGCTGAATCCAATTTATCACCTGTATAAATCGACTTATAAAAAGTTGATTGACAAGGTTCTGGCTTGGCCGGGCAGCGCAATTTACATCAGTGACAAGATTCGGGATAAGTATAATTCGGAATTTGGTTTGGATGGTGAAACGGTTTATTTGACTTCTACGGTTCAGCGTAAACCATTCTGTGTAATTAACAAAGATTGCCCTGTTATTACTTACTTCGGAAATATCGGTATGGGACGAAACAATTCCCTGAACGATATTGGCTATGCCCTTGGGAAAATCAATTCGGAGTATATGTTGGAGGTGTACTCCAACGAAAAGGACGAGCGATATTATTCTATTTTTAGCGAAAATCCAAATGTTAGGTATATGGGTTCTGTGCCGTACAAACAGGTTCAAAAGCGCATGGCAGAAAGCGATATAACGGTTATTGTAGAGGGATTTGAGGAAAAGGACATCAACCTTTCCCGATATTCACTTTCTACGAAGGCGGCGGACGCATTGGCCAGCGGCGCATCCATTCTTACATACGGCTCGCTAGAAAGCGGCATCATTGAGTATATGCAGTCAACAGATGCGGCAATGGTTTGTACAGATAAGGCTAAGTTGGCAGATTCTATTACACAGCTGATTTCAGATCAGGAACTTCAAAAGAAATACTATGAGCAGGCGATTGTGATGACAAGAGAACATCACAATCTACAGGCTAGCTGCAAGACCTCGGAAGATGTGGTCACAAAAGCAATCCGGCATATGAAATAAGTGGCAGAGGATACATGGTGATGGAGAACAACTTTTCAATTATTATTTCGACGTGCGACAAGTTTTCGGATTTGTGGGATGCACATATTTTGCTTTTGAATCAGAATTGGGCAGACCGAAATGTGGAAACGTTTTTGGTAACAGATAAGCCTACTGATCGTACTTTTGAGAATATAACAGTGGTGGCGGCGGGCGAAGGAACGGAAATAACGGAACGACTGAGAGTAGTTATGCCGTTAATTCAGACGAAATATGTTCTATTTACTTTAGATGATTACTTCCTGACGGAGAAGATATCAACGAAAGCAATTAGAGACGATCTTGATATCATGGAAGTAAATAATCTGGATTATCTTCGCTTGGACGTGATGTCGAAAAAAAATCTAAAAAACAGAAAAGCTGTTGAAATCGCACCCCAAATATACCTTATGGATAATTGGGCAAGAGAATATCTTGTTAGTCTCTATACAGGAATATGGAAAAAGAGTTTTATGGAACAAACACTCGGGAAGACGCTGAATGCATGGCAGTATGAAGTTGCGTTGACGAATATGGCAAGAGAAATTAATGCCCGGTGTGCGGTAAGCTGTAGACACGAATTTCCGATCCTTGACGTTATTCGGAAGGGAAAAGTATTGACCCAAGCACGGGCATACTTTGAAAAAAATCCGATTTATAATGGAACCAGAGACACAATGAAACGTAAGGACGAAATTTCTCTGGAAATTCGTACGTGGTTGAGGGTTTGGCTGCCATTACCTTTGTTTAAGGCGTTAAAGGCGGTTATGAGACGACTGGGATATACATTCTTTAGTGATCAGCAGTGAGGGAGTATAAGGGATGCGGATTGTGCAAATTAACGGTGGGGCAAAAGGAAGCACCGGAAAAATCATGATGGGGATTGCCGATGTGGAAAGAACACAGGGACACGAGGTAATGTGTGCGTCGCCTATTACCACAACGAACCGTGATGCTGGTGAGGATTGCGGCTATTATCGAATCGGAACGTTCAACAGTCGTCGGGTAAATGTTGTGCTTGCCAGAATTACAGGATTCAATGGGTGTTTCGCGTGGTTTGAGACGTATAAACTTTTGAAGAAGATAGATGAATTCAAACCCGATATTATTCATCTGCACAATTTACATGATTCGTATATCAATCTTTCTATGCTTTTTTCGTACATAAAAAAGCACAATGTTCCGACAGTATGGACATTGCACGATTGCTGGGCATTTACCGGGCAATGTCCATACTTTACTATAGTAAAGTGTGATAAGTGGAAGGCTGGCTGCTATGGTTGCCCGCAGTATAAAGCATATCCGTCTTCCCTGTATGATAATACAAAGAGAATGTGGCAACTCAAAAAGAAGTGGTTCACAGGCGTGAAAAATATGACAATTGTTACGCCGTCTGAATGGTTGGCAGGATTGGCTCGAGAATCGTATTTGAAACAGTATCCAATTGAAGTCATCAATAATGGCATTGACTTAAATGTGTTCAAACCTACCCATAGCAACTTCCGCGAACAGTACGGGATCCCGGGAGACAAATATATAGTTTTGGGTGTTTCCTTTGCATGGGGTTATCGCAAAGGGTTAGATTGCTTTGTCGAGATGGCAGAAAAACTAGGCGAACAGTATCAAATTGTTCTTGTCGGCACAGATGATGAAATTGACAAGAATCTGTCACAGAAGATTATTTCTATCCATCGTACACAAAATCAAAAAGAACTTGCAGAAATTTATAGCGCGGCAGACGTGTTTGCAATGCCGACAAGAGAGGAAAACTATCCGACAGTCAATATGGAGGCCGTTGCTTGTGGAACCCCGGTAGTCACATTTAGAACTGGGGGAAGTTCGGAGATGCTGAATGAAGAGGTCGGACGAGTTGTCCCTGCAGATGATGTCAATGAAATGATGAGTGAAATTAGAAAAATATGTGAAAATGTGAGGCTGAGCTCTGAAAAGTTTAGAAGCAAGGCGCAAGAGTATATTATGGAAGATAGGTTTATTGAGTATATAGATCTTTATAAATCAATGCACTCAGAAAATGATGGTAGAGGTTAATAAATGGATATATATTTTGCCCTTATCGGCATGGTTTTAATTTTACCGGTTGCTTGTTGCGGGATAAGAAATCCGGAAAAAAGAAAAAATACAATCCTAACAATATCTATTCTGTGTCTGTTTCTTCTAACTGCGTTAAAGGCTTCAAGTGTGGGTAAGGATATTGCGGGATATAAACGTGTGTATGATTCCATGAAATATCAAACATGGAATGATTATGATATTACATGGATGGAATGGGGATATGAGTTTTTGATGATGGTGTTTACTCACATCTTCAAGGCATCATTCCAGACATTTATGATTTGCATATACGGTTTTGTGTATTATTCGTATTATAGGTTCTTCAAATCATATTCTCAAGACTATACTACATCGGTGATTTTATATATCTGCTTCACATTTTTGACTTTTGATATGTCTGCTGTTAGAACGGCGATAGGCGTAGCAGTTTGCCTTTTTGCCATTCCATATGCACAAAGGGATGGAATAAAGAACTTGGTGAAGTTTATTCTAATAGTCTTGATTGCCGCACAAATTCATAAATCAGCATATATATTCTTGGCTGTCTATTTTGTGATTAAAATTCGGCTTACTATCAAATCTTCAGTGGCATACATCGGCGTTCCAATAGCATTGTTAGCGTTCAAAAGTCAGTTTTATGGAATAATCAACGCATACTTTAAAACAGTGCAGGAATCGAGTGCTTCACTTGGCGGAAATCTTCTAGTATATATCGCGAGTATCGTTTTGACAGGTTTTGTTTGGATATATTACAAACGATATAATAAAATTGTGACTGAAGAGGAAACTTCTTCAAGTGGACTTGCAGGTTATTTTTCGGATACTGGATTGTCAATGCGGATGATTTATGTTGGTATTGTTTTGCAATTGTTTGGAGCAGGAACGGTTCTCACACGCATGGCTCAGTATTTTCAAATATTTCTTTTAGTTTTGATACCTGATAATTTAGCAAGACTTGATTTAAAGTCGAGAGCAATTGTTAAAACGATACTGTATCTTTTAGCAATGATGTATTTTGTAAGATATTCGTTAATACCAGACCCATTGGATATTGTTCCTTATCAGTTTTTTTGGTGCACTTAAATTATTAATTCCAAGTAAGAGTATAACGGAAGAAGAAAGGACAGTATAGAGTAGGGTATGAATAAAGTTGCCAAGAATGCAGTCTGGATTATAGGAATCAGAGTCGTCCAAGCGGTTGTTGCGATGCTGATTAATATGCTGACAGCAAGGTATCTAGGTCCATCAGGATTTGGGCTGATTACATATGCGTCTTCTCTGGTTGCATTTGTGCTTCCAATCATGCAACTAGGGTTGAGCAATGTGCTGGTTCAAGAGATTGTAAGTAGCCCGGAAAAAGAAGGAAAAATTCTAGGAACATCCATTACATTGAGTGTCCTGTCTTCATTTTGTTGTATTATTGGCGTTTCGGCTTTTTCATTTGTTGCAAACCCAGGCGAAACGGAGACAATACTGGTCTGCTTCTTATACAGTCTTGTTTTGATATTTCAAGCATTTGATTATGTGGAATACTGGTATCAGGCTAAACTGATGTCAAAGTACACATCTATGATTAGTTTGATGGCATATGTCATCGTATCGGCATACAAGATTTTTTTGTTATTAAAGGGGAAAAGCGTATACTGGTTTGCGATTTCCAATGCGCTGGATTATGTACTGATCTCTTTTGGAGGACTGGTTCTTTACCGGAGATTAGGAGGCGGAGAACTCAGCTTTTCATTAGAGATTGGAAAGAAATTGTTTTCTAAGAGCAAACATTATATTCTGTCCTCTATGATGGTTACAGTCTTTGCACAAACTGACAAAATTATGCTCAAAATGATGCTTGATGAGTCTGCAACAGGATATTATGGGGCGGCTGTTACCTGTGCAGGGATGACGGGATTTGTTTTTACTGCAATTATTGACTCTTTTCGCCCGTCAATCTTCGAGGGACAAAAAGAAGGAAACGAGGTTTTTCGTCATCGACTAACAATGCTGTATTCAATTGTGATTTATCTTTCACTTGCCCAAAGCATTGTTATGACGTTATTTTCAAAATGGATTATTTATATCCTTTATGGAACTGCTTACAATCCGGCAATAAGCGCACTGCAAATAATTGTATGGTACACAACATTTTCATATATGGGTTCTGTGCGTAATATATGGATTCTTGCAAATGAAAAACAAAAATGTTTATGGAAAATCAATATGTCCGGAGCAGTGGCTAATGTAATTCTTAATGCAGTGCTGATTCCACTGATGGGAATAAATGGCGCAGCAGTTGCATCCCTGATTACGCAATTGTTCTCTAACGTAATAGTGGGGTACATTATTAAACCTATACGCCCTAATAATGCGATAATGGTTGAATCTTTAAGGGTGAAGTATTTGAAAGATGCATTTAGTAAGTTGAAAAAGGAAAAATGAAAGGGTAGTAGTATGAGACAGATTAATGTCGAAGAACTCAAGCAGATACAACTTGAAATACTTGAAAGCGTAGATTTATTCTGCAAAAAAAATAATATCAACTATTGGCTTGATTCGGGTACTTTGCTGGGAGCAATTCGACACAAAGGTTATATTCCGTGGGATGATGATGTTGATATCGGAATGCTTAGAGAAGACTTTAATAAATTCGTTTCGACATTTAACAAACAAAATTCCAAATATCAGGTGATTTGTAATGAGCTTCAGCAGGATTGTTACTATCCTTATGCAAAGGTGCTCGACACAAGAACGGTTTTATATGAGCCAGATGAAAGTGGCACAAAGCTAAGCGTAAATATTGACCTGTTTGTCTATGATGTAACTCCAGATGAAAAAAGTGCCGCAAGGCAGTATGATCAAAGGGATAGATTGAATAACCTGAATGTCGTTCAGTACAAGCTATTTCGCTCGAAGGAGTGGTATAAAAAGATTCCCAAGACGTTACTGTACTATGTGCTGAAACTCTATCCCAAGGGTTACTTTGCTTCACAGATTGTGAAGAACTCCAAACAGTATGAAAAAACAGATGCAAAGTACGTTGGAAATTTTACATCTATAAGCAGAGTTCTTTGCGATAAAAAAGCATTTGACTCGTTTGTCATGACAGAATTTGAAGGGAAGGAGTATCCTGTTCCGGCTGGTTATGACGCATGGCTCACTGCTTTTTACGGCGATTATATGAAGCTTCCACCCAAGGAAAAGAGAGTTTCTCACCATACTTTTAAAGCTTACATTGATGAGAACGCATAAGAAAAAAGTGCTAGCGGGGGAGAGAAAAGTATGTCAGATTACATATTCCTATTTGATATGGATTCCACAATTATGCGTAAGGAAGTTTTGCCATAGATTTCAAAACGAATCGGAAGATTGGATGAAACGTGGCAATTGATGTAATCAATAAGTGAGGAATAAACAGATGAAAGATTTAGTGATTGGCGTTTTGGGCGGTATGGGGACATACGCCACAATTAATCTCTTTAAGCAGTATGCGAAGATTTTTCCGGCAGAAAAAGAATGGGAAAGACCGCGTATTATCATTGATAATAGATGCACAATGCCAAGTCGAGTGCAGGCGTTTCTTTATCATGAAAACAGTGAAAAATTAATTGATGAAATGACGGATTCTATTGAAGGACTTTTAAAAATGGGGGGGGGGAAAAAAGAACAAGAATAATTCTTGCCTGTAATACATCACATCTTTTCCTTCCTCAAATTTTCGAAAAATTTCCGGAGGCTGAAAGAGCTGTCGTGAGCATTATTGACTCCTGCGTGGAACGAATCGCTGCAGATGGAGTGAAGCATGTATACCTATTGGGAACAGAGGGAACGCTAGAATCGCAAGTGTATCAGACAGCACTTGCCCACAAAAAAATCATATGTGATGCGCCGGAAAGAAAACAGTATGCGATGCTGCGTAAATGCATCGAGGCGGTAAAGCAGAACAAGTATTCGGAAGATGTGTGTGAATCGTTTATAAAGCTAATGAGCGAGGGTGACAAGCCATACATTTTGGGGTGCACAGAATTACCGATACTTTACGAGAAATATCAAAAAAGTATTTGTGCCAAGGTCTATGACCCATTGCAAATTGCGCTAGAAAAATTAAAAGGAGAATATGACTGTGACTAAGGTATTAACATTTGGAGTATTTGACTATTTTCATTTGGGACATCTTCGACTGTTCGAAAACGCAAAAGCGTATGGCGACTATTTAATCGTTGCAGTTCAAGACGGTAACTTTATTCTAAAAACAAAACCAGATGCAAAAGTTATGTATACGACCGAACAAAGAAAAGAACTGGTCGGAGCACTCCGGGTCGTTGATGAAGTTGTTAGTTATACGGATGTAGATGTGACAATAAAGAATTTGGATTTTGACGTTTTTGCAATTGGCGAGGATCAAAATCATGCGGGATTTCAGAGGGCAGTTGAATGGTGTGAGAAACATGGGAAAAAAGTGGTTCGGATGAAGAGGACAAAAGGAATATGCTCTTCGGATATAAAGAATAGTTTGTCGAAATAAATAGGAGGAAATAAAAAATGTCTGCATTTGATAACGCAACCCTTATGATCACTGGTGGTACTGGTTCTTTTGGCTCTACCGTTCTGAAGCACTTCTTGGATTCTGACCTGAAGGAAATCCGCATTTTCTCTCGTGACGAGAAGAAACAGGACGATATGCGCCATGAGCTTCAGGCAAAACACCCAGAGACTGCTGGCAAGGTGAAGTTCTACATCGGCGATGTCCGCAACCCGCAGTCCATCAAGGATGCCATGCCCGGTGTTGACTACATCTTCCACGCTGCCGCTCTGAAGCAGGTCCCGTCCTGCGAGTTTTTCCCCATGCAGGCGGTTCAGACCAACATCATCGGCACGGATAATGTGTTGCACGCCGCCATTGATGCCGGTGTCAAGCGTGTTGTCTGCCTGTCCACTGACAAGGCAGCCTACCCTATCAACGCCATGGGCATCTCCAAGGCCATGATGGAACACGTCATCTACGCCAACGCCCGTGTGGCCGCTGAGCGTGGCGGCACCACCATCTGCTGCACCCGTTATGGCAACGTTATGTGCAGCCGTGGCTCTGTCATTCCACTGTTCATTGACCAGATCAAGGCTGGCAACCCCATCACCATCACCGACCCCAACATGACCCGCTTCCTGATGAACCTGGACGAGGCTGTGGATCTGGTTATGTTCGCCTTCCAGCACGCCAACCCCGGCGACCTGTTCATCCAGAAGGCGGACGCTTCTACCATCGGCGATCTGGCTAAGGCTGTCCAGCAGCTCTTCGGCGATACCGGCACCAACATCATCGGAACTCGTCACGGCGAGAAGCTGTTCGAGACCCTGATGACCCGTGAGGAGCGTCTGCGCAGCCAGGATATGGGTCACTACTTCCGTGTTGCCGCTGACAACCGTGACCTGAACTACGACAAGTTCGTGGTCAATGGCGAGGTACATACCATGGCGGATGAGTCCTACACCAGCCACAACACCGAGCGACTGGATGTGGAAGGCACTGTCAAAAAGATTCTGACCACCGAATATGTCCAAAATGCACTGAAGGGCATTCCCAATGTCTAAAGAAAAGTTGCTGCTGGTTGGTGCAGGCGGCTTCGGACGCATGGTTGCAGAACAGGCAATGCTCCAATACGACTGTGCTTTCGTAGACGATGGACAACCCGTAGGCACTGAGATCTGTGGTATTCCGGTGGTTGGCAACCTTGCTGATCTGCCGGAGCTGCGGAAAGAGTATGGCTTGCTGGTGGTAGGCATCGGCAACAACCAGTTCCGGGCGCAGGTGTATGAGAAGGCGAAAGCCCTTGGCTATGGGTTCCTCAACATCGTTGCACCGAGTGCTTACATCAGTCCATACGCCAAGTTGGGATGTGGTTGTGTGGTGCTGCAAAACGCTTGCGTCCAGAATGGTGCATCCATTGGCAACGGTGTCCTGCTGAATGCCGGAACGGAAATCCACTGTGATGCAGCGGTAGGGGACTACGCCCTGATTTACACCAACAGCATTGTTCGCACCGGTGCCACTGTGGGCAACTTTACCCGCATTGGCAGCAACTGCGCCATCTGCAATAATGCAACTGTGCCGAATGGCGCAGATATTCCGGACTGCACCGCAGTACACTAAGAGGTGAGAGAATGAACATTCTAGTCACGGGTGCCAAGGGCATGGTAGGAACAGCCCTGTGCAACAACCTGAAAAACATCCGGGATGGGAAAAATAAGGCTCGCCCGGCATTGGATATTAAAGAAATCTACGAGTACGATCTGGATTCTACCCCGGCGGAGCTGGACGAGTACTGCCGCAAGGCGGACTTCGTGTTCAATCTGGCAGGCGTGAATCGCCCGGAGAACCCGGAAGACTTCATGAAGGGAAACTTCGGCTTTGCATCGGATTTGCTGAACTGCCTGAAAAAGCACAACAACAAGGCAACCATCATGCTGTCCTCCTCCATTCAGGCCACCCTGGCTGGTCGTTTCGGCAACAGCGAGTATGGTCGGAGCAAAAAGGCGGGCGAGGAGCTGTTCTTCCAGTATGCTCAGGAAACCGGCGCAAAGGTTGCCGTCTACCGTTTTGTCAACCTGATGGGACACAGCCGCCCCAAGTACAATAGCGCCGTTAGCACCTTCTGCTGGGCGGTTGCCAATGACGAACCCTTCACCGTCAACGACCGCAGCACAGAATTGGAGCTGCTGTATATTGATGATCTTGTAGAAGGTATGTTTGATCTGCTGGAAGGCAAGGAGCAGCACTGTGAATTTGACGGTGTGGAGACTGTTCTGCAAGCAGATGGTCGTTACTGCTGCATCCCTGTGACACACAAGGTAACACTGGGCGAAATCGTGGATCTGCTGCAGGAGTTTAAGGCGCAGCCGACTACGCTCATGATGCCCAAGATGCCGGACGGCTCCTTCGCAAAGAAGCTGTACTCCCTGTATCTGACCTATCTGCCCACGGACAAATTTAAGTACGCTCTGAAAATGAACGTGGACAACCGTGGCTCTTTTACTGAACTGGTGCATACCGCCGATTGCGGTCAGGTGAGCATCAACATCAGCCGCCCGGGTATCACCAAGGGGCAGCACTGGCACAACTCCAAGTGGGAGCTGTTCATTGTGGTCGCTGGTCACGGCCTGATCCAAGAGCGGAACATCAATACTGGAGAAACGGTGGAGTTTGAGGTTTCCGGGGATAAGA
>OGWV01001611.1_pt1 | contig 14107 bp, 12 predicted proteins | sample 1576081 | NCBI WGS metagenome assembly OGWV01 (sample SAMEA3541541, study PRJEB24748) | human gut metagenome | biome: human gut; feature: human-associated habitat; material: faeces | place: China | collected 2012 | reverse complement strand
ACCCAGACGCGAGGTTCAGGCAGTTTTGCGTGCCAGCATGGTGGCAAAGCGCAGTTTAATTCGATTACCGTTTTCATCTGTACGATGAAGTTCACCTACGTCTTCGTTATATTTCAGCAGATCCCAACCTGTGTAGTAGCGGCGTAACTCCCCTGTTTTAAACGCAAACGGGAACCCAACGGTGCACGGAAAATCATCGGTATCCATTGCCGCGACGATCAGGTTATACCCACCTGGGTTGGTGCAGCGCTGCATATTTTCAATCAGGCCCGGGATGGTTTTCGCGTCCAGGAACATCATCACCACGGTAGAAAGAATAAAATCGTATTCACCGTCAAAGTTTAGCGCATTGAGATCCGCCACCTCAGCGTGCAGATTAGTCAGCCCTTCCGCGTTTTTAATGCGTTCCAGATTGGCGATGCTCATCGGATTCTTGTCCCATGCGGTAACGTCATAACCGTTGGCCGCCAGGTACAGACTGTTACGGCCATTCCCGCAGCCCAGATCTAACGTTTTGCCCGGGGCAACAATTTTTGCCGCGTCGACGACATCGGAATGCGTGCGGGTCAAATCATATTTCTCAGTAAAGTAGTTTTCATCACAACGGATCATTATTTATCCTCAGATGCGCCGCGGAACGAGTCGCCGATGACGTTCTGCACGGCCATGTCGGCCGTGAGGTTGCATCTTTCGCATGCGAATGTCCGAAACAGTTATCATCATTCCAGGTCAGCGTGATAAGCCGTACTCCCATCTGATAAAGCTGCTCTAAGCGCTCCATTTTTCCATCCACAACGCATCCGTTTTCCACCGTCAGAAAGGCTGATACTTTTTTCTGCTGCCAGTTGCGCTGCAGATCCTCATAGGTGCATGCCGGCGCAATGATATCTGCACAATTTTCCATCGTATTCTGATATACTGCATACATATCCTGCATCTGCTTTTCGATCTCTGCCCCGTTATACCAAAGACTTATCTTTCTCTTTTCTGACCGGCAGTCGTCTGGATCATGTCCCGGATCACTCCAGTTTTCTTCTTTTTTCTGCTGTAAAAACATGGCAAAAAACTGTGCTTTTGTGCCACACCGGTGCAGCCTTTCTGCATCCACCATCGTATGTTCCAGTTTTTTTGCCGTCTCTTTTTTCTGTTCCACTGCTTTTACAAGCGTATCACAATGCATGTCGATATAATTCATATCCGATGAATCCTTTCTGCAAATCTGCCCCTGTAAACCTGCCAGGCTTATAAAACCGCCGTATTTTTTCTTTCAATGCACGGTTCTTTTAATATCATTTTATTCCGCAGCACACAAAATAACAACCCGACATAAATTCCATTGACTACTGCCATCATCAGATTTGTGGAAAAAAACGGAACTGCCACCGTATAGATCACGCCATATCCGAAATTTACCATCATATAAATTACCATCACGCGCACGATCAACCCGATACTGCAAGCCATACCCAGTAGAAATCCCATCCGGCTGCCCTGCATGAGAGACTGCCGGAACGCATAGATCAAAAACCACACAAATGCTGCAACGACAAGAACACCTGCTATGATCCCAAAATAACAAAATATATTTCCCAGCAGATATTCGCCGTCCGATCCTGTCCCCTGCATCAGAAATGTCCGGTTTCCAAACAGGCTGTATCGAGCAACTGCATCTTTTATCATTCTGTTCTGATATCCAAATTCACCTGTATGCGTAAGCCTGGCGAGCACATAGCCGCTTGGCAGAAACGTATACTTATAAAAGAAAGCCACACCAGCCCCCAGAATACCAGCCACAAGCAATGCCAGCTCTACAAGGTATTTTTTCTTTTCGTTTCCAAATATTCCACGAAGCACAGATGCCACCAGCAGGAACAGACAGACCACGGCATTTTCCACAACCGCCCCATTACTCTTCGGCAGTGAAATGAGCCCTGCTGCTAATACCATAAACGGGATAATGATCCAGCCGGCTGATTTTAAAATTCCCCGAAATCCCTGTCCCCGGTACTGATAAATAATTCCCGCAAAGATCACTGGCAGCAGCACCTGTACACTGTAACTTGCCAGCAGCGCTGTCTGATAGTTTCCAAGGAGGCCGCCCGACCACACCAGACACAGGCAGATCATATACAAAGCATATACCGCACGGATATGCAAAAACAGCCATGTGTAATCGAAATACATGATCACAAAGATCATTGCAAAGCTGACACCATTTATCACAAGTAATGATCTAAGCTGTTCTGCCTGTGATGCCCCACCTTCTGTTTTTCCGGAAATAACAACTGACATGAGTATAGATGCCGCCGTTAAAAGAACCGCCAGCACAAAAAGTTTCCATGGAAACGCCGGTCTGTGGATCCGGTTTAAGGCACAGCCGGTCTCCACCGGATCGCCCATCTGCCGCACGGCCTCTCTCTCCGCATCCTCTTTACTCATGCCCTCCGCCTGATACTCTTTTGCCTGTTCCTCGATGTGTCCCCGGATCTCTTCTGCCACAAGCGATCTTGCACGTTTATTCTGGATCTGCTCTTTCAGAGTTTCCATATATTCTGTGTATTCCATGAATATGTTTCCTTTCCCTTTTTTCGCATTTCGTTTGTTCTCGTATTTTTTATGTATTTTTTGAACATTTTCCTGCGTTGTTCCAAAATTTTATTGCCCCAATATTTTTATGCATCATTCCAACATCTTGCTGCCTCAATATCTTTCTGTGTTATTCCAATATTTTTATATAATCCAAATACAGTTTTCTCTGGTTTTCAGACACACGCCTCCGCTCCCCCGCAGGAGAGCACATTGGTGACTGCTGCGGCATAAGTGTTCCACTCTTCTTTTTTCTCTTTTAAAATGCGTCTGCCTTCTCTGGTAATGTGGTAATATTTGCGTGTTTTTCCGCTTGCATCATCCTCGTAGGCAGTGACCAGATTATTTGCCTCTAACGTATGTAAAAGTGGGTAAAGTGACCCTGCCTTTAACTCAAATACATTTTCCGATCTGCTGCGCAGTGTCTCGATCATCTCATAGCCGTACATGTCTTTTTCATCTAAAAGACGCAGGATCAGCATGGAAAGGCTGCCCTGGATCAGTGATTTATTTAACATATGAATCCTCCCTCGTTTTCCCGCTTTATTTTTGTTCGCTTTACTATATATAGACTGTCTATGCATATATATTATATAGATAGTCTATATATGTCAAGACATTCTTTGCTTTTTATTGTAGAGATTTCTCATGGATTTTTATAGAAATGGATGAATCTCTCATATATTTTAAGATTTTCACCCAAAATATTCCCTCTATCTGCCATTAAACCTGCCGATTGGGCGAAAAAACACATTTTTGAATATTAATCTCCCAAAGATTATGGAAATCACGGGCGAATTAAAGTCATTTTTTTATAATTCACCCATTTTTCAATATTATGTAAACTAACTTCAAAAAAAATCGGGCGAAACCAGACTCTGTTTTTCTGATTTCGCCCACGGCTTTCTAATATTATAAAATCATGTTCCACTCACAGCATATTCCAAGCCATTTCAGCCATTTTCCTATATAATATGCCGGATTTCCTCACAGATTTTTCTCGCAACCAGTGGATTATTCATAGTATATAAATGTATTCCATCGATATCACTCACAAGCAGATCTATGATCTGACTTAATGCGTAAGACATTCCTGCATCAAAAAGCGCTTCTTTATTATCCTCATATTTATGAATAATTTTCTGAAACCGTACCGGAAAAGAAGCTCCACACATCGTTACCATCCGTCTGATCTGAGCCGCATTGATCACCGGCATGATTCCCGGAATGACCGGAACATTTATTTCCGCAATCCTGCAGTCATCAACAAACCGGAAAAATTTCAAATGACAGACTTTTCTTTTTCTTAGTATATATCTCGTAAATTTTCATATCTGTACTCCATTTCTATGCCTGTTCTGCCCTCAGTTTTTTCGCTGCCTCCACCATATTTCTAAGGCTCGCATCCGTTTCCGGTTTTACACCGCTGCGTGTCAGACGAAACGCCGGAATAGGTTGTCCATAGCTTAAAACTATAGACAACCTATTATAATCATTTATTTACAATTTCATTATTTTGAAACCAGGATCATCCTATTCCCGGTTCCATATATTTTTTTAACGCATTCAGATAAGCCGTTCCGATCCTGCTCGTCATTCCCTTTCGATGCATGATGTAACCGATCCGCATCTCACTCTCGTCCACTAACGGAACGGCGATAATATCCTTTCCATTTAACTTCTTATCGATCACACCACTGCATACCGTATATCCATTTAACCCGATCAGCAGATTAAACAGCGTTGCCCTGTCTCTCACACGGATATTTTTCTTTCTCTCCGAAGGTGAAAAAATCTCCTCGGAAAAGTAAAAAGAATTGTGTTCTCCCCCCATCCTGTCCCTTATATTTATCCTCTAAAATCGCAGCCTGTTCTAACACCTGTCTGGCATATCCTAAAAAGTCCTCACCCTCCCGTGACAGGACGATGCCCTTGTTGGTTCTCTGAAAAATAACGATATTCATTTCTTTTTCAAGTTCGTGGATCGCGTTGGTAAGGCTGGGTTGGGAAATATATAATTTTTTTGCCGCGTTTGTGATCGTGCCGGTCTCAGCGACTGTTACCACATATTTTAACTGTTGAAGTGTCATGGCTGCTCCTGGTTTTTATTTATTTTATGCAAGACTTTCACGGATCATTTTTATATCATAATCCGGTGCTGCTTTCATTACAGCCTCATAAATCTTCCTGACTTCGTCAATCGGTTCTTCCAGTTCATCTGCAATCGTTTGTAAATTCTTTCCACGACGCACCTTCTTCACTATGAGTGCAATTTCTTTCTCCTGCAATCCCTTTTGTATTCCTTTTTTCTCTCCAGACCTCTCCCCGGTCCGCAAGCCATCCTCATAAAATAAATCAATTAATACGCTGTTCTTTACTTTTTTGTTTTCTTTTGCCATTCAAAAATCCTTTCTCCTTGTTACATGAAATGGCTTTTGAATGCTTTTCTTTATTATATAAAACCTCCAAAGCTTGTTCAAGCCATTCCGCACATATTTTATTTGCTGTGATAAACGGTGATACACCACGACACGATTCTGTTTTGAATCGCATTGACTGATTTTAGATACTCTTTGACAGAGAAAAGGGACTGCAAAACCGTTCTCAGGTTTGCAGTCCCCCTTAGGAAGAATTCGTAATTCAATTTTTTAGATACACAACATCTACAAGATGCATGGCATCTTACGAGATGCATGGCATCTTACAGATGCCAGATATCCTCATTGTACTGTGCAATGGTACGGTCTGATGAGAAGAATCCTGCCTTGCTGATGTTGACAAGCATTTTCTTAGCCCATGCCATACGGTCTTCGTAATCTGCGTAGATACGTTCTTTGGTTGCAACGTACTCCTCGAAATCCGGGAGAGTCATGAACCAGTCTTTGTTTAACAGCTCGTTGTAAAGACGCTCTAAGTTCTCTGCACATCCAACTGCTTTCATCTGGTCGCTTACGATAAAGTCGATCGCACGTTTGATGTTTGCATCATTCTCGTAGTAGCTTCTGGAAACGTAATCTGCTTTCTCGTAGTGTTTGATAACTTCCTCAGAAGACTCACCGAAGATATAAATGTTATCATCGCCAACGAACTGATGCACTGCTGCGCACGTGGATGCGGAAGAATCGCGAGTCGATCGCGCGGTTGTGGCGCGCTGGAGAGCCGGTTGCCACTACCGCCTCGGCGATTGCCGGCGTCGATCAGGCGCCCACGGAAGATGACATTGCGCATATTGCCGATTCGATTCTCGCAGGCGCGTTCACCGGCGATTTTGCGGTTGCGCTGGAACGTGCGGCCGCGTTCACCGACGTGGTTGCGTTGGGATTGCGCATCGAGGCACGCAATATGATCGCACGATTGAAAGCTGCGGAAGGTTCCGATAGCAGCGATTCCGGCATTTCCGCCATGGAAAAGCAGGTACGTACGAAATCGTCCCGTTTGATGCACACGGCCGGCAATCTGTTCGTCACGGCCAAGGATTTTCGCCATGGGGCGAATCTGTGGCGTCGCGGAAAACTGGAGTAACGCGTTCCGTGCCTGTCCCCTGCACCTGCCTCTGCACCCACCTCTGTACCGCTACCGGAAGTGTTTTACGGCGCTCGCACCATCAATTCGCGACACGACGTAACGTACGGTCTGCAGCATCTGTAGAATAGGAACTCGCGCCGGGCCATGCATAGCCCCGGGCTCCATTTTTTGCCGCTGCGAGCGGCCTTTGCGCCGACAGGCGCTTTCGTGGTTCGGCGCTTTCCCTCTTCTTAAGTTTCGTTGCTTTTTTCATACGATTTTCAGTTTCTTTCTTGGCTCCTTTCCCAGTTCCCGCGCTTTTCCTCGCAATTATGGACTACGCTTAGAAGACATGGATATTCATGTTTTGAACCACCCGCTGGTGGACCACAAGCTCACCGTTCTTCGCGACAAGAACACCCCGTCCTCCACGTTCCGCGAGCTCGTTTCCGAACTCGTGATGCTTGAGGCCTACGAGGCCACCCGCGACGTCGAAGTCGTGGACAAGCCGATCGAGACCCCCGTCGCTCCGATGGTAGGCAAGCACATCGCTTCCCCGGCGCCGATCATTGTGCCTGTGCTGCGCGCTGGCCTGGGCATGCTTGACGGCATGACCAAGATGATCCCGTCCGCTGAGGTCGGCTTCCTTGGCATGAAGCGCGACGAGGAGAACCCAACCCAGCAGATCACGTACGCGAACCGTCTGCCCGACGATCTGAGCGGCCGTCAGTGCTTCCTGATCGACCCGATGCTCGCCACTGGCGGCACGCTGGTCGCAGCAACACATTACCTGGCCGAGCGCGGCGCAAAGGATGTTACCGCCGTGTGCATTCTGGGCGCTCCGGAAGGCCTGAAGTTCGTTGAGGAGAACCTCGACCCATCCATTAAGTTCAAGCTGGTGCTGTGCGCCGTCGACGAGAAGCTCAACGACAAGTGCTACATCGTGCCAGGCTTGGGCGATGCCGGCGACCGTCTATATGGCGTGATCGACTGACCGCATCAGAGCTCAACCGAATCAACCCAATCAGTCAATCAAGTAAATCGAATAAAAACGGCCTGCCACAACGCAAATCATGCGGCGGCAGGCCGAAATCATATGTAAAACCTCTACTGCTCGTCGGGGACGAACGCCTCGAAAATATGATGGTCGAACCAGTCATCGCACTGTGCGAGCTCGTCGCGGCTGCGCACTGTCCACGACACGGGAACGGCACCCATGAAACGAGCCAACCGTACCTGCGGACTGTTGCCGCCATGCCAATCGTAGGCGACGAAATCAGGGCGGGAAATCCAGTCGAAAATCAGCGCACCGGCCGCATATTCCTTGGCGAGCGCGGCCGGATCAGACGGCTTCTCCTCCCCTTGCGGCCACCAGGAAAGCTGGCCACGGCACACTTCCGGACGGTTCTCCTTATACCAGTTGACGGCTGCCGGATTGAACGATTCGATCACATACGCGCCGGAATAGGCCTGCAGCAGCGCGTCGCCCTTTTCCATGAGCTCGACATCGCGCGAACCCCACTTGGAATTGTCGTCGAACTTGTATTCGACGATCAGCGGCACACGGCCCGCCACTACCTTGAGCACGTCGGCGAACAGTGGCACATGCTGGAAGTATCCTTCCGGAGCGCTGTCAGGCGTGGTGACCAGCGGCGGATTTTCAAGCGAACCTGGCAACGGCGCTGCCACGGCGGCACCGGGGGCGTCGGTTGGGAACAGCGGGATGCGGGTCAGCTCATCGTACGTGAGATCGGCGATACGGCGCGGATCTCCGGCGACGCGCATCAGATCGCCGTCATGCACCACCACGATTTCACCGTCGGCGGTCATCTGCAGGTCAAGCTCGATGCCATAGCCGGCTTCGCAAGCCGCTGCGAATGCCGCAAGCGAGTTCTCCGGAGCGATCGCACCAGTCACGCTGGGGCTGCCATAGCCGGCCTTCATGGCCATGCGACGTGCCAGCGCCACATACTCGCCGCTCTCGTTGGCATACTGCGCGGTCAGACCGGAACCCGCGTCATGCAGGCCACGATGCGCGTACCACACGTCGGGAATGGACGGCACATAATTGCGGCGCTTATCGGAGAAGGTACGCGGCGCGATCGCCCACACTGCGGCGCCTGCAGCGACTGCGCCGCCGAGCAGCGCCTTGTTGACGAATGATTTGGACATGGGCTTTCCTCCCTTACGCGGCCGCTCGCGCATTCTCTCGCGTTGGTTCTCACCGTTCGCGGCCATCGAATCTGTCTCTTCTGAGATTAGCCCATAAATCACAAAAACGGCGACCACCTATGCGATCCGCGATCGTATGTCGCCGTCTCAAGCCACCAACAGCCGAGCCATATCTCGACTATATATGGCAGATTTTGAGTCTCGTCACGAGGCATCTCGCTTATATATGGCAGACTGGAGTCAGAAAACATGCGTTTTCATACCCCCTATATGGCTTTTTAGCGAAGTCTTCTGCCATATATAGGCGAGATGCTTCCTGACAGACCCGCAAATCTGCCATACATAGGCGAGTTATGAGCAAAATGGGGTCCGATGACGTCCGAGTTCACACAAACGTAGGGGTCGGACCCCAAAGGTCGGCGGCTGAATACGTGTGCTTGATCGTAGGCTTGGCCACTGAGCCGTGAAGAGGAAAGCCCAATGGGCTTTCCTCAGGCGAAGTAAGCGACTTGCCGCGAAGACCGCGTAGCGGTACCTTGAGTGCGTCGAGCACACATATTCAGTCCAGAGGCCGAGGCTGAGAACTTACCACTTTTATGTTGGATTCAGTTACGCAGCTTGCCCCGCTTGGCTACGAAGATGGAGCACCCCGCCGTGGCCAGCACCGTCATGGCAATGACGATTGCCGTAGTAGCGACGCCTGTAGAGCTTAGCTTCTTCTTACGTTGAGACTGAGATTGCTGCGATGATTGCGGTTTCGCAGCAGGCTTGGCATTATTACCGTCCTGCTTGCCGTTGTTATTGTTATCCGGAGTCGGCTTTGGAGTTGGCGTTGGTTCCGGCTCGGGCTCAGGCGTCGGATCGGGGGTCGGGTCCGGAGTCGGTTCAGGTGCATGAACCTGCCATTCGGCGGCAGCCGGCGATGCACTGCCGGATTGAATCACCATGCGCAGCTTAGTGGTCTTCACCGCGTCAGTCCAGGTTGCCTCGCTCCATCCGCCGTTATCGGTACCGTAAGCGCCGGGAGCATTGGTGACCAATGTATATGTGGCATCGGGAATATCCACAAACGCATTCGTTCCAGCATCCCAATACTGCAGTTTCCACGACGCCGGCATTCCCAAGCCCCCTCCATCGGAGGTGAATTGCACACGGCTGGAATCGATGGTGACTTCGCGATCCCATTCGTAGTCGAGCTTCATTTCACCGGTATTCGGCCACGTACCCCAAATGCAGGCGTTATCAACCATGCAATCGTCCGGAATGGTTTTGCCGTCGTTAAGCGCGGCAACACCAGCTGTCCAAGAAGACGCTTTTTTGTCCACGTCAGTAGCAACGGCATCTTGCTCGATATAGCCGGCCAGCGGCACCGACGTATCGGATGGAATATCTTTGACGCCCACAGCCGACATATTGCCAGCAATGTCCGAAGCCCGATAGCTCACCGTTTCGCGCTTCGACGAAGAAGCAGTAATCGCCGCACCTTCTTCATATTGCTGCCATTCGCCGTTTCCAACCCGGTATTCCACCGTTTTCACACCGGATCCAGCACCATCTGAGGCGGTCAATGCCATAGTGCGGGAAGCCGTATCTACCGAGGCGGTCACCGTAGGAGCCGTAGCATCCACACGCGCTTCCGCAGCAGCGATTTCGCTCACATTGCCGGCCGCATCAGTGGCACGCGCACGCACACTCACTATACCCTCGCCAGTCACAGCCTGTACCGCAGTGTTCACATTCGTTCCGACGGTCACCCATGCGCCATCCCCGACCGCAAGTTCGAGTTTTGCGATCGGCGCAGCCGCATTGTCGGAAGCCGTAATAAGAGCGATCGGTGAAGTGACCAGCCAACCATCATTGCCAGCCGTGCCAGCCAATGCCACACGCACGGCAGGAGCAATGGTATCAGCCGGTTTTACGTAATCGTCGGAAACATGTACGGTCACGGCTACGTTGCCGGCTGTCAGATCATCAGCCTGCTGCTTGGTTTCAATGCCAGCAACCACACCTTGCACGGTGAACTCACCCGCCTGCGCATACGAAGAAGCAGACACCGTGCGCCACAAAACCGGAGTTTCCACTGTTTCCGAGCCGTACGCGACTTTCACCGTGTTCGACAATTCCGGCGCGTCTCCGGTCTTGGCGTAGACGTCGGCTGGCTGTTCAGCCACAACTGCTCCCTGTTGCGCGTATACTTCCCATTCAGGAACGCCAACGGAAGCATAGCCCCCGTCAACGGCTTGCGCGGTCATGTCAAGTTTGAGCGCAGTGGTGGTCACTGCGTCGAATGTCACTTCATTAGGCGCGTTCTTGCCTGTATCCACGCCGTATTCGCTGGAATTGGGCACGACCTTCCAGGAACCGTCTGCGTCAAGATATTGCAGTTTCCATGAGGCAGGGGTACGCAATGCGTTCGCATCGGTATCGAACCAGACTTTCGATCCATTCACACGTACAGCGCCATTCCACTGGTAGATCAGTGAATCGGAGGATTGTGTTTGTGGCATCTTTCGATAGTTCGTCCAATGGTTCGGCGGTACTACAGCAGTTTCCAGCACTCGCCCGTCGTTCACGGAACCCTTGTAGGCGGGTGTTTCGGTGTAGGTCGCGTCCACTGACGCATAGGGGGCCACGTTGCGTGAGGGTTGCAACCGTTCGGCTTTGGTCGGATGTGAAACGGCGTTCATGCGCCCGCCATTCCACGTCACTTCATCGATGCAGACTGCACGGCGGAAGTCAGTACCACCAGTCTTGTCTCCAGTGTGGTAGGTGACCCACCATTTGCCGCCGAATCGTTGAATCGACGGATGCATGGTGGTGGACGATCCCGATTCGACGATTACGCCTTGGTACGTCCACGGCCCAAGAGGGCTTGCCGACGTGGAGTATTGCACGCACGCCTGATAGTTGGATTCCACGCAGGTCGCCACTCCCGACCCGGGTTTGCCACCGTCGTACACGTTGTAGTAGGTGTCTCCTTCACGGAACACCCATGCCGCCTCAAAGAAGCCTTTGGGCCCGTTGGCATAAGCGCCGCCGTTGTTGCCCAAGGTCAGCGACGCGTTCACTTGGTTCGCATAGTCGCTGCCAAGCACGTCTTTGCTGGCATCGTAGTCGGGTATGTTGGCGAGCGCGTCGGCGTCACGCATATTGTAGATTTTCGGCGCTCCGTCCGCCGTTCCGCCCATGGTTTCCACGGCAACATATGAGGTGCGGCCAGTGTTGGCGTCCCGCTGCATTTTTACGGCGAGTTCGCTGTTGAAGGTGCCGAAGTGCAGATATCCGGTACCGTCATTGTCCACGAAGAATGCGGGATCGATGGTTTCGATTTGCGTCTGCGTGGTAGTCAGCAACGGCGCTCCGATGGCGTCGACCCATGGTCCGAGGGGGCTTTTTGATTTGGCCACGCCGATGGAGAACGGGTCGGCTCCCGCGGCTGCGTTCCTGTCTTTGACTGGAACGTAGTAGTAAAACCAGTCGTCGGCCGTGTCTGCGGTGCCAGCATCGTCGACTACTACTTGTCCTGCGTAGGCTCCGTCGCCGGTTGCCCAGTCGAACAGGTCGGCTTTGGCGATGGTCTTGTAGTGCGTCCATTTGCCGGATTCCGGATTGTCGGTTACGTAGACGCCCCAGTCTTTCATATTGAAGGACCCGTAGGTTGGTTCGGCCTCGTCGTGTCCGGTGAATACGAAGAGTTTGCCATCGTATTCAAGGGTGGATGCGTCTGCGGAATAGTAGTTTTGCGACAGGTCGTTGGGGGTATTGGTTCCTTCGTTCTGCCCGATGGGGTTGCGAAGGGTTGCCGGCAACGCACTGTTGTCGATTTGTGTGACGGTGACGTCGGGATTGCCGACCGGCAGATCGTTGTAGGCGTGTCCGGCGATGCTGGGCGCGGTACTTGCGTCGGCCGCGTTGGCTGTCTGCATGGTTGCGATTGCTCCCGTGCATAAGGTGGCTGCGGCTGCGATGCCTGCCACCAGCGTCTTCATCGACGCATGTGAGATGTGCGAAAAGCTCATGAATATTCCTGTTTTCACGATTGGATATTGAAAAGTCCTCTTACGGATTGCTTAGGCTACGTTGGTATTCCTCGTGCGATCCGTAAGAGGACTTGAGCAATTGCTAGCGCTAGTCGCGGTTGCGGCGCGTCAGCATGATGGCGGCTCCCGTCAGCAGGACGATCATTCCTACGACGGCGATGCCGATGACATTGCTGCCGGTGCTGCTGATTGCGGCACTGACTTCAGACTTGGAAACCGGCTTGTTTCCAGGCTTGGCATTCGGCTTGGGGTCGGTCTTGTCGTCGTCCGGCTTCGGTGCTGGCTTGAGTTCAAGTCCGGCGATGGCCTCGGTCAGCTGCTTGACTGCGGCATCCGCATCAGCTTGGGTGGCGTTCTCATCGTTCAGCACCTTGGAGGCGGCATCCACTGCTTCAGCCAACTTCTTGGCGCTGGCTTCGGTGTAGAGGTCACCGCTGACGCCCTGTGCCTGGTCAAGAACCGTCTTCAACTCAGTGGTGTCGGCTTTCTTCACCAGTGTCTGCTGGGCTTCTTCAAGCTGCTTGATGGCCGCATCCACCTGATCCTGGGTGGCGCTCTCGTCCGCATACACCTTTTGAGCGTTACCCATGGCTTCGGAGAATGCCTTCCAGCTGTTCGGCGTGAAATTAGCTTGTTGCACGGAACCGGCTGCGTTGATGGTGGATTCGAGCCTGCTCTTGTCCACGCTTGGTTCCGGATCAGGGGTTGGATCCGGGTCAGGAGTCGGTTCTGGATCAGGAGTGCTTTCCGCAGCATGCACGCCCCACTCGGCAACCGCCAGACCGAAGGTGACGCCCTCGGCGGTCGGCGGATCAAGCACCAAGCGCAACGACGTGGTCTTCACCGGAGTGAACGTGGCCACGCTCCAGCCTTGAGCATCGTCAGAGGCACGTGAGGCCGGGGAATTACGCACGGTGGAGTATTGCGCATTCTCCACATCCTTCCATATACCATCAGAAGCCAAGTACTGAATCTTCCAGCTGTCCGGAACATCCAAACCACCCTTGGCATCATTACGCTCCGCGAAGTTGGCCCAGAACTGCACACGGCTGGAATCGACGGTGGCTTCCTTGCTCCAGGTGTACTGCGCGTACATGCCAGCGGAAGCTTGACCCCAGCTGCCCCACACGCGGCCATTCACATCGGCGTCATCATCAGACGGCCACGTATCGTCAACCAGCACACCATCGTTGAGCTTGCCGGAAGCCGGAGACCAGCTCGCCTCGGCACTCACCGTGGTGTCAATGGCCCTGCCTTCAATCCAACCAGTCAACGGAGTATCGGGCTCCGGCTTGGGATCCGGCGTCGGCTCAGGATCAGGATCGGCACCACCATTCGGATCGGCGACCACATGCACTGTAATCTTGGCCTGCGAGCTTGAACCCTCAGCCGTGCCGGACACCTCATAATCGCCGATGGTGTCCAACTTGACGCCGGCAACACTTGCCTCATCCCACATAACCGTGCGATCGTCAAGCATGCCGTTGGGGAATCGCACCGGAACCACAGACGGCAAAGCCACCGACTTGGAATTCTGGTACACCGTCTGTTCGATCGGCTGAGCCGCACCAGCAGTCTGAGACTGCGCGTCGGAACGCACGCCAATAGTGGCCTTGGTTCCAGCGAGCGCGCCAATAACCGTTCCGGAAACCGCAAACTCGCTATCGGAAGCAAGCTGATCGTCAGTGATGGCATCCCACGCAACACTCAAGTCACGACGGGAACCGTCCGTATAGCTGGCACTCACCGTCTTCGGCAGATTCACATCGGCAGCCTTGCTGCCAGTCTGCACCATACGATTCACG